>Ga0180432_10002989_pt1 | contig 24719 bp, 22 predicted proteins | sample SS_ome_10_FD_132414 | JGI IMG/M metagenome (GOLD analysis project Ga0180432, IMG submission 132414) | Hypersaline lake sediment archaeal communities from the Salton Sea, California, USA - SS_1_MS_2 metaG | ecosystem: Environmental > Aquatic > Non-marine Saline and Alkaline > Hypersaline >... | reverse complement strand
CCAGAACGCCCTGGGCTGGCTGCAGGAGGATAAATAAATGATGAACCCAGAATCAAGAGAGCCTGGCGGCAACCTGCCTGAAACGGAGCAGACTGAACCGACAGAAGAACTAGAAGAGGAATCTGTACTTGAAGTGGATAAAAGAATTGCCGACCTGCAAGAGGAAGCCGCCCAGATCAAAGAAAACCTTCTTGAACACATTCAGCAGAAAAAGAGTGCAGAGGGAAAGGAAGATGAAGAAGCCACCCCAGCTAAGAAACTGCTCCACAAGATAGACATGTGGTTTGCCCTGCGCTTTCGGCCCAGCGATTATGGCGACACTGCCGAAAAATTGGTAGCTGAACTTACCGGCCGTAAAACTAAAGTTCTGGCCTGGCGACATCTGCGTGACTATCCTGCCAATCAGGAACTGATAGGCGCACTTGACGAAGTCGAAGAACGTGGACTCAGCGACTACCTAGAATGTCACCGCGATATCAACGAGGAGGAATTCTTCGAAAAAGCTCCTTACGATCCGATGTGTGTGACGGAGCGAATTTACCGGCGCCACGTTTACCTCGATAACTTTGATCATGAGATCAAACGCGCCAAAAACATCGCTCGCTGGAAAGCCGAGAACTCAGAACGACTAAAAGACATCCCCGAGACCCGCCGTCGATCTTTTGCTATCTGTATGGACATTAACGGACTAAAACAGGTTAACGACAAGACTCCCGGTGGACATATGGAAGGTGATAAATTTATTCGGCACGCTGCCAAAATGTTCAGAAAATATTTCAAGCGTGAATCCGATATCATCGGCAGACTGGGCGGCGATGAATTTGCCGTCATAGCTCGTTCTTCATCATTGGAAAAAATTATGGCTAACCTTCAGAAAATGATAGAGGAAATGTCCGATTATACCGTAGAACTCGTCCACGAAGACGGCAGCAAGGAAACCGTTACTCTGGAAGTCGCCATCGGGATTTCGGAAATCGTACCCGAGGATACTGATAAAACAGAGAAAAGTTGGCAGTGCGCTCACTTTCGAGCCGATGACGCCTCATATCTAGCCAAGAAGCTGGGCAAGAGACGGCAGCGCGAAACCGAACCTTATACCGGAATGGCCGTTGGTAGCCGAGATGAGAACAATCGCGACAATAACCGTCGCTACATTCCTTTCTCGGAAATAACCGCTAGTAAATAGTCAACCAAACTGATGTACAATACCCACCTCCGTCAACGCCGACCTTCGTACCGTAAGCCATTCCTAATCATAATGGCGGTGATTATAGTGGTTATAATTTTCATCGTCTTCTTGTCAGTCGGCAAAGTTACCATTGCGGTCAATCCCAAATACGAAACCAAATCTGTCGATTTTAACGCCGAGATTGTTCGCAGCGATGAGGATAGCTCAAACAAAATCCCCGGGCGCGTACTTACTACGGTAGTACGCGGCAACGAGACAATAACCGAAGTAGACAGAACCGAAGCGGAAAAACCGGCCACAGGCAAGGTAGTAATCCACAATGAGCTGGATCACGACCAACCATTGGTTTCAACCACGAGATTGCTGGCGGAAAACGGTGTCTTGTTTCGAACCAAGGATCGCGTCAACGCCAAGGCTCACAGCACAGTTGAGGTTGAGGTCTATGCGGATGAACCTGGGCCAGCCGGTGAAATTGAACCGACTCGCTTCACTTTGCCGGGACTATGGCAGGAATGGCAAGGCAAAATATACGCCAGCAGCAGTGAGCCGATGACCGGCGGTTTTGGCGAAACTGATTTCATTTCGGAAGATACAATTAACCGTGGCAAGGAACAGGCTCTCAACGCTCTTAAAGAAGAAGGTAAAAGAAAACTGCAACAGCAGGTGAACAGCGGTGAGAAGGTTTTAGACGATGCTATCAAGATAGATATCCTCTCCGAAAATGTCAGCGTCGAGCCCGAATCATACGAATCAGAATTCAGTGTCAATGCCGAAATTCGGTTGACCGCCGTCGTCTTTGACGAAGACAGCCTTTATCACCTGGCCGAGGAGAGACTAAGGGAATCAATTCCTGAAGATTTGGAAATTCAAAACCTGAGCCCGGACCGCCTTTCCTACAGTCTGGAGGTATATGACCTCGACAAAAAGACTGCCACCCTGATAACCCACCTAGAAGCGGATACCATTTCCAAGGTCAGCGCCGATGTTTTCGATAAAAGCAAACTGGTTGGCCGCACGGAGACAGAAATCAAGGATTACCTGGAACGGGAACAGGATGTCGGTGAAATCGAGGTTAGCTTTTCCCCGGCCTGGCTGAAAACAGTCCCCTCCGACGAAAAGCGAATTGAACTGGAAGTCAAAAACTAGCATTCCTTGCTGTTTTAGAGATATTTGACTTTCTGGTGTTTACTGCTATAATTTCACTACAATTATCAAGGTCGTGGCAAATACCAATTGCCCTCCTGGTCCCCAGGAAGCCTCCTGATCAGCCCTGAGTTTACAAAAGGTGGAAATCAGGCACTACCCGCGTGTTAGCGGGAAAGTAAGTACATTTTGGATGGAACCGTGAAACAAGCTTTTTCACTCCAAGCTCACCCCCAGCTTTTAGTGAAAAGGCTTTTTTCAAACTTAATTTATCTTCATGAAAGACGAACAACTAGAAATCATGCGCCATTCCGGCGCCCACATTATGGCTGCTGCCATCTACAAACTTTTTCCGGACGCCAAGTTTGGCATCGGTCCGGCCATTGCCGATGGTTTTTACTATGACATTGAACTCCCCCGCACCCTGATCCCGGAGGATCTGGACAACATCGAAAAAGAAATGAACGATATTGTCAAAGCTAACTTGCCGTTCGAAAAAGAAGTGATTCCGAAAACTGACGCCATTGAACTTTTCAAAAAAGCCGGCCAGGATTACAAAGTTGAACTTCTGGAAGAAATGGACGACGGAGAAGAAGTCTCCATCTACCGCAGCGGCGACTTTGTTGATCTCTGCCGTGGCCCCCACCTGGAATCTACCGGCGAGATGAAAGTTTTTAAACTGGATCGTATCGCTGGCGCTTACTGGCGTGGTAACGAGAAAAACAAGATGCTGCAGCGCGTCTACGGCCTGGCTTTCGCTGACCAAAGAGGCCTTGATGAATACCTGAAGATGCGCGAGGAAAGCAAACAGCGCGATCATCGCAAGCTCGGCAGGGAACTCGAAATATTCATGTTCTCTGATGACGTCGGCGCCGGCCTGCCGCTGTGGCTGCCAAATGGCGCCGCTATGAAAGAAGAGCTGGAGCGCTGGGGCAAGGAGACAGAAGCTAAATGGGGTTATGAACGCGTCTCCACCCCGTTTATGACCAAGCGCAAATTGTTCGAAATCTCCGGACATGTCCCCTACTTCGAAGACGAGATGTACCGCGTCCAGGTGCCAGGAGATGATAAAGAGGAATACTTCGTCAAACCAATGAATTGTCCATTCAATCACCTGATTTACAAATCCAAAATCAGAAGTTATAAGGATTTGCCCTTGCGCATGGCTGAATATGGCACTGTTGCCCGCTACGAACAGGCTGGTGCCCTTAACGGAATTCTGCGACCGCGAGAATTCACCCAAAATGACGCCCACATTTATTGCACCGAGGAACAAGCAATTGATGTTTTTGTGGAAATAATTGACCTGCACCGGTACTACTACGACAAGCTCGGACTCAAGAACTACCGGATTGTCCTGGAGCTGCGGGATCCAAAAAAGAAGGACAAATACCACGGCAAAGAGGAGATGTGGAAGAAATCGGAAGAGCTTTCCATTGCCGCCATGAAGAAGGCCAAAATTGACTATGAGGTTGTTCACGAGGGAGCGGCTCACTATGGACCCAAAATGGATTTCAAGATTAAGTCAGTGATTGGTACCGAATACGGAATCTCCACCAATCAGATTGATCTCTACATGCCGGAGCGCTTCAACCTGACTTACAAAGACAAAGATGGCCAGGATAAACTGGTTATCGTTCAGCACCGAGCGCCGCTCGGATCAGACGAGCGTTTCATCGGATTCCTGATAGAAAACTTTGCCGGCAAGTTCCCACTCTGGATTTCGCCCAAGCACGCTATAATCATTCCCGTCTCGGAAAAATTCAATGAGTACGCTCGGAAAATCCAAGAGCAGCTGGCTGCCGCTGGCTGGGAAAAGAATTTGCAGATACGAATAGACGTAGACGAATCCAATGAAAGTGTCGGTAAAAAAATTCGTACTGCCGAAAAGAAAAAGTATCCCTACATGCTGGTGGTCGGCGACAAGGAAAAGGATTCCGGCAATTTGACCGTTCGCACTCGTGATCTTAAGGAACAACGACAATTTGCTGCCAAAGAATTTGCCGACAAACTTGTCACCAATGTTAATGACCGTGAACTGAAGCTATTTTAGCCCGTGCCTAAACCCACTACTTACCATCTCAAAACTTTCGGCTGCCAGATGAACAAGTCGGATTCCGAGCGAATTGCAACTGTCATGCTGGCAGCTGGATACGAATCAGCCCCCCTTAAGGAGGCTGATTTGGTCGTGTTTAACACCTGTTCGGTCCGCCAGATGGCCGAAGACCGGGCAGTGGGACAAATCAGAGAAGCCAAAAAGCGCGACCAAAAAATTGTTGTTACCGGTTGCCTCAAAAACCAGCAGCAGTTTATCCCCGCCCATCCTGAAGTTGATTTGTTCATCGACATTCACGACATTGCTGATCTACCAAACAAACTCGGACAGGAGACGCCGACTTTAGATAATAATTATTTCCACATCAAGCCTACCCTCACCTCTCCCGCCCAGGCCTATGTCCCGATCATGACCGGCTGCAACAATTTCTGCTCGTATTGCATTGTCCCGCACGTGCGCGGTGAAGAGCAATCACGTCCGCCTCAAGAAATTATAGAGGAAATCAAAGGATTAATAGCAGGCGGTTGTCTGCAGATAACTTTACTGGGTCAAAACGTGAACAGCTATGAATACCAACAAACTAGTTTTCCTGACTTATTAGAACAGATCGCCAAACTGGCTGGTGACTATAGGATGTTTTTTGTCACCTCCCATCCTAAGGATCTGGATTTCTCTATAATCAAATTGGTCGCTACGTATGACAAGCTCTGCCCTTATTTTCACCTGCCCATCCAATCTGGCAGTGACCGAATCCTGAAAATGATGAACCGTAAATATGACCGCCAGCGATATTTGGAGATAATCAAGGAAATCCGCCGCCAAATACCCGCGGCCGCAATCACAACCGACATCATCGTTGGCTATCCAGGTGAAAACGAAGATGATTTTCACGAGACCGTCAGTATTTGTGAAGAGGTGAAATACGATCTCGCCTATATCGCTCGTTTTTCCCCTCGGCCTGGCACTGCTGCCGCTAAAATCAAAGACGACATTTCCCCAGCTACCAAGAAAGAACGTGAAAAAATCCTGACCGAGATAGTAAATAAGACGGCTTTGCAAAGAAATAAAAAACTGGTTGGCAAAACTACTAATGTCCTGGTTGAAACCAGCCGTCAGAAAGGAGCTGGGTATGAAAACTACGGAAAGAATGAATATTTCAAGACAGTTAAGTTTGCCAGTGACCAAGACTTAAAGAATAATATTGTCCCAGTAAAAATAACCCGGGCGCTAGCCTGGGGACTTTATGGAAATCCCTGATCCCAAAAAACTGGTCGTAATCTGCGGACCTACTTCCAGCGGGAAGTCTGGCTTGGCTATGAAATTGGCTCCGAAGTTCAACGGTGAAATTGTGATTGCTGATTCCCGCCAGGTTTACAAGCAATTAGATATTGGGACTGCCAAGCCAACACCGGCTGAGCAAAAGACTGTCCCCCATCATTTAGTAGATATCTGTGAGCCGGGCGATGATTTTTCTGTTGGTAAATACAAAAAAATCGCTACTAAAGCAATCGCTGTCGTGCACCGTAGCGGCAACCTTCCGTTTTTAGTCGGCGGCACCGGTCTCTATATTGACGCTCTGACCCAGGGATACGAGATTCCGGCTGTCTCCCCGGACTCGAAACTGCGATCAGAATTGGAAAAGAAGTCATTGGAGCAACTTTACTCAGAGATTAAGGAGCTAGATCCGCTTTTCGCCACTCGGGTTGATCGTAAAAATAAGCGTCGTCTCATCCGAGCTATCGAAGTCTGCCAGAAAACTGGTCGCCGTTTTTCTGATCAGAGAAAGAAGACCAAGCCACCCTACGATGTTGTTTATCTCGCCCTGGACTGGCCCCGAGCTGAACTCTATCAGCGAATTGACCAAACCGTAGACAAAATGATGGCCGCTGGCCTTAAGAAGGAGGTATCGGGATTGATTGACAGCGGTGTCTCCGCTGATTGGCTACTTAGCATCGGTCTGGAATACCGTTACCTTACCAAAATTGTCACCGGTGACCTGGCTGAGGCAGACGGAATCCAGCAGCTGAAATATGCCTCCCACCAGTTTGCCAAACGACAGCTTACCTGGTTTCGTCGTAATAAAAAAATCCACTGGCTGGATCCGGCACAGGCTGTGCCCGAAGCTAGTGGACTCTTGCAAAAGTTTTTACAAAGATAAGCTAGTCCCGAGAGCACGCCGGACAAGGTGTGCTTTTTGTTTCCGGTAGTTTTTTAACCAGGGTTGCCACGATTTCTTTGAATTTGCCCGCGTTGCTTTCTAGAATTTTCTTTATCTGCTCCCAGGTGACTGGTTTCACGCCCGGCTCACCTTCCAGGCCGGCATCATAATCGGTCACTAAACCGATATTGCAATAACACATCCCCAGTTCCGCAGCCAGGACATTTTCCGGGTACTGAGTCATACTGAGAATATCCCAGCCCATCTTTTTGAACCACTCACTCTCCGCCCGGGAAGAAAACCGTGGGCCATTAATGACCACGACAGTTCCGCTTTGATGGCAGGTATAACCAAGCTTTCGGCAAGTTTGGATAGCAAGTTCTCGCAGCCGGTCGCAGTAGAGATCGGCCGCTGCCAGGTGCTCAACTGCCGGACCTTGTATGTAGGTATCCTGTCTTCCCTTGGTCCTATCTATAAATTGATCAGTTATAACAATGTCTCCCGGTTTCATTTTCCGACGCAGGCTACCTACCGCCCCGGAAGCAATTAGGTTGGTAACTCCGAGTTTGTGCAGCGCGTAAACATTAGCTCGGTAGTTCACCAGATGCGGCGGGATCGAATGATCTTTTCCGTGTCGAGAAATAAAAACGACGGACTTGCCGCCGATTTTTCCAATCCTGACCGGACTACTGGTTTTTCCGTAGGGATTTTTGACAGTTATTACTTCTGAATCACTGAGGATCTCATGTATACCGGAACCTCCGATAATACCGATTGTAGCTTTGGCATTCATAATCAGCTGTCATATTTCATCAAAGAATCAACCCGGTAACCTTCGAGTTTTGCCCGACCAGCTAGTTCAGTTAATTCAATTACGAAAGCAAAACCGACAATTTCCCCGCCTAGTTTTTCAACCAATTTTTTGGTGGCTTCAATCGTACCACCGGTCGCCAGTAGATCATCTACGATCAAGACTTTTTGGCCAGGCTTAATAGCATCTTCGTGGATTTCTATGACATCCGGACCGTATTCTTTTTCGTAGCTGGCCGCGGTTGTTTTTGAGGGCAGTTTACCTTTTTTACGAACTGGTACGAACCCTGCCCGTAGCTGCCTGGCTACCGGTGTTCCAAAAATAAACCCACGCGACTCGGTGCCGACAACGACATCGACCCCCTCAGGTGAATGAAGCTTAGCCAATCTATCCAGCGCATAACTCATTGCTTCCGGATCCTGAAGCAAAGTGGTGATATCGTAAAAATTTATCCCGCGTTTAGGAAAATCCGGGATTTCGCGGATGTATTGTTTTAGATTCATATTTTTTATACTGGTCACTCCCCTACTATCATGACCGAGACTCCGCGGTCACGCGAGCGGTCTAACTCCACAAAGAACATTCGCTGCCACTTACCAAGTTTGATTTTACCTTTGACGATATTCAACGAGACGCTGGTTCCCAGAACAACCGCGTTGCAGTGCGAATGGCCGTTCTTGCATTCATCTTTGCAAACATTGACGGTGCGAATGTGCATATTGTCGTGGTGATAGCGCTGGGTCGGTGAAAAAAGCGTGCGCCAGTTCTCCTGCAGATCCTTGAGTAACAGGGGCTCATTTTCGTTAACATACACAGCTGAGGAAGTATGCAGTGATTGAACATTAACAATACCATTTTTGACCTTTGATGCTGCTACCATCTCTTCTATCTTTTCGGTGGTGTCCCGGAAATCGTACTTCTTCTTCGTTTTGAACTTAATCTCCTTAGCGAGTGTCTTCATTAGCTAAGTTTATCTTTAAGGATTTCTTGGGCCTTTTTGGGATCCGCTCTGCCCTGGGTTTCTTTCATAACCTGTCCCATCAGGAACTGAAGGGCGTTTTCCTTGCCGTTCTGGTAATCCTGGGCTGGGCCTGGATTAGCAGCAATGACTTTTTCAACAACCTTGATCATTTCTGATTCGTCGCCGACCTGCTTAAGGTTCCTGTCTTCCACAATTTGCGAGGGGTCCTTGCCGGTTTTGTACATTTCAGCCAGGACTTCTTGGGCTGCCGAACTGTTTATTTCACCCCTATGAACGATATTTATAAACTCAGCCATATTCTCGGGGGTTATCTTCAGTTCGGTAAAGGAAACGCCGTCTCGCTTAACATATTTCATCAGCTCGCTCAGAATCCAATTTGCTGCCGCCTGCGAGAAAGCTGAGGTGTCCTTGTCAACGTCACCCGGTTTGACATCGCCGCTGGATTCCGCCCAGGCTTTAAGCTCGGAGACTGTATTCTCGAAAAACTCAGATAAATGGGGCTCTCCGGCAAGCACCCTGGCATCCTCTGGTTTAACACCCATTTGTTTAACAAATCTCTTTTCCCGGTCCCGCGGCATTTCCGGAAGTTCTGTTTTGATTTCCTCAACCATGGCTTCTTCGATTTCCATCGGCGGCAAATCAGGTTCCGGGAAATACCTGTAATCATGCGCTTCTTCCTTGGAACGCTGGGGCTGAGTTACGCCCTTTATATCATCCCAACCACGAGTTTCTTTCTTGGTTTCCGCTTCGCGTCCCTCGGACATCAAATCCTGTAGACGTTTCTGCTCGAAAGCCAGAGCTCTTTCCACCGCCCGAAATGAGTTCATATTCTTAATTTCCACGATCGCGGTAGTTCTGTCACCATCGCGAACACTGATATTGGCATCACAACGCATCTGCCCCTTTTCCATATCCGCGTCAGAAACACCCAGACCGCGCAAAACCTTTTGCATTTCCTGTAAAAACAGCTTGGCTTCAGCCGGTGATTTCAGATCGGGCTCGGTCACCATCTCAATCAAGGGGGTGCCGGCTCGATTGTAGTCCACCAGACTGTAATTGACTTTCGGCGGATGAGTCAGCTTGCCCGCGTCATCCTCAAGGTGAATGCGACGCAGTCTGATCTTGATATCTTTTTTTCCTTCCGGGTCAGAAATTTCCACTTTGCCGCCCTCGCAAATCGGTTTGTCGTATTGCGATATCTGATAGCCTTTGGGAAGATCCGGGTAGAAATAGTTTTTACGATCAAATTTGGAGAACTTGGCAATTTTGCAATCAAGCGCTAGCCCGGTCAAAATCGCCCAGCGCACCGCCTGTTCATTGATAACCGGCAAGGTTCCCGGATAACCCATGCAAATCGGACAGGTGTTGGTGTTTGGCGAAGATTCCAACGAATCATTGTCACAACTACAAAACATCTTTGTCTTTGTTTTGAGCTGGCTGTGAATTTCCAAGCCGATAATTGTTTGCATATGTTTGTTTTGATTCCCGGTGTTAAATATCAATTTTGTCCAGAGCGGCACGTAGTTTTTGCAGCGCCTCTTCAAAATCGGTGAAAACTATTTCGTGGACCACCGCCTTGTTCCCAAGCGCAATTTTAGAAACCGCGGCATCTTTTTCATACAAGAGAATGGCAATAGCATTGTTGGCCCGGGCAATTTCGAGCTCGGTGCCAACTCCTAGGGCCGGCTGACCGACATAGGCAATAACGATGTCAGCTTTTTTGATATCTCTCGACTCCGTTTCGTAGACTTCCCGCGGGGTAAGCTCCGGATACAGAGCCGGGTCAATCACCCGATGCGGAAGGAATGAATGCCAACCTTTCTGTCGGCAAGCCTTGGCTATCTCCTCGTAAAACTTGTAATACTTTTGTCGCTCACTTTTGGTGAGGCAGGAAACCGGACCAGAAATGTGAACTCTAATCTTCTTCATCGGCTGTTTTATCCTGAATATATTCTTGCCCGTTTTTAAGGCAAGCCTCGGCCCGGGCTAATTCCTCGCCGAGGTACATAGCGTGATGAATATCTAGGCGGTTTTGAGAAGCTATTTCACGACGGAGCTGGCGAGCATTTTCTCCGCTGAACTTGGCCAGCTCTTGTTTATTTTCAGGATGGTGATGAGTAACAATAATTTTCTTATCCTCAACTTTTATTACATAGAAACCGAAGGGGTCAGCAAAGTCCGGTTCCCACTGTCGATATTTTTGTAGCGCCTTTTCCACCTGGGCGTAGTAATTATTATAGATTTGGGCACTGCTGGAAATTATAGTGAGGATACCGGTGTCAACATCCAGTCCCTCGGCGATCTTCTTTTGGATTGCTGCCAGTCCGTAGGCATTCTCGGGCCACCCCTGCGCCATGTCATGGCTACGGAAATAGGCCGCCAAGTTGAGTTTTTCGTTAACAACCATAGGCTGAATCAGGATTAAGCAAGGGCTGCTCTTGTGTTTACGCATCAGCTCATCCTGAACATGCCAAGTGATGGCAACCCCTGATTTGGAATAACGATTACGTCGGAGCGCGTCAATCAAATCCTCCAGCTGGTCAATCTCGCAAACCCCATTCTTTTTCTTGATGTTTTTATCGAGATGATCACCCTGGCCGAACTCAAAGTCAGTTAGTTCATCAGTAGTTTTTAGATAGTCAATGAAAGCCGGTTTTTCATAAAGATAGGCTCGAAGCTTGTTACCATATGTGTAAGCCTTGCCTTCCGGCAGCTCGGGTGACAGAATTTCCTTTTGATAAGCTTCGATCTTTTCCGCACTAAGAGGGACTAAGAAAGGATTAAAAGACAAATCAAGGTTCTGGGGGTCATGTATGACCGCCACGAAGTTGTTGATTTCTTTCACCCACCGGTCGGTACCTGCATCCATCAGGTTTTCTGTGCCGTAGCGGTAAATTGTGTGCATTATTTCCAGCCAGGTCTGCGGAATGGTGTTTCCCCTAACCAGCATAGGACCACCAGGGTAAGGAAAAGATTTAGCCTGCTTTTCGTACGGATACGTACGCGGTTCCGGCGACAACGGTTTTTTGCGCGGCAGTTCCTGGAGCAACCGGTTAACTTCTTTGATTTTTTCATCCAGGCCGGCTTTGGGCATTTTGGAATTGATGTCTATCAGCTCGACATTTTTGGCCACATCATTGATCGCCGCGGCCGGTATATTTTCATCGAAATGGATTGATTCCTCAAAGCCTTCAAGTTCCCGGTCTTTATTCACTCCCTGTTTGAAAAAGGCCCGCAGAGCGTTGGCGCTAGTGCGGTCCGATATCTGATCATCTTTGGCCTTGGAAGAATACTCCTCGCCAATCAAGACAATATAGCGAATGTAAGGATTCGCCAAAATATTTCTGACCATGCCCGCCAGACCGGCCGGGGTATAGAAATTAGTCGCAATTGCCAGGTTTTTCTTTTCCAGCTTGGGCAAAATCGCATCCCGCATCGTCCACAAAAAAGTCACAGCGACATTTGCCTCTCTGACTTTCTGATTGCGCGGGTAGGCTACCCTATCCGCCACTGCCACCGGCCAACCCGGTTTTTTATTGGAACCGATGAGGGTGTTGATTTTTTTGAGAAGGTTTGAAGCGGTAGCCATGTATGTTGATTTTTTTATTTTTTGGGGTTTTTGAGATTGAAACATTCTTGTTTGGACTCTTTTGCCGTCGGCTCAGTAAAAATCTTACTCTCACCGGGCGATTTCTGGTGAGCATACTTAGACGTTTTACGCTCGGTATAACCCACTTGTGCAGGCGAACTCAGTTGCTGGAAAACTAACTGGCATATATTCATACCCGGATAGAGTGCTACCGGCATCATCCCGATGTTGGAGATTTCCAAAGTCAGAGCTCCCTCGTGCCCGGGATTGACATGACCGGCCGTTGAATGAACCACGATGCCAATTCTTCCCAAGCTACTTTTGCCGTCAATCCTGACCGATAGATTTTTCGGAAGCTTAATTGATTCCCGCATGATACCCAAGACAAACTCATTGGGGTGTAGCACAAACGGACAACCGTCTTCAACTACAACTTTTTTGGTTAGCCCCTTGAATGTTTTGGGACGGGAAACATCAATATAAGGAATAGAGGTGTGTTGAAAAACCCGAAATTCGTTTGACAGCGTCATATCAAGCGAAGCCCCAGACAATTGAGTCTCCAGATCAGGCATCGGGTCAAAACTAAGTTTGCCCTCTTTGATATATTTCTTGATATCGCGGTCGGAAAGAATCATGACAGTTTATTTAATTCTACAGCTTAAGTCTAACCGCCGGGCCCATCGCTGACGTCAGCACGATTTTCTTGATCAGCTCACCCTTGAGCTTTTCCGGCTTGGCTTTTTTCACAGCTTCAGTGAAAGCCTCTATATTGGCAACGATGTCTCTTTCCGGAAATGACAGTTTCCCCAGAACCTGGTGAATATTGGCACCATTGTCCATTCGGAAATCGACTTTTCCGCCTTTCAACTCTTTGACAGCCTTGCCAATATTGGGAGTTACCGTTTCTGTTTTCGGGTTTGGCATCAGTCCTTTAGGACCGAGGATCGGGGCAATTTGACTGATAACTTTCATCATAGCCGGTTCCGCCACCGCTACATCAAATTCGATCTTTTTCTTTTGCTTAATTTCCTTCACCAGCTCTTCACCGCCGATAATATCAGCTCCGGCTTCCTTAGCCTCGGCTTCCTTGGCTGGGGTACAAAAAACCGCCACTCGTTTTTCCTTGCCGGTTCCGGCCGGAAGCACAACTGTGCCCCGGACCATTTGTGAACCCTGACCTGGATCAACGTTGAGGCGAATATGAAGCTCAACTGAGGGATCAAACTTGACCTTGGAAATCTTTTTGAGAAGCGTCACCGCTTCTGCCGGCGAAAAAGTCTTGCCGGCTACCTGTTTCTTTTCCTCCTGATAACGCTTGCCTCTAGGCATAATTTTTACCTCGTGGTACTAACCCTCTGGTGACAACCGGAGGTCCCACTTTTATCGAATTTCTAATTACTTAAAAAATTTGAGCTGCTGCTGCCCAACCCCTAACCCTTGACCTGGATTCCCATACTACGGGCGGTACCGGCAACAACCTTAGCTGCCTGATCAATGTCATGTGCGTTCAAGTCTACCATCTTCTTCTCCGCAATCTCCTTGACCTGTGCCATAGTCACTGTGGCGACCTTGTTCTTGTGCGGCTCCCCTGAACCCTTCTTGATTCCGGCCGCCTTTTTTAACAGCTCAGCCGCCGGCGGAGTTTTTATAATGAAATCAAACGAGCGATCTTCATAGATAGAAATTTCAACCGGAAGGATGTCACCACCTTGATCTTTTGTCTTCTCGTTGAATTGATCGACAAATTCCTTGATGTTCAGCCCGTGCTGACCCAAAGCCGGCCCCACCGGCGGTGCCGGTGTCGCTTTGCCTGCAGGTATCTGTAGCTTCACAACTGTTTTAACTTGCTTCGCCATGGTTTTATTGATTACGCAGCTTTCTTACCCCACTCCGCTTGATACTCTTTTTCCTGCCGCGTTAGTTCTTTCTTTATTAAAGGTTTAGATTTCGTCCAAATTGTTTTTACCAGCCCGGCCTTATCCTGAGCATTTTCTCCGGCGCTGTCGCGGTAACGGCCGATGGCTGAAACAATCTTGCCGGACTCCATCCGGAAACGTCCTCTGACATCCGGGCCACGCAAACTTATTTCGACTGATTTCGCTGCCTGCTCGACTCTCTCTCCACCTTCACGGTGAAAATTGAGCTCGAAGGATTCACCTGATTCAGACTGCAAACTGGCTGCCTGAATATCCTGAACCTCAGTAATGTCTTGCGGACCGCCTATTTCTTCCAGCATCTGATCCAGCCCGCGGTCAATCTCAAATGACAACGCGGATTCCGCCGCCTCCTGCGATCCTTCAGGAGATCTTTCTCCTAACATGATAGTATTGCCTAAAGTTTCTTAATCTGCAAGAAATCGAGCTCGACCGGGGTTTCCCGGCCAAACATATTGACTAAGACTTTGACCTTGCCCTTTTCTTCATCCAGAGCATTGATCTTGCCCTCGAAATCCTTGAACGGGCCGTCAACAATTTTGACACTATCGCCGACTTCAACGTCAATCTTGTACTTAGGCTCTTTGACACCCATTCTTTTTTGCAGAGTCTGAATTTCATCGATAGAAATAGGTGTCGGAGTTGTTCCCGAACCGACAAATCCCGTTACCTGTGGGGTGTTTCTGACCACGTACCAGGAATCGTCAGTCACGATCATTTCCACTAGGACATACCCCGGAAATATCTTCTCTTCAACAACTCGACGTTTACCGTTCTTGATCTTAATTTTCTTCTCCTTTGGTACCAATACCTGAAAAATCTTATCCTCCATATCCAAAGATTCAATACGTTGCCGGAGATTACGGGCAACGTTCTCCTCGTAGCCAGAATAGGTATGGAGAACGTACCAGAGCTTTTCTTTTTTACCTAATTGTTTTGGCATAATCTAAGAGATAAGTTCTTTGATACCAAATGAGAAGAGTAAATCGAGCACGCCGAAAATACCAGCGAGAGCCAAGCTGACGGCAATCACAATAATAGTGTGCTTGATAATGTCACGCCGCGAGGGCCAGACAACTTTCTTCAGCTCTTTTCTGGCATCTTTGAAAAAATCGATTATTTTACCTGTTTCCCAGGCCATATGTTTACAATTCTTTAACCCCGCAATTGCGAGTTTTTAAAAAGCGCCCGGGGGGCAGCTCTATTCCTATTATACATACTCCTGGAAATTTGGCAATACCGTCCCCAATTGCTTTAAAATAAGCACTTTTATCTAAATATCAAGGTTTTGCACAGATTTGGCGTGCGTCGAGATAAAACGCTTGCGCGGCAGCACTTCTTTACCCATCAACATATCAAATGTCTCTTCTGCTTTTTCGGCATCGGCAATGGTAACCTGTGACATCTGGCGGAAATCCGGATCCATCGTTGTTTCCCAAAGCTGGTCAGGATTCATTTCACCCAGACCTTTGTAGCGCTGAACATTTACTCCCTTGCCGGTAACCTCAGCCTTATCTATATCGATCTTTTTCTTCTTTCCATAGCTTTTCACAGTCAGCTTCCCCTTGCTTTTTTGAGTACCCAGTTTCTGAACATATTTATCCTTTTCTGCTTCGCTGTAGGCCCATAATTTTTCTTTACCTTTTTGAACTTTGTAAAGCGGCGGCTCGGCAATATAAAGATGTCCGCTGCGAATTATTTCCGGGAAGAATCGATAAAAAAGAGTTAGTAACAGAGTTCGGATATGGGCGCCGTCAACGTCGGCGTCAGTCATGATCACAATCTTATCATAACGCAGCTTGGACAGATCAAAGTCATCACCCAAGGCAGTACCCAGGGCAATTACCAGAGCCTTAATTTCTTCATTGGACAAAGCTTTGTCCATGCGGGCACGTTCCACGTTCAGGACTTTGCCGCGCAACGGTAGGATAGCCTGCGTGAACCGGTCCCGGCCTTGTTTGGCCGAACCGCCGGCGGAGTCACCCTCAACTATGAAAAGCTCGGATTTGCCTGGATCGCGCGACGTGCAGTCAGCCAGTTTGCCCGGCAGCGTGAAGCCATCAAGGGCTCCTTTACGAATAACTGTTTCCCGGGCGGCGCGGGCTGCCTTACGAGCTTTAGCAGCTACTACTACCTTGCCCAAAATTGACCGGGCATCGGAAGGATTTTCTTCCAGATACTCACGCAGCTTGGCCGCTGTTACTTTCTCAACGGCGGAGCGAACTTCGGGGTTGCCCAGCTTAGCCTTCGTCTGCCCTTCAAACTGCGGGTCCTTAACTTTGACACTGATAATAGCCGTCAGGCCTTCCTCGGCGTCCTCACCCACAACATTTTCGTCCTTGTCCCGAATAAGCTTGTTGTTGCGGCCATACTTATTCAGTTCCCGAGTAAGCGCCTTGCGAAAACCGACTACGTGCGTGCCGCCTTCGGGATTCTGGATTGTATTGGCAAAGGCCAGCATCAGTCCGCTGTACTCATCTGCATATTGCATCGCGATCTCAACGAAGACGTCATCGGTAGAAACTTTAGCGAAATGAAAGATTTTATTCTTAGTGTCCTTGTTTTCGTTCAGCTGGCGCACGTAGGCAACGATACCGCCTTCAAAATAGAAGGTGTAGCGTCGCGGTATCTTTTTGCCCTCAACGTAAGTTTTGCGCTCGTCTATGAGAGTTATGCGAGTGCCGCTGTTCAGATATGCATACTGGCGCAGGCGGTTCAGAACTGTATCGGTATCAAAATCAACTGTGTCAAAAACATTCTTATCCGGCTTGAATTTGATTATAGTGCCGGTCCCGCGCGCCGATTTAACAGCCGCAACCTTCTTCCGTGGTTTGCCGTAATCATATTCCTGAACCCACAGCTTCCCGTCCCGCTTGACCTCGGCAATAGTCCATTCGGAGAGTGCATTTACGACCGAGATACCAACCCCGTGCAGACCACCGGCAACTTTGTAGCCGCCTTCGCGGGTAAACTTGCCACCCGCGTGCAATTTGGTCATGATCGTCTCCAGCGCACTCTTCTTGGTCTGCTTGTGCTTATCAACCGGGATACCGCGGCCGTCATCAGATATTTCAACTGAGCCATCCTTCTTGAGAATGACTTCTATATTTTTGGCGTAGCCGGCCGAAGCTTCATCAACCGCGTTATCAACTATTTCCCAGATGAGATGATGCAACCCGCGCGGGCCGGTGGAGCCGATATACATCCCGGGACGCTTCCGGACCGGTTCCAGGCCTTCCAGAACCTGAATTTGCGCAGCCGAATAACCCGAAGTTTTCTTCCGGGAAGTACGTTTGCTAGCTGACTTCTTAGCCGCCTTTTTCGTAGTTTTTCGTTTCTTTTTACGAGGCATAGTAAAACAAAAAGAGACTTCTCTGGAAACCCTCTTTTGCGCTTATATAAAGCGTAAAGTTGGTTTTCTTACTACTATAAATCTAGCAAATACTACGGGAATTGTAAAGAGTTTTTTGGGGATATTTTTTGGCTTATTTAAAGGCAAAAAAGTGATAATAACTTGACATAATTGGCTTTTTATGTTAATCTTGGTTTATCAGATATGGAGGTATTTATCATGTTGTACTTATTGCTTTCCCTGGGAGCCTTGTTGCTCCTCGGTTCTGCCGGACTTTTCCTGATCTGCTGGTTCTGTGAGTTATTTGTCTCGCTGATCTTTGAAGCCGTCACGTTAGGCGGCCTTTCAGCCGACAATCTCATGGACATGACCACGAAGCGATACTGGCAGAGCCTCCTGAGCTGCCTCAGGAGCTCAGTCACGGACATTTGGCAAGACGATGAGGATCCTTTGTGGCTGCGCCTGTTCGATGCTGCTACAATGATCAATTACGCGCTGTGGCGGGCTGCTGGCCTGCTGATAGCAACTATTCTCATTGCCTTACCAGCCAGATACCTGTATCATTTGGCTGCTCTGCATCATGACGATGTCAAGATGTGGGCACCCAAGAACGGGTATTGATCCTAGAGCCGGCGACGACAACAATCGGCTCTCTTGGCACCCTCGACCGCGTTCGGGGGCTGCTTTTTTTAGCTACTTCAATGAATTGACATCCGCAGACAAAAATGGTAAATTTCTATGATTTTCATAGTGGATCAAACTTACTTGAAAGGAGGAAACAACAAATGGAGGTAAACTTCGATGCGGTCCTGCTTGCGGACCAAGGTAATCTCCTGATTCGCCTGGACATTGAACACCATGTACTCAGCGTTCGCGCTGTCGGGGAAAACGACGAGCCCGGCGTTGGCGCAGCCCTGCAGAAAGTCCAGGAGCTCGAACAGCGATGCATCGCCGCTGGCATCCAGCATGAAGCTCTGCAGCGCCGCGGCAAGGACGGTGGAAAATGCACCGATGCCATCGTGATCACGGTTCTGACGAAGTAAACCAAAGCATAAGGCCGTTCCCATCAGGGAACGGCCTCTTAATATTATGACTAGACTATTATTCTCGGACCTCGGCTTGATATCTTTCTTTAACTGCGTCAATAACCTTTTTATGCTGCTCATCCACTTCTTTGTCCGTCAGCGTCCGATCTGGTAATTGATATAGAACGTGGAAAGCCAAACTCTTTTTACCCTGAGGGATCTGGTCGCCTTCGTAAGTGTCAAAAAGATCGACTTGCTCAATCAGAACTCCGCCGGCGTAACCCATGACGGCTTTCAGCTCCCCGACCAGAACATTCCGATCAACGATAAAAGAAACATCTCGGATCACACCAGGAAATCTACCGACTGAAGTTATCTGTTTCTTGTCGGTCGCCAGATCAAACAACTTATCAAAATCAATATCAAACAACATAACAACCGCCCCGATATCATAGGCCTCGAGCATCGCCGGATGCACCTCTCCCAGCATACCGATCTCCTCATTATACTCCCCTTCCAGCTCAGCCTGGCCCTTGACCTTGACACGAATTACCGCCGTCCGGCCAGGATGGAAAGTGCTGCTAGGGATGCCTATCTGCTCATACGACACCCGAGCGTCCTCAATACCAAGTTTCTTCAGCAATTCTTCAATCACACCTTTCGCTTCCAGGAAAGACCGGGAGCTGACCTTGCCTTTAGATTTACGCGGGCGGGAGTTCACCATTGCACCGGTCAGCTTTGGTTCTTCATGCACGCCCTCTTCGTATTTAAGTTCGCGGGTGGCATCATGACCGTAGAAAACATTCCCCAGTTCAAAAATGCTGAACTCCGGGAAATTTTTTAAATTCTCTTTGGTATTCTTCAGTAATCCCGGTACCAGACTGGCCCGCATAAAAGCATGTTCTGGAGAAATCGGATTGGCCACCGGGAGATGCCCTTTGAGATCTTGGACACCCATTTGTTCCAAAGCTTCTTTGCTTGTGAAGGCATAATTGACGACTTCGTTGAAACCCGCGGCCACCAAGACTTCTTTGGCCCGCCGCTCCCAATACAACAACTCGTTGGAATCAGGCGGCTGCAGTTTACCTACTGGCAGCTCTGACGGGACGGCGTCATATCCGATAATCCGGACAATTTCTTCAACCAAATCATGGGCACCGGTGATATCGGAGCGCCAACTCGGCGTTTCAACGACCATGGTTTTGTCCTGGCTGGTTCTCATACCCAAGCGAGCAAAAATCTCCGCGGCTTGTTCTGGACTGACTTCCATGCCGATCAGTTTCTTGACCTGAGCGGGATCAAACTCAATCGTAGTAGGTTGAAAATCACTTTGTTTAATATCAATAAATTGCTTAGCTTGCACGCCCGGAATCATTTCGCTAAGCAGCGCCCAGGCTTTGGCCAGGGTGGGAATAGGCAGCTCCGAATCAACCCCCTTTTCGTAGACACTAACGGCGTCGGTGCGCTGCCCCAGCTGACGAGAAGCCTTGCGCACAGTGATGGCATCAAAAGTCGCCGCTTGCAAAACGATTGTCTGGGTAGCTTCGCTTACTTCACTGTTTTTCCCGCCCATTATGCCGGCCAGGTCGATCAGCTTCTTTGAGTCGGCAATCACGGGCATGCCGGCTTTGAGCTCCCAGGTCTGGTCATCCAGTGTTTCCACACTCTCGCCGTCCTGAGCGGCTCGGACTGACATAGCAGCCCCTTCAATTTTGTCAAAATCAAACGCATGCATCGGCTGGCCCATGTCCAGCATCAGATAATTAGTCAGATCAACAATATTATTAATCGGCCTGAGCCCTACCGCCTGCAAACGAGCCTGCATCCAGTCTGGTGACGGCCCGATTTTGATGCCGGAAATAACCAAAGCCGTATAACGCGGGCAGATTTTGCTATCAACTTCTACTTTTAAAGCTTCCTGGGATTCAAACTGGGGTAATTCAAACGGCTGGTAGCCGAAATCCAATTTTTCGACCGCGGCTATCTCGCGACCGATGCCCAAGTGCGACATCAAATCAGCTCGGTTGGCCGGCACCGACACGTCCAAAATAGTATCACCCCCCTTGGGAGCAAACGGTTCACCGATTTCATAAGACCCCGGGTCTAAAACTATGACACCTTCGTGTTTGTCACCCAGCCCTAGTTCATCTTCGGCGCAAATCATGCCTTCCGACATCTCGCCCCGGACTTCGCGCCGCTCAATCTTAAAGTCACCCGGCAGTACCGCTCCGCAAAGCGCCACCGGCACCAGCTGGCCGACTTCCAGGTTGGGAGCGCCGCAGACTATGTTGAGAGGCTTCTCTTTGCCGACAGCCACTTTGGCCAATCTAAGTTTGTCAGCGTTGGGATGATCTGAAACTTCCAGAACTTTGCCGACCACCACATCGGCGATCTGCCCTGCTTTATCTAAATTTTCAACTTCGGCAGTATGGAACGTTAAAATCTCCTGAAGTTCTTTCGGAGTTTTATTCGTTTTGACGTAATCCTGGAGCCAGGAGTAAGCTATCTTCATTAGAATTGGCGCAAAAACCTTAGATCGTTTTGGTAATACAAACGGGCGTCATTGATATTGCGTTTCATCGACATAATCCGGTCCGGTCCGAACCCAAAAGCGAAACCCTGGATTTTACTAGTATCATAGCCGACGTTTTCGAAAACCTGCGGGTGGACCATACCCGCACCACCGAGCTCTACCCAACCGTCACCGCCACAGACATTGCAACCCTTGCCTCCGCATTTCATGCAGGTCATGTCAATTTCCGCCGAAGGTTCGGTGTAAGGGAAAAAACTGGGACGGAAACGAACTTCTTTGTCCTTACCGGCTACTTTTTGGACGGCCGCCACCAACGTAGCCTTGAGATTGGCAAAGTTTGCTTTCTCGTCAACCAACAAACCTTCCAGCTGGGTGAAAATCGCGGTGTGTGTGGCGTCCTCTTTCTCATTCCGATAAACCCGACCAGGCACAATTATTCGCACCGGCGGTTTGTGTTTTTCCATATAGCGAATCTGCATTGACGAGGTATGTGTGCGCGGCACCAGCCCGTTTTTCAGATAAAATGTGTCCTGCATGTCGCGAGCCGGGTGATCGGGCGGCATGTTCAGAGCTTCAAAACAGTAGTAGTCAGTTTCAATTTCCGGACCACTGACAATTTCGTAGCCCATTGATGTAAACAAATCCGCCAAGCTGTATATGACTTGTGATATCGGGTGAAGGGTTCCGATATTCGGAGCAATTCCAGGTGCGGACACGTCTATCCATTCCTCAGTAGCCAAGTTTTCATATCTATTGTCGGAAATCCCCTGTAGTTTTTTGTTGAGCGCTTCTTCTATATCTCGACGGATTTCATTGCCCAGTTTCCCGACAGCCTTTTTTTGTTCTGCATTCAAATCCTTAATCTGGCGCAACGCCAAACTTACCTTGCCCTTGCGGCCAAGATAAGCCACCCGGAGTTTTTCCAGGGCTTCGTTGGAGTCAGCCGCGGCAATTGCTTCCAAGGCTTCATCTCGGAACTTTTTTAGTTCATCTTCCATGTAATTTTGCGTTTTGTATTCCCGTTATTTCCGGGAGAGGAAAAAGAATTCCAATAGAATCAAGAAACCGACTAATAGTCCCCCATCCCACCAATTTAGCATTCTAAGCGACTGCAGAAACAGGACTCCTACCAGGGCAATCGCAAGCAGGATCCCCTGACGCAGCGACACCCCTAGATTAGCGTACAGCTCTTCCCCGTGGCTGACTGCTACCCGAATCTTGTATCCAATCAGTGTTATTGTTCCCATTAGGGCCAGGCCCAACGTAAGATAAAAAGCCAGTACCGCCAGCCAGCCCCGATCCGGATCAACAAAAAGCACTACGAAGCCAAACGCTCCCCAGCACACAATCGTTGCAAACAACATTCCGATAACATAGGCTTTGAGGGACATATCTATCCTATTATAACCCAAAAACTAAAAAGCTCAAAATCTAAAGCTCAAAAGAAATTTAGATTAAAAGTTTGCATTTCTAATTTTTGATTTTTTATTTCCGGTTCGGACAAATCATCTTGAAATCACAGTGTTTGCAGACATGACTCGAGGGTGTTGCCAAAAAATCGCTGGCACAAAGATCATCCAGTATTTTTATCGTTTCCTCTTTGGTTTTTGCCAGCAGCGGTTCAAATTTCTCCCGCTCAATTGAATACGGTTTATTGTCATCGGTGTAATACAGGGTCAGTTTCTCCGGTGTCAGGCCTAGAACCTGTTCCGCCGCCAAGGCGTAGAGCAAAAGCTGAGTCGGTTTTTTTATTTCCTTTTCCCCTTTCTTGCTGTCCCCCGTTTTGTAGTCAACAATCTCAACCTTCTTTCCGTCCAGTTTATCCACCCGATCAATTGCGCCTTTGAGAACATATTTACCTATTTTTAGGTTGAAGCCTTTTTCGATTGCAGTAGTTTTTGGCCACTTGTCCTTATGTTTTTTGTAAAAATCTTTGAGCGCAGCCTGGGCGGTTTTGTATCTTTTCTGCTCGTGGGCTTTGCTGTCGTAAAACTCATCGATCCAATTATTCTCCAGCATCGCCAGCAGATCTTTCTGGGTTGGCTCTTTCCCCTTCGCTCGTTCGGCGAAAAAGTCGCTCAATGTTTCGTGGACGCTGCGACCATAGCTGAAAGAGTGTGAGCCGGCGGTGGGAACGCGCAGAATGTGAGCAAACTTGTATTGCAGCGGACAGCTCTTAAAAGCTTCCATCTGCGTGTAGCTGAACTTAGCCGGCAGTTTATCCTTTATCTCTGCTTGGGCTGCCTCACCGACAAATAGCTGCTGCTGAGCAATCTCAGTGCCGGACTTCGGTCTGCTTACCTTCACCTTATCTTCAATTTCTTTGACAAAGCGGGATAGTTTGCGCTGACGCTTGCCACCGTAATCGGCCGCACCAGCCAGATACAGCTGGTCCATCGCCCGGGTGGCAGCCACATAAAAGAGTCGGCGCTCTTCTTGGACGTGTGATTCCTCCGGCAGCGTTTCCTCCAGCATTTCGTCCGGCAAAGTCAGAGGATCGCGACGGTTTCTGACCGGAAAGTGTCCTTCAATCAGACTGACCAGGAAAACCACTGGAAATTCCAACCCCTTGGCCTTATGAATCGTCATCACCTTAATAGTATCCGGCCCTTCTTCGATCTCGGCCGGAGCCGGATCCTCGCCGCCCTCGGTGGCCACTGCCAGTTCGGCAATGAAATCGCTGACGCTCTGAGTCTCCCCCGTTTGTTCAAACTGCTGGATCCGTTTGAAAAGCTCAACAATATTCTGGAACCGCTGCTCCGTTTCCAGAGTATCTCTTTTTTCCAAAATCTTCATATATCCGGAATCGCGCAAAAATTCTACCAGCACTTCACTTACTTTTTTGTCACGAGCCAGGGCAGCGTGTTTCTTCAAAAGATCAAACAGCTTAACGATAGATTTCTTGGTTGCCGCCTTAATGCCGGCGACGCTCTCAACCTCATCCATCGCCTCGTATAACGAAAGATTTTTGCGCCGGGCGTACGCCATCAGGCGAATTACGTCCTGCGGGTCAAACTGAAAAACCGGGATCCGTGTCACCCGATACAGACTGGTGCTGTCCAGAAAACTATCAAGCACCGTTAGGTAAGACAGCAGATCCATCACCTCCGGCTGGGTGTAAAGACCTTTGGAAGCTACAAACTGGTACGGAATGTTGTTGCGATCAAGTATCTTTATAAAGGGATCGGCCTGCGAATTTGCCCGCACCAAAATGGCAAAATCACGCCATTCCCGCTTCTCGGCCGTCTTGATATCAACTATCTTTTTGATGACACCATTGGCTTGGCGCTCCACCGTATCAAACCAAATAAGTTCCGGTTGAGTCTGCACAGTTTTCTTGCCCGGCAGCTTGAGATCCCGCCCGATCTCCAGATCTTTTTTGATTCCCAACTTGCGCTCCAGTCGGTCCGGATTATTCCCCTGAATTGATTCGTATGCCATTCCCAAAACCCCCGGCCCGGAGCGATAGTTTGTTTTTAGCACCACCTCTTTGGCTTTGGGATAATGTTTTTTAAAATTTAGAATGTTATTAAGAGCCGCTCCCCGGAAGCGATAGATTGACTGGTCATCATCACCGACAACAGTCAAATTATTATCAGGGTCTGCCAGGAGTTTAAGGATTTGATACTGGGCAAAATTTGTATCCTGAAATTCATCAACCAGAATATATTTGAACTGGCGCCGATATTTTTCCAGCACACTTTTCCGCTTCCGAAAAAGTTTCAGGGTGTACATAATCAGATCCCCGAAATCCATATACCCCTCCGCCCGCATCATCTCTTGGTATTTCTGATACGCCTTCGCCAGCTCCATCAACTTTTCCGCTTCCTCAACGTCAGCCCCTTCTTGGAGTTTGGTTTTGGATTGGAGTTGCTTTGGTTTTGGATTTTGAGCTTTGATTTTGAGTTTTTTAGCGTAAGCCAAAAACTCCACCTCATCTATCTCCT
>Ga0180432_10002987_pt1 | contig 24731 bp, 42 predicted proteins | sample SS_ome_10_FD_132414 | JGI IMG/M metagenome (GOLD analysis project Ga0180432, IMG submission 132414) | Hypersaline lake sediment archaeal communities from the Salton Sea, California, USA - SS_1_MS_2 metaG | ecosystem: Environmental > Aquatic > Non-marine Saline and Alkaline > Hypersaline >... | reverse complement strand
GATGTCCTCCATGATGTCGTGGAGAAAACCCTCGGCCTTTTCCATAGCCAGCGCGGCGGTGACGAATATCGGGTGTGACGTCCAGCAGCCACCGGGTGTAACGAGCAGCCACAACCAGCGCTCGCGTTTCTCGTTGCGGTATGCGTAGAGGCTGTGTGCGACGCCGTGATTGAACCAAACGCCGCTTGATACATCTTCCTGCCAGGGGAGGGAAGTCATATCAACGAACTCCACAATCTATCGGCCGCGACGTACAACCACAGCCAGAATGGGGCAGAGACGATTGCTCCGATGCCTATGCCCGCACCGACCGCGATTGCCGTGGTCGTGGCGATGTATCCCTGTGCCGTGAGAGCGCAGAGTATCGCGGCGGTGAGGCCAAGTGCAAATAGGGCAAGTACCAGGAGTATCATGGCAGCATTCCCCCGAGCCAGTTACCGATAAGATTACCGGCAATACCGGCGATGAAGAGCCCGACGACGGCGATGACGGTCAGGCGCGTGTTTATGCCACCGACCCGCTTCTCAAGCTCGCGGACGCGGTCTTTGATGCCGCCGTCGCCGTTGACGTCGCGTTCGAGTGCATCGAAACGCTCCTTGGAGACGTAATTCTGTTTGATGTTGTCAGAAAGTAGGGTAATAGTCTCCTTCAGCTCCTTGATGTCGCTGCGGAGCCCCGATACAAGATTATCCATATACTCTTTCAGGGTGATAGTATCTTCTGCCATGACGCTCCTGTAGGGGCGCGGCAATCCGCCGATACACCGCGCCCCTTCGGCTGTGTAATATTAGCCCTTGAACAGGCCGGTAATGGCCTCGTTCGTCTTGAGGCGCAGCAGGATGTTGGCCAGGACGGGGACGAGGAGGGGCAATAGCAGCTTCATCGCCTCGATGAACTGCACCGTCTCGGGGAGGGGCTGGAAGTCGAGGGGGTTGATGCCCGCGGCGAGGGCCACGACGGAGTAGATGATAAACAGGACGTTGACGATTATCGTCGCGCTGGACACGGTCGCCTTGCCGCCCTGGTCTTTGAGAAACTTCACCAGAAACAAAAGCATGATAAATCTCCTTTTTCGATAGCGTGCCGGAGAATCGAAAAGGGCGCGGAAGCAGTTAACTTTCCGCGCCCTCCGGTCGTCCCGCAAAGGCACTTGGTAACAGAATCTACAAAACGTCTTCGGTTGTTAGGTTTAATATATCAAATTATGCCGGGGTTGTCAACTGTCGCCGAGTAACCCCAAGCGCTCCATGTCATGCCGCCATGTCTCCTCTCCGAGCTTGATCGAGTCCTCGCGCCGGTACATGATGCGGGCAGGTTCGCCATCCTGGTATTCCACGCGCACGGCCATGACGCCCCACGTGCCTGTGCGGATAAGGGCAACCAAGGTGACCACGGCGCGCACCTCGGCCTCGGTAAGGTGGCTGATGCCAACGTCGGCAAACGCCCTCCGGTCATCGTCTGTATTGTTTGTATTGTTATTGTTAATGTCGCCCTCGTCATCCACAACAGACTCCTGTTAATCGTGGTTGTTGTCGGCATTGAAATCGGCGTTGTTTGCGCGCAAACTTACTCTGCAAACCAGGGTAGCGACTCTTCTTCACCATTGACGAATGCCAGGTCGGCAAATTTCATCGTGCTCAGGTCGCAGAAGACGGAGGTGATGCCGGTCGGACCGCCACGATTTTTGGCAACGATGAGCTCGGCAACGTGGGGGTCGGCGTCGGGGTTGTACTCGCTGTCGAGGTAGCAGAACACGACGACGTTGCTGTCCTGCTCTATAGAGCCGCTCCAGCGCAGGTCGGAGAGGATGGGGCGCTTGTCGCGGCGATTGGCGAAATCACGCGACAGCTGCGATAATGCCACAAGCGGGACGTCCAGCTCGCGGGCCAAGAGTTTCAGAGAGCGCGAGATGTAATCGATTTTTTTGGTCGTCTCCCCCTCCAGCCGTGCAATACCGGAGCTCATGAGCTGGATATAGTCGACGATGACCATGTCCAGGCCGTAACGGGCCTGCTGCTTGATGCACTGGGCGCGTATCTCGCCCGGCGTGGCACTCAGGCCGTCGTCCACCCACATCGGCAGCTCCGACATCTTGGCCAGCGCAGCGGTCACGGCGACCAGCTCGTCATCGTCCACCAGGCCGTCGGCTATCTTCTGGCTGTTGATGCCAGTCTCGTTGGCGACGAGGCGGTCGTATATCTCCTTGCGCGTCATCTCCAGCGAGAAAATAGCCACGCATTTCCCTTCCCTGGCAGCCGCGAGCGACAGGTGCAGCGCGAGGCTCGTCTTGCCCATGCCGGTCGCGCCTGCTACCGTCGTGAGGAATCCCTTTTTCAGGCCGCCGGTGAGCAGGTCCAGGTCCTTGAGGCCGGTGGAGATACCGCTCTGTATGTGACCGGCGGTGAGGGCTGCAAACTCGTCGTGGTATTCGGATACGCCCTCGCGCATCCCCACCAGGTTGCCCGACGAACTCCTGCCGGCGTCCACCGTGTACCAGATGGATTCCGCCTCGCGCACTATCGCGGCGACGTCGTCGGCCCCGTCGTGGGCCAGGACCGCAATCTCGCCCGCGGCTGCGATGACACGGCGCAAGGTCGCGGTGTCGCGCACGATTTTCGCGTAATGCTCGGCGTGGATGGAGGTGGGCGTCTTCGTGATGAGGCCGGTCAGGTACGATGCGCCGCCTATGTCGTCCAATTGGCCGCGCCTCTCAAGCTTGTCGGTAAGGGTGATGAGGTCGGCAGGCTCGCGCTTTTCGTGGAGGGCAAGTATTGCCTCGTAAATCCACCCGTGACGGCGGATGAAGAAGTCATCCGCCCGGACGATATCGAGTATATCCAGGATTGCGTCCGGGTCTATCAGCAGCGCACCGAGCACCGCCTCTTCTGCGTGCATGTTGCCGGGCGGCATCGCCGCTTTTGTGGCGAGCTGCTTATCGTCCGGGTGTGCGTGAGTTCCGTTGTTGTTGCTCATGCTGCCTCCTCCTGTTGCATCTGTTGTTTTCGTCGTTCTCTTGCCTCTGCACCCCGTCTTAGCTCATCGAGGTGCGCCTGCGGCACGGGCGGCACCGTGCTGCCGCCGTTATCGCCGGGGGGCCTGTAGCGCGTAGGCTTGCCGAGGCGCTCCCATTCGGCCATGTTTTTACGGATATACGGCCCGTCAATTTTGCAGATGCGGCCTTCGTACCAGGGGTCGCTATCGCGCCTGCCTGCGAGCCAGGTCGCGCAGTTCAGGACGTCGCCGGGCCGGTACCCGGCCTCCAGAATCGCCTTGATGTGGCTACACGTCTCCTCTTTCGGCAGCAGGCTGTTATCGGTGATTTTCTTGAGTTCGGTGTATATCCTGAACGGGTCGCCGGATTTGAGTTTGCGCCGTCGTTTTTTGGGTTTTCCGGAAGGAGGCGCGCCAGCGCCCGCGATAGCGGGCTGCTCCATTACACTTTCTGTAACGGATTCTCGGTTTTCTTTAGATTCTTTCTTTATACTTTCTTTTGTTGTACCAGATTCTGATACAAAATTACCCTCGATTGTATCAGTTTTTGGTACAATTGGCTCCTCGATTGTATCAGAATCTGGTACAATCGATTCGTCGGCTTCCCCAAAATTACCCTCGATTGTATCAGTTTTTGGTACAATCCGACGCCTTATGACCATCTTATATTCCGGATTCGGGCCGTAGAGATGCACCTGTTTACGCGGCGGGGCTTCGGGATTTTGCACGGTTCGGACGAGGTACCCCTTTTCGACGCAGCTATCTGCCCACTTTTTAGCCGTGGTGCGGGATTTAATGGGCGTCTGTTCTACGAATTGGCTGAGGGTTATCCAGTCCCGTATTTTACGCCCTCCGGTCGCCTCGTCCACGTATCCGACCGTTTTCCTGATGACGAGCGTGATGATACACCACTCGCCCATCTCGCAGGCGGGGAATATCTCATCGAGCACCGGGTTATCGAACATCGTGAAGCTGTCCCGCTTGGACACAAACGGGTGAATTACCTCGCACTCCTCAATAATAACGTCGCTATCGCTCATATTATCAACTCCATCTGCCCCTCGATAGCCGCGACAATCGGCGGCTCGCGCCACTCCACGAGTACGGTACCCGCCTCGCCCCAGTAGAGCCCCATCGCCCTGTCGGCTGCGACCTGCGCATCCGGGGCCTCCACCTCGTAGCGCACGTATACCTCGTCGCCCGTCGCGGTGTGCACTGCCGTTCCTGTTACCCTGAATTTTGACATATTTTTCTCTCCTTTGCAGATTAGAATCTTGCCTGTATCAATACAACAGATTCTATCACCCCATTTTTGGCGTCCGGATGTGCCAGTTTGGTTACGACGGGCGTTTTGGCGAGATTGTTCAACTTGTTCGCCTTATTCAACTTGGCGATTTTGTTGACAATTCCACCCCACTCGTGGTATACTATAGCTGGTGGTGGATAATCTCCATCCCGGCGTATGGGTAAAAGAATCCCCTCCCCCTGCGCCCGACATAATTTTGAGGCCAGTGACCAGCTGGCCTTAGTTTTTGTCCCGCTCTCCTCCTCTGTGTTGCTGAATATGTTATATCATGTTTCCAACTCCCCCTCGTAACTTATCAAATCTTCCGCCGGTGCCTCCAGCCTGTCTACCTCGTGGTAGTATCCCAGCGTCGTGTCGAACGAGCCGTGACGCGCCATTGCCTGGACGGCGAGGGGCGAGCGGCCCTGCGCAACTGCCCCCTTTATCGCCCGTGTTATTGCGCTGTGTCGGAGGCTGTGCGTCGTCTTCCTGGCCCCGACCACGCCCGCCGCCCCGAAATGCCCTCTCACAATCTGTCTGATGGAGCGCGTCGCCAGCCTGCCGCCGAACGACCGTCGTGATAGCGATACGAATAGCGGCTCAGACGGCCCGAACGGCGCAATCTCGCGCCTTTCCGACATCCACATCCTGACGTGCCTCTCCTGGGCGCGTGGCACCACGACCGTCTCGTCGGCCTCCATTCGCCCCTTGCCGTGAACGTCGAGCACCATTCTGTCGCCTGCGGTGCGCACACTCGCCACGTTGAGCCGGTGCACCTCCACCTCGCGCAGCCCGCAGTAGGCCATAAGTGTGAGCATGGCGCGGTCGCGTACCCCTATCGGCTCGGAGGCATCGCACCCATCGAGGACGGCGAGTACTTCGTCGTCGGTCAATGCATCGCGCTTGTGTGTTTTTGACTTCGGACGGCGTGCCCCGGCGACCTCCGCTGCCGGGTTCGTGTTTCTCCGCTCCGTGACCACCAGGTAGCGAAAAAACCCCCTCACGGCGGTAAGGCGAAGGTTGACCGTCTGTACCGCGTAGCCCCTGGCGAGCAGGTGCCCCTTGTACTCCACGATGGTCGCCGGCGTCACCTCGCGGGCGTCGCTCGCGGCAGCCCAGGAGACGAACTTTTTGAGCGATATGCGGTATGTCTGGACGGTGGCAGCCGACGCGCCGTCCATAGCCTTGTACGCAAGCCACTCCTCGACCAGTCCCAGGGAAGATTTTATAAGCCCCGCTTTTTCGGTTTTGGCGGGCAAATCGTCGCCCATATCAGCACGTCCGTTCGGATTATATATCGCCTGTAAGCAATCTTACAGGCATTGTACTATAAATTGCCGCGCCCCGCAAGCGAAAATCTTTGTGTTTCTGTGTGTGTGCGTGACCGGTAGGCCAAAATCCGACCTGTGCACACAAAATATTAGCCACTGAGTATCCCCCGGCGTATCCCCTCGTGGCGCAGCTCCCTCATGAGCCGCCGCCCGGAATACGTCATCTGCGTACCCACAGAACCGCCCACGTCGGTAAAAAAGCCGTGTGCGATTAATTCGGCCCGAATCTCTTTGTAAGTCCTGCGCGACATCACGCGTGTCGGCAGCGCGTTTATCGCCAGCGTCGAATCGGTCAACGCGTAATCGGCGAGACGGAAAAGCGCATCTGCCTCACATAGCAACTCCAGGAATTGCACGCGCTCCAATGCCCCCTCCGGGCTTTTCTGGCTGTACTCCAGCCGCATCGACTCGGCCCGCGCTTTTTGCCGTGCCGCCCTCTTACCCCCCAGCACGTCCCGCGCAAGCCACCACTGCACACCGAAGCCCGCCGGTAGCGCAACTGCAAAAGTAACGATGCCGACACCTGCAATAAATCGCGCCGGGATAGGCACAAATGCACTGCCAACTGTTGTCAGTGCCATAGTCGCAAGCCCGGCCCCTACCGACCAGAAGGCAGGAACAATGACCATTGCTACGGGGTTCGTGAGGGCCTCGGCAGTGCGGTTGCCGAGATTGTACGTGACGCGCCCGCCAGCAACTGGCGTATCCTCGTAATCCATCCCCACAGACGACGCGACGCGACGCCACATTTTGCGTCGCTCTCTGTGCCCCATGCCCAGGTGGCGCTCTATCGCGGCGACACGTTTCTCCAGCTCGTCGTATCTATCACCCACGACCGCGCCTCCGCATCTCAATCAGCCGCGACGATTCCTGCGGCGTGAGCGACAGCGAAAGCCAATCCGCAAGCCAGCCGAGGTGGTGCCGCTCCAGCCAGACAATGCGGCGCAGCTTCCCGCTATCGTCGCTGTGGTCCCGCTCGATATTCGCTTGCGTTGCTACTGACTGCCTTTTCATCCGCTAATTCTCGCTGATTTCCGCTCGCTGCTGGCTGTGTGCCCGCATGTGAGCATTTAGCGCCTGCTGGCTGCCCGCTTCGTAGCCACAGATTTCGCAAAGGAATGGCTTGTGCCCGTTGGCGTCGTCGCTTTTAGCGGGCTCCGTTTCGCTTTCCTGCTGGCTTTTAGCCAGCTCTTCCCGCTCGGCAGCCCGCTTTGCCCGCTCTGCCTGCTTTATCGCGTGCGAGGTATCATCCCCGACGATTTCGGCCAGGTACAGCACCAGAATCGGCAGCGCGGCGGCCAAAACGTAGGGCCTGAGTGCCGCGACGCGGGCATAAAAGGGGTCGCCGACCGATTGGAGCGCATATGCCAGGTTCGCATAGATGCTGATGACGCTGAACACCACGACGCCGAGCCACAGCAGCTTCGCGGGCCGCTTTGCCCGCTTTCGCTGTGTGATAGCAAAAGCTAAAGCGAACAGGCCGACGTCAATAGCGACCGCTTGCAGCCAGCCGAGCCGCTGACCGCCGTCGACGCTGGCAAACGTAGCCGCTACGTGGTACAGGCTGCCCGCTAAAGCCAGCAGCAAAGCCAGCCATAGCAAAACCTTGCCCGCTGCGTCTACAAATTTGCCAAGTGACGTTTCGCTTTTAGCCATGTATCTCTCCGTAATTCTGCGGGGCGGGCCGCCACGATGCCCGCCCCCTTGCCTTAGTCGGCTCGCCAGACCGTGGCCGTCGCTGCGGTGCCGCCGCAGCTCGGTCGGCCCGTCCAGTCGCCTTGTTGAGGTATCAAGTGTGGTCGTCGTATGGGCACTATTTCATCCCCTGAGGGCAGAAATATCAAGTCGTCCCGATTGACTTTGCTATGCGCTCGCGCATTCGCTGGGTCTGGATATCGAGCAAGTCCTTCACCTGCCGCTCGGCCTTGAACAGCTTGTCGCGCAGCATCCAGATTTCTTTTGTGGCCTCGATGTTCTTTTGCTGCATGTCCTGCCTGTCAAGATAGAGATATTCCTCTATCGCGTCCTGTGCCTGCTCCTGGGTGTGGTAATCGCGACCATAGAATACTTTTACCTCGCCACCGGGAAATTCCATGCTTCCCTCGCCGCACCAGCAATACTGCTTTTGGTCGTACCAGGTGCGGGCCTTTATGGTAATGCTCGCTACCACGGAAGAGGCGTTTGGAGCGGGTGCCCCATCTGCCTCGTAAGGTTCGGCCATTTCAGTTTTATGGTCATCAGTCCAGTTCAGCCTCACGCCGCCTTCTCCTTTACTCTCTCCCCCTTCCCTGCGTGGTAGATTGCCTCTGCCACCGCCGGGGCCTGGGACGCGGGTATCGCTATCCCCTCGTAGGCGGGCGCGCCCTCGTCGGTGTAATGCACACCGACGAGCACCTGGTCGCCCCGTCTCTCTATCGTCAACGTGCCCGACCTGTGCGGGCCTTCGTAATAGACGTCGTTTCGTGTCACTGCACCACCACGTTGCTCAGCGTAATCGTACACCCGTCCGCGTCGGCAATCTCGCCCGACACGGTCACAAACTCGTTTTTGTCCAATGCCAGCAGGTCGGCGTCGGGCACGTCGTTCAACCGCACGTCCCAACCCCACGAGCTGCTACCTGCCCGCGCGAGCACCGCGCCGTAATCGGTCACCTCGTAGACTACCACCGGCCACGTCACTCGCTGCCCGGCCAATTCGCTCTCAAAATATGCCTCCTGCTGCGCCTCCGTCATCTGGTGCATTCTATCGCATATCACGGAATATGACATCGGGTCTGGTGGCGACGCATCCGGTGTGACTAGCGACACCACGAGACACAAGGCAAAGATGCAAGTCACCCCTGCCGATACCCCCGCTATTATCAGGATAATTGTGACGGTAGAGCGTTTCATAAGCCTCTCCTGTTTGCGCGCAAACACGGGACACAAATTTAACCCCGGCTTTTGCTGGCAACGAAGGAAATTCAGGGAGATTCGGGTGCGGAGTCGGGTATCAGGATGTCGCCCACGTCGCAGTCGAGTATATCGACAAGGCGCTGGGCACGCTCGAGATTCAGGAGTTGAATTTCGCCGTTCTGGAAACGACGCAGAAAATCATAGCTGAGGTCGGGATACTCTCGCGCTATTTTGGCTATATTCCATTCCTCGCCCGTTTCAAGTTGTTTTTTAGCCAAGGCCTTTGTAAGGGATGTTTTCAACCTTCACCTCCGTTACAGTCAAGTATATCATGGTTCGGAATAGCGGTCAATAGTTTCATGCGGATTTTGCATAAATACCCTTAAAATCTGCCAAAAAGTATTGACAGGATATGCGAAAAGATGTATAATGATTGCATCAGGTACACAAATTTATTGAGAGGATGCAAAGCAATGGCCATAACCACATCATACTACGAAATTGAAACGCACTACCCCGAAGCGCTGCAAAAGCCGGGGCTGCTGGGATACCTGGTAGTAGAAATGCGCGGCCTGCGAAAGTACATGCCGAAAAACGTAGCCAACGCGATATATGGCTCGTTTGAAAAAACCGACGACGGCACAGTGCTCTACAGTGCCACAGTTTTCACCGACTACATGGCTAACGGCTGTGGCATCGGCATAATGCACTACCCCGACTCCGAGTTCCTTGATGACCTGAACTGGCTCAAAAAAGGCCATTGCGAGAACCTCGATTTAGACGGTATATTCAGGAGGTGATGATGTATCTCATACTGATGAGCGATGGTATTGTTATCGGAAGCAGCACACGAGTTGTAATCGAGCAGAAGTGGCGCGAGCTAAGTTTTGCATATGTAGTGGAGTAATAAACAGCCCGGTGCTGTGAACACCGGGCCAGTAGTGGAAAAGGACACAGTCATGACCAATTCCATTTGTATTATACCATCTGCCGCACAGGCAGACAATGCCATAATAAAACTGGCACACGCAGACGCCAAAAACGACGGCCCGAAATCCGTTGTATTGGTGAGTGGTGTGCCGGTTTTGCGTGAGGGGGTGAGGCCGTGATGGAACAGAATTACCTGGAACTGACCAGTCGCGACGTCGACCGCGTGCTGGAGCTGTGTGACCACCAGCTCCTCTACGATGTGTCACCCTACGGGCTGGTGCGCTTGCAGGCATTTAACGGCGGCTGGCGCGTCCTCTACAGGGTGCGCGACGGCCACGACCGCGACTGCGGCCCGTTTGCCACCTGGGAGGCGGCAGCGCGGCAGTTTCAGCAGCTATCGGTACAACTACGGCAGTACGTAGCGAAAAAAGAGGAGGTAAGGAAATGAAATTCAAGGATTTGACAGACGGACACATTTTCAAGCTGGCAGATGACCGCGATAATGACAGAACTGAAAAAGGCTTTGTTTGTGGGGATGATGTTGAAGTAATTGAAGTGAAAAAATTCACCATCACCCGCGACGAATGCGAGGGCGTGTTCTACGACGCCGACGGGCTTACCCCCGCCGGAACCGACGCGGTCAACTTCATGGGCGTCAAAATCGTGAGCCGCGCGATAGCCGCGCAGGTGCTCCCGGCGGCGATACGCTGCGAGGAGTGCGGCGGCATCGCACCCTACGAGCCGGTCGGCACGTTCGGCGAATACACGTGCCTGGAATGCGATACCACGGTCTACGCCGACGACGTCGCGGTGGAGAGGCTCAACATCGAGACGCCGAACAACTGGCTATTGATAAGGGCAATCGCCCGCCACGTGGAAGTCGACTGCGAGTGGTGCGGCAGCAGCGGTTACAGCCGCCGCTACACGGGCGAACCGTGCGACGAGTGCCAGGGCGGCGGCAGGCTCACCCTCGACGCCAGCATCGCAAAGTGGGTCGTCACCCAGGGCCACGTCGCCGAAATGGAGGTGAGCTTCTGATGGATACGGTACAGATGGAATTACAGGAAGTCGAGTACACCGTCGAGGGATTGCGCGAGATGAAACGGCAACTACTCGCGGATGCCCTGAAAGCTAACCATGCGGCAGTCATCGCCGATGTCGTGACCGCGCTCGGCACGGTCGATGCCTACACCATCCCCCACGACGCAGGCCGTTACACCTGGCGGCACGGCGACATCACCGCCGTGGTCGACACCGCACTCGGCACGGTCATGGTCGTGGTCGGCGGCAAACTTGCGGCAAGCGTGGATACCCCCGGCGTCACAGGCGAGCAGATAAGTTGTCGCAAATGGCATGGTGGCACACCATCCGGCCTTTTTGTCCCCGGCCCCTGGCTCGACATCGTCTACGACCACGTAGACGCCGCCCGCGAGGAGCGCGAGAAACGCGCCCGCGACGCATACGACAGGGAGCGCCACGGCCTGATGGACGAGTTGTGGCTCCTGGAGTATGAGGAGCCGCAGCCGGAACCCACGCCCGAACCACGACGCGTCACGGTGCATACCACATGCATGGGCACAATCCAGGGCGGCATATACCACGGCGACTATATCCGCGAGAGGTATGACGGCTGGCGCGTCGCCTCACACGAGGACGACGGGAGTGGGCACGTGTTTGTATTGGTAGAACGAGTTAAAAAAGAGGAGGTGACACCATGAATCTACAGGAAATTCTACAGCAGCATGCAGCATGGTTGGACGATGAGGGCGGCGGCGAAAGGGCCGACCTGCGCGACGCCGACCTGCGCGACGCCGACCTGAGCGATGCCGACCTGCGCGGGGCCGACCTGCGCGGGGCCGACCTGCGCGACGCCGACCTGCGCGACGCCGACCTGAGCGATGCCGACCTGCGCGACGCCGACCTGAGCGATGCCGACCTGCGCGGGGCCGACCTGCGCGATGCCGACCTGCGCGGGGCCGACCTGCGCGATGCCGACCTGCGCGACGCCGACCTGAGCGATGCCGACCTGCGCGACGCCGACCTGAGCGGGACTGGCCTGTGCGTATTCTACGGCACACGCTATCCCGTGTACGTGTGCAAAGGGATGGCACGCATCGGCTGTCAATATCGCACCATCGCGGATTTTCTCGCGCTCTCCGACGACGAGGCGGTCAAGATGGGCGCGCTCCGAGAGGAGCTGCCCATGTACCGCGCATTTCTGGAGTGCGCGGCGAAGTTGGAAAAAACAGAGGAGGTAACGACATAATGGCAGTAGTAGACTTTATACAGAAAGACGACACCCCCCGCCTGACGCGCCTCGGCAAAATCAGGCTGGGCGAGAAAGCGACCAAAACAGTCACGCGCGACGGCAAGAAGGTGGACATAGAGTATCCCGTCGCAACCGAGCATTTTGTCATGAGGGACGCCCTGGACTTCCCGTGCCAGGGTGCCGCACCCAAGACGCTCTATATCATCTTCCCGTTCCCCGAAGAGCAGTCCGTAGAGCAGTGGTACAGGCTCTACGGCAGCAGCGCGAGCCTCAAATGTCGCGGCGACGGCCAGTACATCGATTACCATATCGACGAGCAGGGCATCGTCCGCGTGCAGAACGGCGTGGCCCTGCGCGGCTATCCCGAAGTGCGCGAGGTGCCCGGCGGCGCAAAGGAGCAATTCCACGTCAAGCACGGCGACCGCGTGGCGTGCCCCGGCATGAGTGGCATCGGCGACACCCCCGACGCACCCCACTACACCCGCTGCAAAGACTGCAAGTTAAGCGCCAATCTGCGGTTCATCCCCGCCGACCTCGACCGCGCCCGATTCGGCTACTACCAGATAGACACAGGTAGCAAACATGGCCTGCTCAACATCCTGGGCGCGCTCCAGCACGCCCGGCAGGCGTTCGGGACGATGGTCGGTATCCCCTTCTACCTCAGCCTGGTACCCACGGAAATCACGTTCTGGCGGAAGGGGAAGGATGGGAAGCGGGAACCCATACGGGTGACCAAGCCCATATTGCAGCTTGAGGCCGCGCCCGCCTTCTTCCGCGCCAGGATGAGGCAGCTCATGGAGGCCAAGCTCGCGCAGCTCCAGGCAACGCTTGCCATACTTCCATCGGGCGAGGGTGACACCTCACCCCCGCCCGACCTCGCCCCCCCGTCCGACACAATGATAGACGGCGTGTACGAGGCCGAGACGGTCGAGGAGCTGCCCGACCTCTACGACCACAACGACGCACCAATTTCTGTTGGCGCGGACGACAACAAAAGTTGGCGCGCAAACGCCAGCGCCTTGATAACGGGCCTCGTGAGCACCATCCGTGAGCACGGCGAGGAGCCCGACCTGCCCGATATGACGGTCGAGCTGTCCGATTACCTGGACACAGAGCCGCGCCCGAAAGTTGAGGCACTCTACACGCGCCTCAACAGGCAGGCCGAGAAACTCAAGGCAAAGGGCGACGCGATACAGGGGAAGCTGGTATGAGCTACATAGACACGTATCAGCGTGACCAGGCAGAACGCCTGCTGCTGCACTATTTTGAGCTTGCATTGGACGGCGACGACCACGACATCAGCGCCGACATGCGCACCGAGATACGCGATATTGTCGACAGCATCTACACCGACATAGAGCGGCAGATTCAAAAAACGATAGAGCATGCCAACAGGCAGCGAGAAAACAGTCGGGTTGAAATCATGACGCTGGAGCGCAAAATCGACCGACTCATAGGGCAGATAAGCGACCTGACTTTCAGGGTTGAAACATTGGAGCGTGAATGAGAGATAAGTTGCTGCGCTGTACGCGACCGCACTCCTTTTACTCCTTGCATCGGCCTCTAACGTGGGGCCTGGCGGCAGCGCGGCACTTACCTCCTCCTGTAAGGGGCGGGGGCCTGACTCACCTCCGCCCCGAATGGCTATAAGGAGATGCCGATGGACGAAATGACTACAGCAGCATTACCGATAACCGAAGCGCCCGCGACGACACACCCCTTCGACGTGGCCCGCTTCCACCTGAAAATGGCACGGCTCGCACTGATAGAACTGGACGCCGCGAATCGTGTCGGCCTGCTCACCGAGATGGTACTCGACTTCCACGACGACATGCGCCGCGACATCCGCATCGTCCGCGACGTACAGGCGTCCATCGGCAATCTCGTTAAGAGTATAGATATAGTGCGATTAAGGAGGTGACACGGCAATGAGGGCCGCCGCCACTGCTGGGATGCCAACCCCGCACGCGCCGACGGTGATATGGAGTATCACCCGGAGAGCCTATTGGCCGGTATGGTGTCAGGTGATATACATGTAAGTACAAGCCATAGTGCCCCCGTCGTAGGGGCGGGGGCACTTTTTTCTAGAGGTAGATATGACAGAAGAACGGATATACAAGGGAGCTGACTGGATAGAGACTGTGCTGCGGTTGGAAGCAGAGCGCAGAGGCGAAAACCCGGACGATGTGAAGATGAGCGACTTCGGGCGGAAGGTGGCTGACCTGCTGGGCGACCTATTCTATGGCATATACCACATTGACAAAGAGGCGCTGCACCCACGTGTGGACTGGAGCAATGAGCGACACATTGAGATAGTGATACACGAGGGACAGATGGCAACATACGACTTCGGATACCTAACGCGGTTTGTGGTGCTGTGCCACGACAGATGTATACGTGGGGCGATTCAGGGTGCTGCACCACGATACCTGCGGCTGATATTCCACCCACGCAAACGGGAAGGCACACCGAGCGAGACGCATCCGACGATGGAAGAGCACATAGAGATGCAGCGCTCTCGTTTGGGGCATTGGGAATATGGAAAAGGGGATGCGACATGCCAAAAATAACGACAATACCCAAAACAGAGGTAACAGGCACCACGCGGGTAATCCTGCCCGAACACCAGGTAGAGGCCGCGCTCGACAGAGTGGCAGACCTGGCAGTCACGCACGCGCAGGTATGTGCCGTGGCCGTGCTGGTCGACCTGTGGAAAAAATACCAGGCGGGCGAATTGATGCCCGTGAGAGTAGAGGAGGAACAGATATGAGTATGATAACATCATTCGGCAGCCTGAACACAGGCGACTATTTCCGCACCAAAGACGACGGTGTGTTGTGCATCAAAATCGTATCGGGGACGTCGGACGGCGTCACCCTGTACAGCAGCACGAAAAACGCGGTCGTGGCAGAAGGCCCGACGTCGGGCCTTCCATTGTGGTACAACGACACAGAGACGGTGATATGTGTCGGGCGCGTCCCGCCCACCGGCCCCGACCTGTTCGCGGCAGGCACACGCGCCGTGTTGAATTACTACAACGCCAGCCTCACCCTCGGCAGCATCGGCGACCGCATCGACCGCGTGCGCCGCGACCTGTGCGACCGCCACATCTACCCCGAACATCGCACCCCTGCCGACACGGAAATGCTCGGAGAGGAAAGCGCTCTTGACCTGGCGACCGCCCTGGAAATGCTCAGGGGCGACAAGGTCGGACGCGATAACCTGCTCTCGCTGCTCGTGGAAGAAATCATCGAGCAGATCCCGTACAGCTATGACACCCTGCGGGCATTGGAGAGATTCGCCAGCGACGGGGTCGCGCGTGTGATGGAAGCCGCCAGCATCGACTATGACGACGACCTCACACCCGACGACTGCGAGGCACTCAAGGAGGTACCGAGGCATGATGCATAAAATCCCGCTTGACCGCGTACACGATAACCCGTTCCAGCCCAGGATAGACTATGGCGACGTGGCCGAACTCGCCGCGAAAATCATGGCGCTGCGATGGGCACGTCCCGACACGCTGGGCCTGATTCACCCGCCCACGGGCCGCGTCGTGAAACTCGCAAGCGACGGCACGCTCACGTCTCGCATCTCACCCGAACACTACGACCCCGACGACGAGACTCACGTCGTCCAGCTCGCAGAGGGGCACCGCCGACTCCGTGCATTTCAACACCTCGCAAAGAACACCCCGGCCTACGGCGTCATCCCCGTAGACCTCGCAGAGTACACCGACGAGGCTATGGACGCTATCGCCTGGGACGAAAACCAGAACCGCAAAGACCTGACGCCCGTCGAAGAGGCCAGGGCACTCCAGCGCAGCATGGAGACGTTCGGTCTGTCGCACCAGGAGCTTGCACAGCAGCGCGGCATAGACCGCAGCACCGTTGCCAACAAACTGCGTCTGCTTCGCCTCCCCGACGACGTGCTCGCCGCGATACACGCGGGCACAATCAGCGAGAGACACGGCATAGCGTTCCTCCCCGCCCTGGAAATCGACTGGAAGGATGTGCGGGAGGAGGCCCGCCTGGAGAACAAGACCGAGTATCTGGTCTACATGACACCTACTCCAAACGCACTGAAACGCCGGATGCTGACGGGCGACCTGACCGCCGACAATGTGCGCGACGCCGTGAAGAAAATCGCCGACGCCGTGAGCTACGCCCGGAAGCGCATAGCAGCACGCGAGCAGGGAACGCCCGCCCCGGCCCCGACGCCCACGACCCCGAACGCGCCAATGTCCACGTCGGCACAGGCCCCGAAAGAGGCCCCCGCGCCGACGATAGCCCCACCGGTGGAGATAGGTGCTGCACCGGTGGGGCGTGAGGCAATATTAACCGTATGCTTCCGCGTGGAAGACGGAGTCATATCGGACATGCTTTCAGTATCGGCAGGCACGATGGGCAAGCCGCCCAAAATGTGGAGTAATGTACCACTCGCCGACCTGCACCGGATAATCGATATATCCATCGAGGCTGTGCTAAACGGAGAGATAATCGCAGTAGCAGAAACAGAGGAGGTAACAGGATGAGCGAAGAAAAAGAGTACAGCAAGCGCGTTTTCAAATACGACGGGAAAGTCTACGAAGACCCCGCGCCCGACATGACGCCCGAGGAAATCAAGAAGGCGTGGCAGCCGATGTTCCCTGAGCTGGCCAACGCGACCATCGAGGAGGAGACCGACGACGAGGGCACTCTCACCGTCACATTCGTGAAGCGTGCCGGGACGAAGGGGGCACACAATCGCAGGCTGTGTGTCAAGATCCTCGACCTGCGCAGCGAAAGCGGGCGTTACTATTTCCGCATCGGCGACGGCAACGACTTTGAGGGAGCTGTCAAGGCACTCAAGGCGCAGTTCGGTCCCGGCGAGCGCAACTGGAATCCCGAAACCCTGGAATGGGACGTACCCGCCACGGAGTATAGCGAAAAGAAGCTGGCGAAAATATTCCCGAACGCCGAGGCCTGCTTTACCATTCTCAGGTCACAATTGAGAATGTTCTGATGAAACCCGCCGACGTAACCACCCGGCTGGCAGCCGTGCCGCCCGCAGATGTGAAAGCGGTGCGGCTGCTCGCCGAGGTGTACGGACTGCAAGTGGCGGGGACACTCGATGGCGCGGCCCTTATCGCCCGCCGCGAGGCCCTGTCAGAGGCCGCCGCCGAGTTACAGGAGCACATAGGCGCAGCGAATAGATTGAGGACACGATGCGAGGAACTGCAAGCAATACCGTCCAGCGTAATACCGACGAGCATCTAGTCATAGCACACTATCGCGAGGCGCACGACGCGGTAATCAATTACCTGACGTTTGCCGAGACGTGGGTGCTGTGGCGCGACATCTTTGACGAGGACGTGACCGACATGAAAATCGGCGCGTACTACGACCTCACGCTGCAACTCGTTGGGCGCGTGCATCAGACGCTTTTCCCCGTCGACCTGGAGTACATGGACCAGGTGATGGAGAGCGGCGATAACCCGATGCGTTATCCCATCCCCATCGAGGGCATCCGCATCCCCTGGGAAATCGCACCGCTGTCCGACCTGGAGCCATGCGACCAGGCAATCGCCGCCGCCATACGCATGGCACGCGGCGACGAGATGGACTCCGAATACTGGTGGTGGGAGGAGTTGGGCATCCTTTTCGACTTTGACGATAAAGACAACATCTCTCAGTTTGACCTCTACTTCTGGTGGCTGAACGACGTTGGCAGCGACGACCACGAGCTTGCCGTGCCGCACCTCGCCCGCATAGCCGCCCTTCCCGGCCCGGAGAGCGCAATCGCCGACCTGGTGCTCGCCTGTCTCGCGCCAAGCAACAATCCCTTTTACGACACCTGCACCTACGCCCTGGAATATTTCGCCCGTGAGCACTACTGGGTTGCCGACGACGTGCGTGCCCTTGCCCGCTTCTACAAAGAGGCCGAACCCATCCTGCGCCGTGTGCGGAGATACCGCGAGTGGTGGCGCGAGATGTATGAAGAGGATGGCGAGGTCGATGGCCACGTCGCCGTGCTCAAAATCCTCGGCCTGGAGGTGGGCAATGATTAGCTACAACTACGTCCTGGGGCGCGTGCGCGCTTACTCCACCATTGCCATGCTCGCCGCGATAGAACAGGAGCGCACCGGCGAGATACCCGGCTGGGACGTGTCCCTCGACGATGGGCAACTCGCCGGCGAGGTGATGTGCGCGGTCGAGCGGCTATTTCCTATCTACAACGCCATGCCCGATTCGTGCGAGAGCCTCGCCGAGATATTCGACGTGCCGCCCGACCATTACATGCTCTGCATGGGCTATGACTGGGAGCGCAGCTTCGACCAATACTCCGACGTCGAGCGCCTCATGGTGTGCGTGTTCTGCCTCGACACCATCCACGCCGACGAGGCCGATTGCTTCCTGGAGTGGTGGCACGACCTGTGCGACGAGCTCCCGGAGCCGGACAAAATAAACCTCGTGGCCTGCATTGATAATCTGCGCAACACCGCCGATTTACCCGCCCCGTACAACGGTCTGTACGCCCTGCTTCGGTGGATGGAGGCCGACACCGGCAACCCGTTCGTCGACATCAACATCGAGGAGCAGGGCTACAGCTACGGCGTGATGGACTGGTGCGAAGAGGACATCAGGATGCTCGCGGACTATTACGCGGAGGCCGACCGCGACATCTTCGAGCCGGTTCGCGTGCTCGAGCGCTGCGCCTTCGCAGACCCCGCCGTCCTGCCGAAATGCGTCGCGCTGGTGCTCGGCGCGGACTATACAGTTATTGATGGAGAGTTGATTATATCAGGAGATACAGACTATGGACGAGATGAAACAGACTGACAACGCCGACGCGAGATACAAAGCCGCGCTTATGTTCGTGCGGCACGTAGACCGCCACGTCACCCGCCGTACGCGCCATTACCGCGACACGTCGGGGCGACTGCTTGTGAAATTTGACCAGGTGCTCGCGGCAGCCCTGGCGGGCACGTTAGAGGCGAGCCGATGACCGTTTGCGCGCAAACAGGCAGCATATTCGAGTACACCGAGCTTGCAGAGGGCGCGGGCGAATTTTACTACGCCCAGCAGATACGCCTCCGCCTCGATTTCTACGACGAGGCAATCGTCCGCACCCTCTACGACAACGGCGGCAGACCGACGCGCGTCGACGAGGTGGCAGCCGCCGACGTCGTCGCGGCCCTGGCCGACCTCGAGCCGGGAGCGCAGGTGCTCCCGCGCGATACCGTCTACTGCACCCGCCGGACCGACTGGCACGTCGGCACTTACGTCGTGCCGCGCACCGCCAGCCTGCACGTGGACGGCGAAGAGCCGGTGCGCGTACCGCTGCCGCCGCTCCTGCTGTGCGGCCATGGCGACACCTACTACGTCTACGCATTGGCCACGACCGACTGGCCTGACGCCGCGACGCAGCTCTACCGCGCCCCGTTCCCCAACATCTACCCGGGCGGCAGGGTATGTCGTGGCACGGTGCCGTTTGTGAAGGCCGCGCCCGCCGTGATGGGCGATTCGGTCGCGCTTTTCCTTGAGAGCAGCTTTAACCGCGACCTGAGCACCGGCAAGGTAAAGGGCCGCACCGGCAGCGTTGTGGACTTCTGGCATGAGCTGGTCGACGCGGGCGCAGAGGAGTACCCGCTCGACAGGCTGGTGGAAGAGAACGTGAGATTGGAGGATTTATTGTGTTTATTGTGAGTGACTACAGATTGATAATCTTTGACGCCGACGGCACGTTGCGCCGCTGTACCGTGGAGGGCCAGCCATGCCCCAACAGACCGGGCGAATGGGAGTTGATGCCGAATGTCAAGGAGAAAATACAGACGTTTGAACGATGCCTGCATCGCGTCGGCATCGCCAGCAACCAAGCAGGCGTGGCGCTCGGATACCTGTCAGCAGAAATGGCCCTACGACTGCTCGATGATATGATGATAGAAATAATGAGGGGCAAAATATCGCGCCCGTCATACATGATAAGGATGTGCCCACACGGGCCGGACGAGGGGTGCGACTGCCGCAAGCCACAGCCGGGGATGCTATTAGAGCTAATGGAAAAGTTGCAGGTGCGTGCATCTCGCACCCTGTTCGTCGGTGATATGCCCAGCGATAGACAGGCTGCCGAAAATGCCGGGTGTGATTTTATGTGGGCATCCGACTTTTTCAGTTGGGGAATGGGGAAGGGACGATGAACCCCTTTTCACTCGTAGACTACAAAATCTATAGATTGGGCGAGGGGCTGCCCGCACCCGACCCGGCGAAGGCATACGAGTACATCCTCGCGGGTAACGGCGTCTACAAACGCGCCACAAACGCCCACCTGACCGCCCTCATACGCATCGCAGACGCCGACGTCGCGGGCCTGGGCATCCTTCCCCGCTATGACCTCGCCCTCACCCACGGGCGCATACACGGCGACATACTCAACGCCGTGGCACGTGACGCCCGCTATGCCGCCGGGAACGGCAAGGAGCAGATGTACCACTTCCGCTACAGCCGCAAATCGCTCGCCATGTACCTCGCCCGCCCCGACCAGGAGGCGACCGCCGCACGCATCGAGTACCAGGTGGGCGGCACGGGCGACGACATCGTCTGCGACCTGCACAGCCACGGCTACATGCACGCCTTCTGGAGCGATACCGACAACGCAGACGAAACCGCCTTCCGCCTCTATGCGGTGATAGGCAATTTCCGCCGGGGCATACCCGAAATCAGGATGCGCGTGGGGATGTACGGCGATTTCTGCCCCGTGCCCGCGACCGAGTTTTTCACGCACACCGGGCCGTTCCGCGACCTGAGCGGGGAGGCACGATGATGGACACGATAGCCGTGTATCAGCACCTCCCCATCAGCATCGGCGACGTCCGCCACGTGCGCCTGGTGCTCGTCGGCTGCGGCGGCACGGGCTCCTTTTTCGCCCAGCACGCCGCCCGTCTCGCCTGGCACGCACGCGATAAGGGTATCACGTTTGATATGCTTTTCGTAGACCCCGACGCCGTCGAGGAGCGCAACGTCGGCAGGCAGCTTTTCGTCCCGGCAGAGGTGGGCCACCCGAAGGCGCAGGTGCTCGCCACGCGCTACAGCCGCGCCTTCGGTCTGCGCATCGGCTGGCACGTGGATAAATTCGGGCACAGCCACGTCGCGCGCGGCCTCCACCCGCGCGACGACCGGCTGTATCTCGTCGTCGGCTGTGTCGACAACACCGACGCCCGCGCCGCAATCGACGAATCTCTCAGCATCCTGGCCCGCTCCGACAGGCGCGGCAGCCACATCTACTGGTGGCTCGACTGCGGCAACCACGACACGAACGGCCAGGTGTGCATCGGCAACCGGGACGACGACGAGTTCGAGATTGTAGAGCCGTTCGGCTGCATCGGCTTGCCTTTTCCGGGCCGCCAGCACCCCGAACTCGTCGACAGGCGCATCAGGGAAAAGCCCCGAAGCTGCGCCGATGACCTTGTAATCGACGTCCAGTCCCTGATGGTCAACCAGGCCGTCGCGGGCTGGGCCGCAACGTACCTGTACAGATTGGTTGTGTCGCGTGACCTCGACAGTTACGCGACTTACTTTGACCTTGCGACAGGGAGCGCAAGAAGTTTGTATATCGCAAAGGAGAGTAACGATAATGGACGACAATAGCGACAGACTGAAACAAATCAAAGAGCGGGCCGACGCCGCCACGCCGGGGCCGTGGAAAGAAGGCGATTATTACGAGGCTGTATATTCCGACGATAATCGAATCCTTGCCGACCTATGCGGCTCGTCTGAATGTGACTATATTCCCCCCAGAGGTCGATACATTGACGACAGAAACTACGAAGAGGCTCAATTCAGGGGGTGGGATGAGCAACGCAATAATGCCGCCTTCATCGCCCACGCCCGCACTGACATCCCCTTTCTGCTCGATGCCATCGAAGCGGCAAACGAGCGCATCACGGCGTTGGAGATGGAGTTGGACGCACTCAAGGAAATCGCGGGCGACATGGAGCGCATCCCGACACTCGAATCGATACTGCGCCTTGTGCTGGACTTTTTCAGTGCCGATACCCCTGCTTTCGTGGGAAAATACGGCGCGGGCATGAGCACCCGCGATGTGGCCGATAGGATAAGAGAAGTATTGAGTTTAGAAAATAAGGAGTAGAACCATGACCCAAATAATAATTGACCGAACCAGCCTGCGCCAGCACCCCGACAACCCGCGCGGCGCAATAACAGAAGATGCGAGCCTGCGCGAGCTTGCAATGAGCATCCGCGAGCAGGGCATCATACAGCCCCTCATCGTCGTCCCCCTGGGCGACGGCGAATACCGCATCGTCGCGGGCCACAGACGCCACGCCGCCGCACGCCTCGCAGAGTACAACCGGCTTCCGTGCATCGTGCGCGACGACCTCGACGAGGACGACCAGCTCGAGATAATGGCAGTGGAGAACATCCAGCGCGGCGACCTCAGCCCCATCGAGGAGGCGCGCCTCTACAGCCAGATGAAGGAGCGCGGCACGCCCGTTCCCGACATCGCCGCCCGCATCGGCAAGAGCGACGAGCACGTGTACACGACGCTCAAATTGCTTGAGCTGCCCGAAGGCATACAGTGGTACATCCACAGCGGCCAGCTACAGTCCAGCACCGGCGTCCTGCTGGAGCGCCACGTCAAGGACGAGCACCTCTGCTGCGAGCTGGCCGACCGCTTCGTGGCCAACGGCACCACCATCCGCGAGGCCCGCACCACCATCATGGCACTCACGGACGGCAGCAACGGCAAAAAGCGCCAATACAACGGCGGCGGCGCGAGTTTCCTCAAGGGCTACGAGTCGCCGAAGAGGCAATACGTCAGGGCGGGCGCGGTGCTCGCAGCCCACGAGGGCACAATCGACGTCGAGGTGCTTGCAAAGGCCGCCGACGCCGCGTGCCGCGACTGCGGCATCGACAATACGACCATCTGCGCTGCCTGCCCGCTCTCGCAGGTCGTCCGGGCGATAGTCCTCTTCCCGACGGTGACACTCAGGCCGGAGATGAAGAATTTGCAGGAGGAGATATGAGGGGCAACGGGGATGACGACATAATAGATATCTACTTTGAAGACGCCGCGGCTGCGGAGCCGCCCACACTGGAAGAGGAGCGCGAGCTGCTCGCGCGCATCGCCGCCGGCGACGACGAGGCCAGCGACGAGCTGATAGAGCGCAACGTGCGCCTGGTAATCAGCATTGCCGCTAAATACCGGGGCCGCGGCGTCCCCTTCGCCGACCTCATACAGGAGGGCAACATGGGCCTGATGCGTGCAATCGAGAGGTTTGACCTGGGGCGCGGCTGCAAACTGAGCACATATGCCACGTTCTGGATAACGCAGGCCTGCCAGCGGGCCATATCGGACATGTCCAATACTATCCGCGTGCCCGTCCACAGGTTCGACGCGGTGCGCAAAATGGCCGCCGTGCGCGACCGCCTGTCGGCCCGGAACGGTAGCACGACGAGGGCGCAGATAGCGGAGGAGATGGACGTCGACGAGGAGCACGTCGAGATGCTCTGCGGCGTGATGAGGCTCTCCGACGTACTGTCGCTGGACAGGCCCGTGAGAGAGGACGAGAAAGACTCTAGCGTCATGGCTGATTTTGTGGCCGACGATAACCTGCCGGGGATAGAGGATTCGGTCGACACGGCGATGCTTGCTGAGAAACTGGACGACATCATGCGGGTGCTCACGCCACGAGAGGAGAAAATCATCAGGCTGCGCTTTGGCCTGGACGACGGCATCTCGCGCACCCTGGAGGAGGTAGCTGCGAAATTCGACCTAACGCGCGAGAGGATACGCCAGATAGAGCAGAGCGCGCTCCGCCGGATGCGACACCCCAGGTGCTCGCGGCGGCTCGTACCGTGGATTGATTGAATGACGATTTTACCGCGCTTTTTGAACGATTGGAGTACCCCACAAAAGGCGAGTAGCTGCACTTTTTCCCCGCAGGAAAGGGGCAAAATAAGGGCCAATTCTGAGAAGATTTTGCCCCATTTGCCCCCCACCTTCTCATTTTCGCCCCCTATTTTTTCGCCCGCCAAAAACATTCGAGCATCGAAATAGTGCATCGACGTTAAGCATCGACCTTGTGCATCGACGTTAAGCATCGACCACCCGCCAGTGTTTGCGCGCAAACTACATAGCTATGTAGTAATTCCCTCTGATACGAGAGTGTCCCTCACGTCGTCCAGTGCGCGCCTTGCAGCCTCCCACGACACGCCCAGCGCACGGGCCAGCGCGCTCACGTTCACGCGCACGCCGATGATATAATCGTCGGGGCGCGCCGACATCGTCCTCATCGCCCGCGCCGCATCCCCTGCCATTACGCCTGCCACCTGCGACAGCGCGATAGGCAGGTCGGCGTCAGGTGACTCCACGGCGACGTCGTCGAGCGGGAGCGGGATGTGCCTCCATCGCCTTACCAGCTCACTGCGTGCCCGCCATGTGCCGAAACAGACGATGTAGCTGTCGGTCTGCGAGAGAAGCGTATCATCTCGCAATGCCCTGAGAGTGACGTGGTATACGACCAACGCATAACACTCGGCGTACTCCTCTGCGAATATGACGGAGAGGGCACCGGCGGCGTGCCTGATTCGGGCGTCGACTGAGGCAAGGCGGTCAGCGAGCATAAATCTCATTAGGCTGCTATGCACCCACTCCCAGGCTATCCGCCAACTCCGGGTATTCACCCGGATTCGCGAGCACCTCATTTTTTATCACGGCCTCATATGCCGCCTGTTTCTGTGCCGTGATTTTTGCCTCGTTTGGGTCGGGCTCGTCGGCGGCCTCCGCTTTGTTGCCCGCTGCCACCCACGCCTGGTATCTCTGCCAGTCCCGGTTGAGTGGCTCGGGCGGAATACACGCCCCGTCACTCAGCCTGATGACGCTCCCGCTATCATACATCAGCTTATACATATTCGTCTCCTATAGCTCCGCATCCAGTGTGATTTTTGCGCTCGTGTCATTGTTGGCAAAGAGGATTGTCGCATTACCCGCCACGAGGTTGCTCGCCGTGATTGCCACGTTGGTGGTCGTGG
>Ga0180432_10002986_pt1 | contig 24734 bp, 22 predicted proteins | sample SS_ome_10_FD_132414 | JGI IMG/M metagenome (GOLD analysis project Ga0180432, IMG submission 132414) | Hypersaline lake sediment archaeal communities from the Salton Sea, California, USA - SS_1_MS_2 metaG | ecosystem: Environmental > Aquatic > Non-marine Saline and Alkaline > Hypersaline >... | reverse complement strand
GGTCATCGACGACCTGAAACGAGAGCAGTAACATCAATGAGAGCCGACATATCCGGGGTTATAGAACGCGCAGAGCGGATATTTCTGATTACACATCTGAATCCCGATGGGGATGCCATCGGGTCCCTGCTTGCGTGCTCGGTCTATCTGAAGGAGCGAAACCGCTCCGTCACCGCGTATATGCGGGATCCGCTACCGGAGAACTTTCTATTTTTACCCGGCGTGGATCTCCTGGTGCACGATCTCACCCGGTTTCGGGGGAGTCGATATGACGTGTGCCTGGTCCTGGACAGTACCGACTGGGAGCGGGTCGGCGGGAGGCCCGATTCAGAGATCGACCTGGGGACGGTCGTCAATATCGACCATCATGTGTCGAACCGTGAATTCGGCGATTTGAACCTGGTTGATCCCACGGCGTCAGCCACCGCGGAGATCATCTTTGACATTCTCAACGAGATGGGCGGACCTGTCTCCCGGGACGTCGCTACGTGTGTTTACACCGGCATCATGAGCGATACCGGCTCTTTTACCTACTCGAATACGAACGCCCGGGCGTTTGAAATCTCCAAGACCCTTGTGGACTGGGGGGTACGCCCGGACATGGTCGCCGAGCAGATAAACGAGAGCTACTCCATCGCACGGCTGGAAATGCTCAGGGAGGCGCTCTGTACCCTTGAGTTTTCCGACGATATGACCATCGGGGCGATGACCATCTCCCAGGAGATGTTTCGAAAGACGAACAGCGGGCCGGATATCATCGAGGGTTTTATCGATTATCCCCGCTTCGTCGCCGGCGTGAAGGTGGCGGTGCTGTTCCGGGAGCTCCCCGAGGGGGGATACAAGGTCAGTTTTCGGTCCCGGAGCAGCCTGGATGTCTCCCGAGTGGCGGCTCATTTCGGCGGCGGGGGACACACGAACGCCTCGGGCTGTACCGTGCATATGCCCCTCGACGAGGTGAAAAAGCGGGTGTTCGGTGTGGTACAGGACGCCGTGACGGATTTCATCAGGGGAGAGGTCGCCCATGCGTAATGACGGCGTTGTCGTCATCGACAAGCCCTCGGGTTTGACGTCTCATGACGTCGTGCAGAAGGTGAAGCGCTCCCTGGGGGCGAAAAAGGTGGGACATACCGGCACCCTCGACCCCTTCGCCACGGGCGTGCTGGTCCTCGGTGTCAACCAGGGGACCAAGCTGATACCCTATCTCGATAAGACCGAGAAGGCGTATCGGGGGGTGATCGAGCTGGGGACGGCCACCGATACCTTCGACGCTACGGGCGAGATCATCGATCGCGGGGATGCCGGGGGGATTACGTCGGACGATGTCAGGCGTGTTCTCGAGACGTTCGTCGGAGAGATCACCCAGCGACCCCCGATGTACTCGGCGGTGAAGGTGGACGGAATCCGGCTCTATACCCTGGCCAGGAAGGGTGTTGAGGTGGAGGTGGCCGAGCGGACGGTGACGATCACGCAGGTCAAGATGATATCGTATCATCCGCCGTGTATCACTCTTGACGTCACCTGCTCGCCGGGAACCTATATCCGCACCCTGGCGGTGGATATCGGCCGCGCCTTGGGAACGTGTGCGTTTCTCAAGGAGCTCAGGCGTACCCGCTCCGGGCCGTTTCATATCGACACGGCCCACTCCCTGGACGAGTTCACGACCCTGGGGAGGGAAGGATGGGCGCACCTGATCGGTCTTCGGGAGGCCGTCTGCAACATGGCGGAGGTGAGCCTGACCGAAAGCGATGCCGAGCGCGTCTCCCAGGGAGGACCGCTGTTTCGTGACGGAATCGATACGGTGACTGAAGGAAGCACCGTGAAACTGGTATATGAAGGCAGACTCTTGGCCCTTGGACGGGTCGAAACGCGAAGAAAGATGAAAGTCAACATCAGACCCTTCAAGGTATTTCATCGATAGTACAGGAGGTGGAACCATGTCGCTGGCAACGGACACAAAAGCAGCGATTATCGAGGATCACAAGAAGCATACGTCGGATACCGGTTCTCCGGAGGTTCAGGTTGCCCTGATCACCGAGAGAATCAACATTCTGACCGAACATTTGAAAACACACAAGAAAGATCACACATCCAGACGCGGCCTGCTGAAGTTGGTAGGAAAACGCAGAAGACTTCTGGATTACCTGAAACGAAAGGACATTGAAAGATACCGGGAATTGATCGGTAAACTGGGCATCAGAAAGTAAGCCCACCGTCCGGTATCGCGGATTGAGAGAGATATATGATAACAAAACAAATCGATTTTCACGGCCGTCCCTTTGAGCTGGAGACCGGCAAAATGGCCAAGCAGGCCAGCGGCTCGGTTCTCGTAAAATACGGCGATACAAGGGTTCTGGTTACCGTCGTCTCTGAGGATAAGCCCCGGGAGAATGCGGATTTTCTGCCTCTGATCGTGGAATATCAGGAGATGACGTTTGCCGCCGGCAAGATTCCCGGCGGATTTTTCAAACGGGAAGGACGACCCAGCGAGCGTGAGATTCTCACCTGTCGCATCATCGACCGTCCCATTCGGCCGCTGTTTCCGGACGGATACTACTATGAAACCCAGGTAATCGCCTCGGTGCTCTCCATAGACAACGACAACGATCCGGACATCATGGCGCTGACGGGAACATCGGCCGCCCTGTGCATCTCGGATATCCCCTTCGACGGCCCCATCGCCGCGGTTCGCATATCCCGGGTTGACGGACAGTTCATTGTCAATCCCCAGGAAAAGGACATGGAAAAGAGCGAGATGGAGCTGGTGGTGGCCGGCGGCAGGGACAGCATCGTGATGGTGGAGGGACGCTTTTCCGAGGTGGATGAGAGCGTCGTCGTCGACGCGCTGATCCTTGCCCACGAGTCGATTCAGCCGCTGATCGACATGCAGCTAGAATTGATGAAGGAAGTGGGAATACCTAAGCGGGACTTCGTCGGGAAGAAGGAGGGAGTCGATCACCTCGACGAGGTACTGGGCGCCTACGGCGACAAGATCACCCAGGCCTTTACAATCCCGGGGAAAAAGGATCGCTCCAAGGCCGTCAAGGCGGTAAAGCAAGAGATGCGTGACGCCGCGCCCGAAAGCGATGATCCCACGATCGAGACCGAGCGTGACGCCGCGTTCGAGCTTGCCCAGAAGAAGATCATGCGCGGCCAGATCATCAAGGATAAGGTGCGTATCGATGGGCGCAAGTTCGACGAAATCAGGGATATCTCCTGCGAGGTCGGCTTCCTTCCCAGGGCCCACGGCAGCGCCCTGTTTACCCGGGGCGAAACCCAGGTCATGGCTTCCAGCACCCTGGGGACCTCCCAGGACGAGCAGAAGATCGACGCCCTGAGGGGCGAGAGCTTCAAGTCGTTCATGCTCCACTACAACTTTCCCCCCTTCTCGGTGGGAGAGGCGAGGATGCTTCGGGGGGCCAGCCGGCGGGAGATCGGGCACGGCGCCCTGGCCGAGCGGGCCATCTCCGCGGTGCTTCCGGACGAGAGCGACTTCCCTTACACGATCCGCATCGTCTCGGACGTGCTGGAATCCAACGGCTCATCGTCCATGGCGACGGTTTGCGGCTCCAGCCTTTCCTTGATGGATGCAGGTGTTCCCATCGCCAAGCACGTGGCGGGCATCGCCATGGGGCTGGTCAAGGAGGGGGATGACATCGCGGTGCTTTCGGATATCCTGGGGGATGAGGATCACGCCGGGGATATGGACTTCAAGGTCGCCGGCACCGTGGACGGCGTGACGGCCCTTCAGATGGACATTAAAATATCCGGCGTCGACCGGCAGGTGCTGGAGACGGCCCTGGCTCAGGCGAAGGAGGGCAGGATGTTCATCCTCGGCAAGATGAGCGAGGTCATCGAAAAGCCGAGGCCGGATATCTCCCAGTACGCGCCCCGGATCATCACCATTTACATCAACCCGGATAAGATCAGGGACGTCATCGGCCCCGGCGGAAAGATCATTCGCCAGATCGTGGCGGACACCGGAGCCCGTATCGAGATCGACGACGACGGTCGCGTGGATATCGCCACCAACGACGAATCCGCCGCGAAGAAGGCCATCCAGATCATCGAGGACCTCACCCAGGAGGCGGAGATCGGCCGCATCTACACCGGCAAGGTGGTCAGCATAAAGGATTTCGGCGCATTCGTCGAGATACTTCCCGGTGTCGACGGGCTGGTGCATATCTCCCAGCTTGACAACTACCGGGTCAACAAGGTCACCGACGTCCTCAAGGAGGGCGACGAGGTCAGGGTCAAGGTCATCGACGTCGACAAGGACGGCAAGATCAAGCTCTCCCGCAAGGAAGCCCTGGAAAACAAGGGCGGCGGAAGCGACAGGGGCGGCCGGGACAACAGACAGAAAAGACCGCCGCGATAACGCATCATGTTTCAAAAGCGATCCATCGGATCGGGAATTACCTTCCTGTCCGAACATATACCCTATGTCCACTCGGTTTCCCTGGGGATATGGGTGACCTCGGGATCGGTGTTCGACGGAGAGAAAACCAGGGGCATCGCCCACTTCGTCGAACACATGATCTTCAAGGGGACGAATAAGCGAGACGCCTTTGCCATCGTCAAGGAAATAGACGATGTCGGGGGCGTCTTGAATGCGTATACGTCCAAGGAATACACCCATTTCTACGTCAAGGTGCTCAAGGAAAACCTCCCCCTGGCGGTGGATATCATCACCGATATCTTCCTCAATTCCACCTTCCCGGAAGATGAAATCGATCGGGAAAAACGGGTGGTGATCCAGGAAATCAAGATGGTGGAGGATTCCCCCGAGGAGTACGTCCACGATCTTGCCTTCGAGCATATGTGGGATTCCCACCCCCTGGGATACTCCATCCTGGGGGACGCCCGGACCATCAATGGCTTTCGCCGGAAGGTGCTCCTGGACTACGTCGGCGCCCACCACGTGCGGGAAAACATCATGGTGGGGGCGGTGGGGAACCTTGAGGATACGAACCTGGAGTCGCTCCTGTCCGACGCCCTTGCCGATGTGGGCCCGGGGGCGACCGAGGGTCTGCCTGTTCCCCGCTTTCTCCCCGGGTCGGTCGTCAGAGAGCGGGATATCGAGCAGGTCCACGCCGTCATCTCGTTTCCCTCCCTCAATTTTTCCCACCCCATGCGGTACGCCCAGTTCGTGCTGAACACGATCATCGGCGGCGGCATGAGCTCCCGATTATTCCAGGAGATCCGAGAAAAGCGGGGAATGGCCTACAACGTCTACTCATTCCTGAACACCTTCCGGGAGGCCGGCGTGATGGGTGTCTACGCCGGGACCGAGCCGGAGTTGCTTTCGGAGCTTACGACCGTGCTGGAGCGGGAGCTGACCCGCATCGTGAAGGAGCCCATCACCGACGATGAGCTTCGTTCCGCCAAGGGTCAGATCAAGGGGAACGTGCTGTTGAGCCTGGAAAGCATGAGCACCCGCCTGGGCCGCATGGGAAAAAGCGAGATGTATTTCGGACGCCAGGTGGACGCCGAGGAGATACACGAAAAGATCGAGGCGGTGACCGTCGAGGACGTGTTGGAGGTTGCCCGGGAGGTGATCGACCTCGGCGGTTCGTCGTCGGTGTTTCTGGGCCCCGTCGACCGGAACAGCCTGGGCGTCTTCGGAGGATAATGGAAGGGGGCGCATCCGTCCTTCGGCGGTGATATCATCATGATCTCGGAAAAGGACATCGATATAGAATATTATCGGGCCTCGGGGCCGGGGGGCCAGCGCCGCAACAAGAAGGATACGGCGGTGCGGGCCGTGCATCGCCCCACCGGCATCAGCGCCGTGGCGGCGGAGAGCAGGTATCGCTCGAGAAATCTGAAGAACGCCCTGGAGCGTCTCACCCGAAAGGTCGAGGAGCATAACCGACCGAAAGCCCCCCGGCGGCCCACCAGAACACCCCTGTTTTCCGACAGGCAGCGGCTCAAGGAAAAGCGGATGAAGTCCGAGAAGAAGGATATGAGAAAAAAGGTCGATACGACGGTCGAATAGCCATGGATCGAATCAACTGGGACGACGTCGGGAACGAAGCGGCGGACATTTTATCCCGATATATTCAGTTTGACACCACGAATCCCCCGGGAAACGAGGAGGAGGCGATTCGGTTCCTCGCCGACATCCTTGACCGGGAGGGGATCGCCCACGAAATCATTACGTCCGAGCCCAAGCGGTGCAGCATCCGGGCGACCATCCCGGGAGACGACCCCAAGGGTGTCATCCTCCTCTCCCACGCGGACGTGGTCCCCGCCGATACGTCCCAGTGGACGAAGGACCCGTTTTCCGGAGAGCGGGAGGACGGCTGGGTCTGGGGGAGGGGAAGTCTGGACGACAAGGGCGAGGGGGTGACCGCGCTGATGGTCATGCTCCTTGCTGCGCGGCTCGGCCTTCGCCCACAGCGAGACCTCGTGTTCCTGGCCACGGCCGATGAAGAGACCGGGGGACAATACGGCGCAGGATACGTGGCCGAGACCCACGGGGGCTCCCTCAGCGCCCGGGTCCTCCTCAACGAGGGGGGCGGCCCCCTGTCCGGCGTGCTGCCGGACGGTCGGCTGTTATACATGATCGGCGTGGGTGAAAAGGGCCCCCTGTGGCTGAAACTTAGATGTATCGGGACATCCGGTCACGGATCGGTCCCGGTGAAGGACAACGCGGTGGTCCGAATGTCCCGGGCGCTCTCCCGCCTGGGGAAAAAGAAGCGCCCCGTATGCTTCACCCGAGAAGCCGTCCGGACCTTCACGGGCCTCGGGAGGGCCATGGGGGGCGCCGTGGGACTGGTGCTGAAATTCGCCCGAATCCCGATTCTTCGCCGCATTTGTGCCCTGGCGGCGCAGCTCCAGGATAAAAACCTGGAGGCGATGATCAGGGACACCATCAGCATCACCGGCTTCACGTCCGGCATCAAGGCGAATGTGATCCCCGACGAGGCGACGGCCACCGTCGATTGCCGGCTCCTTCCCGGAACGGACAAGGAGGAGTTTCTGTCGTGGATGAGAAAGGCCCTCGCCGATGACGGGATAGAGATCAGCGAGATGCTGTACGCATCCCCGTCCCTCTCACCGTCGGATACCGAGGCGTACCGGGAGATCGAGCGCCTGATATACACGCTGTATCCCGACGCCGTGTGCGTGCCCATGATCAACACCGGCTTCACCGATTCCCGCTATTTCAGAACTCTGGGGATCGATTGCTACGGCCTCTCCACGGTGCCGATCACCGTTGAGGAGATGGCCCGGATTCACGGGAAAAACGAGCGGATCAGCGAGCGGTCGCTGCTCGAGGGGATCAAAAGCCTCTTTCACATTGCCTGTGGTCTGTGCGGTGTCGATGTAACGAAACAGCTATGATCGACTGGAAAAAAAGGGAGGCGGATGCACATCGCACCATGAACGAGCTGGCGAAACAGAACAGACTCCTCAACGACCGGGAGCGGATGGGGAAGAAGACGGAGCTGAAATCGCTGCCGACGATTCTCCAGGTGGAGCTCTCCGCCGACTGCAATTTGACCTGTTCGATCTGCGCCAGGAACGAATTCCCCTACGGACCGGGGAGCCTGCCGATCGACCTCTTTGACACCCTGACGTTTCTCTTCCCCAGCCTTGAAAAGCTCATTCTCCACGGTTACGGTGAGCCGATGGCCCATCCCGGGTTCCAGACGATCATGGGACGGGTGGCCGGGTTCGCCTGCCACACCTCGTTTTACACCAACGGGACCCTCCTCTTCGGGGATCGGGCCCGGGCGGTGCTGACCGGGGACGTGGACGAGATCGCCGTGTCCATCGATTCCCCCGATCCGAAAAAATTCGAGGATATTCGCACCGGGGCGTCGTTTCGACGAGTGACCGACAACGTCAAAAAATTCATCGAGGCCAGGAACGAGAAGGGCATGGAGACGCCCCGGATCGTCGTCGCCGCCGTGGCGATGAAGGAGACCGTGGACGACCTGGTGGATTTGACCCGGTTCGTCGCCGATCTAGGGGCCGATGCGATAGAGGTGAACTACCTGATGGCGTACAAGGAGGAGCTGGTGAGCCGGAGCCTCTTCTTCGACCAGGAGCGGGCAAATCGCGCCCTGGAGGAGGTCAAAAGGCACGCCGACGAGCTGGGACTGGAGGCCCGTCTCCCCGAGCCTTTTACCCTGGGGGGAATGAAATCCCCGGGGACGCAAGAGATGAGCTGTCTCCGCGTCTATGATTTCGCCTACATCGGCTACGATGGAAACGTCAGGCCCTGCTGCTTTCCGCTGCTCTATCTCGGTAACATCGCCGAGGAGGGTTTTCTCGATATCTGGAACAACAAGGCGTATCGGAAGCTGCGGAAATCCTTCGCCGACAACAAGCCGCCGTCCTTCTGCATGGAATGTCTCTCCGGCACCTATACCGACGTGGACAGCAGAAAATGTCATATCTCCTGTGAATAAACCCCCCTGAACATGGGAACGAAGCACAGCCTCCGTAATGTTCCGTGTACTCCCCCGGAGTTTTGTCTTGTGATACCGTCATTCCTGTGGTAGCGTGAATGATACGTGTATATAAGAATGAATACATGTTTCGTGGTATCGTATAAAGGAATGTCACATGAAGGAGCTTATTGACAGGGCGGCCCGGGATATCGTCGGCGCGGAGCACGTGGTGGTGCTGACCGGCGCGGGGATCAGCACGGAGTCGGGCATCCCCGACTTCAGGAGCCCCGGCGGTCTCTGGGAAAAATACGATCCGATGGAATTCATGTACGAGCGGTTTTTATCGGACCCGAAGAGGATCTGGGAGATGAGCCTCAAGATGAAGCACACCGGCGACCTGGACATGGCCCAGGCCCAGCCGAATCCGGCACACCTGGCCCTGGCGGAGCTGGAGCGCATGGGATACGTGAAGTGTATCATCACCCAGAACGTGGACAACCTGCACCAGAAGGCGGGAAGCACGGACGTCATCGAGTTTCACGGGAATCTGCTGTTCGCAAAATGCATTAATTGCAATGAGCGATATCCCCTGGAGACGGTGGAGGAAAAAATGGATATGAACGCCCTTCCTCCCCGCTGTGAAAAGTGCTCGGGAGTACTGAAGCCAGATGCGGTCTTCTTCGGAGAAAACATCCCCCCCAGCGCCATGTACCGATCCCTCTCCGAGGCGAAGATGGCGGATGTGATGATCGTCGCGGGGACCTCCGCCGTGGTCTATCCGGCGGCAGAGCTTCCCTTTGTCGCCAAGCGGGGCGGCGGTTTTTTCTCCACGTCGGTGACGGAGCCGTCACCAAGTGTCGGCGCGAAAATCATCGAGGTGAACGATGAGCCCACGCAGCTGACCGGGAAAATCTCTGATTATCTTCTCCAGGGCAAGGTGGGAACGGTTCTTCCCTCCATCGTGGAGGCCGTAAAGGAGCTGAAGGGGGCGACATAACACTCTTTTTCTGTATATATGCCTTTTTTCTGTGCGGGACGTCCATTTGGACGCCCGCATATTTACTTGATCTTTCATGTTGTGTTTTTATTGACACGTGATTGTGTCACAGGTGACATGAAGCACAGGTTCATGATACGGTCTGCCATGTTTTTACTGCTTAACGTATTGATATTTCACATTATTTACTCTTCCTATACAAAGGTCGGTTGGCATGTCGCTTGCATTATATACTGAGCAATCGCACTGCCGGTATGCACAGAAGACCGCAAAACATATCATCTAATCCGGCTGACGTGCAAGTGAAGATAAAATTTTGAAAGTACATATATGACCGCAAAAACACAAAAGGTTACAGGGAACGGAAATAACACGGCGAACGGCTGCAGCACACGGACTAATAGAAACGGAAATGGATATAAGGGAATGGAGTTGATGGCGAAGACTCTCTTCCGTGACCTGAAGAGCTCCGGATACGACCTTGGCCAGATTCTCGATTTTTCAGGGAAGCTCATCGAGTTCGTTCATGACGAAATCTCCACCCCTGAGAACTGAATCGCATATACCATCACCGCCCATACGTAGGGTTTAAACGTATCATTTTTATGCCGAGCATACGTTCGAGCCTTCAAATATCTTCACCTCCGCCCGATTTTTTATAATCGGGCATTTTATTTTTTAAAAATAGACTTGCATATTCGATGCAAATTGGTATACACTATCCGTTTCGGGGGGAGGGGTAGTCGTATATCCTCGGCGATCCCGGTAATGACCGGCGCGGCCGGGCAGGAAAGAAAGGAACAGTCATGGCACGAAAAAAGCTGATCGCGGGAAACTGGAAGATGAATCTCACGCTGCCTGAAGCTCGGGGCCTCGCTGAAGAGCTGGTAAAGCGCATCGGCTCGGTGACCGACGTGGACATGGCCGTCGCCCCGAACTTCACGGTGCTCCACGCGGTTTCTGAGATCATCTCGAAATCGAAGATACTCCTCGCCGGCCAGAACCTGCACGAGGAAGAAAAGGGCGCCTACACCGGGGAGACGTCGGCGAAGATGCTGACATCCGTGGGGGCCCGGATGGTGATCATCGGGCATTCCGAGCGGAGAAAGATATACGGCGAGCCGGACGAGCTGATCAACAAAAAGATCACCGCGGCCCTGGCTGAGGGCTTGACGCCCATCGTCTGCGTGGGGGAGGACCTGGCCCAGCGGGAGGCGGGGAAGGCCGAGGATGTGGTGAAATCCCAGGTCGAGGGCGCGTTTCGCGGCATGGACGCGGCGACGGTCTCCAAGACGACGATCGCGTACGAGCCGGTATGGGCCATCGGCACCGGGAAAACGGCGACGCCGGAACAAGCCCAGGACATGCATCGGTGCATCCGTGAGCTGCTGGTGAGCCTCTATGATAAAAATGTTGCAAACAATATGAGAATATTGTATGGTGGTAGTGTTACCCCGGATAACGCCCGTGGATTGATGACCCAGCCGGACATCGACGGCGCCCTGGTGGGCGGCGCGAGTCTCAAGGCCGATTCCTTCGAGGGGATCGTAACATATCAGTCTTGACAAGTGGGCCAAGAGGGGATGAGGGGGAAGAAGGGGAGTGAGTAAGCATGTGACGTGTTTACATTCCCCGGAATAGAAGAAAACCAGGGAGAATTTCTCGATGACGATAATAGCAACAATAGTACACGTGATAGTCTGTATCGCCTTGATCATGATCGTGCTATTGCAGACCGGCAAGGGATCGGACATGGGCGCGGCGTTCGGCGGCTCCAGCCAGACGCTCTTCGGCAGCACCGGCCCGATGTCGTTTTTAAACAAGCTGACCACCGTGGCGGCGATACTCTTCATGCTCACGAGCCTCGGACTTGCATACTTTTCGTCGGGCATCGGCTCGTCGTCCATCATGCGCGACCTGGGCGACCGCCCCGGCGTGGAGGAAGAGCTGCCGGACGTTCCGGACATCCCCTTCGGGGAAGAATAAAAATAGCCGCTCTCTGGTGAGAATTGCCTTGACACCGAAGAGCGGAATCAGGTACAGTACGCGATATTTTCGTGCCGAAGTGGTGGAACTGGTAGACACGCCATCTTGAGGGGGTGGTGGGCGACGCCTGTGCGGGTTCGAATCCCGCCTTCGGCACCAATATTCTACACATAAAAACCGGCAGAAAGCCGGTTTTTTATTGTATGGACCGCAGTCCTTCATATCCGAAAAAACACCCGCCTGAATTTCCACGAAGCTTGTTTCCTCATTGTGGAAATGTTTTCTCTGTGATATATTCTATATCGAAATTTTCACCACAGAGAGCCGTCCTGTTCACAACGGAACGGTTTTAACAACACCGGAGCAGATATGAGCAGCACAACCGCCGTCTCCATCGTCCGGGGGACATCCCCCCTCGCCGAAAAGGATATCCACGCCATGGTCACCGAGGCCCTCGACCTGATCGGGGGCATCGGCGCGTTTGTGAAAAAAGGGGATACGGTGGCGATCAAGCCGAACCTCTTCGCCCCCTACCCGCCCCCCGTATCCGTCGACCGGCGGGTCATCGGCGCCCTGACGGCGCTGTGCAAAAAGGCGGGGGCAAAGCGGGTGGTGGTCATCGAGGGGGTGAGCGTTGGAAGCCTCATCAAGCGGGTGAATATCGACAGGGGAAAGAAACAGGGGGCTCTCAACCGGGGGATGACGACGCTGGAGGTGATGCGCCTCTTGGGCGTGACCCGGGCGGTGGAGGCCGCCGGGGGTGAGGTGATGGGCATCGAGGACGCGGACACCGTGCGGGTGCCGGTCCCCGGCGGGAAGGTGCTCCATGTGCTCGATTATCCTGAAATCATCAAGGACGCCGATGTATTCATCGATCTCCCCGCCCTGAAGACCCACACCATGACCATGGTGACCCTCGGGGTGAAGAACCTCCAGGGCATCCTCACCGAGGCCGATCGCTACCTGGGCCACCGGGACGACCTGGACCAGCACCTGGTGGACATCCTCAAGGTGAGAAAGCCGGATTTGACCCTGGTGGACGGGCTCATCGGCATGGAGGGGATGGGCGCGGGAGAGGGGGGAACCCCCGTGGAGATGGGGCTGATCCTGGCGGGGGAGGACGTGGTGGCGGTGGATGCGGTTTCGAGCCGGGTCATGGGCATTGGAAACCCGGGGGTCGTGGGCACCACCCGGATCGCCGCGTATGACGGCATCGGGACGATGGACCCCGGCGCCATCGAGGTGAAGGGGTGCTCCGTCGAGGAGGTTACCCGGTCGTTCCTGCTCCCCTACAACTTCACCCAGCCCATAGACTCCTTCGTCACCGGGGTCTACCCGAACGTGGATATATACATCGGCGGGGCGTGCCCGTCGTGCTGGCTCATGTCCGCGATGGTGCTCAGGAGCCTGGCGGGGATCAAGGAGGGGGCGGCGTTGATCGTGGGCGTCGATCCCAAGGTCCCGGAAGATAAAGACTGGGATTACAAGAACACGTTTCTCCTGGGCGATTGCGCCATCGGCTCATCCGGCCCCGTCCGGGAGATCAGGAATCGGATCACCCTGGAGGGGCATGATACGTTCCTCTACGGCTGCCTCCCCTATCAGCAGGCCATGATCAAGCTCGAGAATATCCTCCTGGAGCGGGGTGTCATCACCCCGGAGGAGCTGATCAAAAAGGCCGAGGAGAACCGCTCCCGGTTCTTCGACTATTACCGGGGCATCGACCCGACCTGGGAGCCGGAACTGTAACGAGCAATCTTCCATCATTCATATAAAAGGACGCCGTATCATGGATAAGGAATTCATCATCGCCGTTGACAGCGGCACTCAGAGTATCCGGGCGATCGTGTATGATCGAACGGGAAGAGAGGTCGCAAAATCCCAGCTTGACCTGGACCCCTATTTTTCCGTCAACCCCGGATGGGCTGAGCAGAAGCCCGATGACTACTGGACGAAATTCTGCCTGGTGGTGAAAGAGGTGATGAAGAACAAAGAGGTGGATCCGAAGAAGATCTGCGGCCTCGGCATCACCACCCAGCGGGGATGCATCATCCCCATGGACACGGAGGGGAACCCCCTTCGAAACTGCATCATCTGGCTGGACCAGCGCTTCACCGAGACGCCCCCGCCGGTGGACTGGAAGATCAAGGCGCTGTTTACGGTGATCGGAAAGGCGGAGCTGATCAAGCTCATCCAGAAAAATTCGAAGTTCACCTGGATTTACACCTACGAGCCGGAGGTCTACAAGAAGACCCACATCTTCGGACAGATCACCACCTTTTTCGTCAAAAAGCTTACAGACCACTTCAACGATTGCGCCTCCATGTATGTCGGATACTGGCCGCTGGAATCGAAGAAGTTCGACTGGTACGGCATCGACGGCATCCTGGACGTCTTCTGCATCCGGCGGGATCACCTGCCGACCCTCTTCAAGCCGAACGAGGTTCTGGGGCGCGTCACGAAAAAGGCGGCCCAGGAGACCGGGCTCCCCGAGGGGCTGCCGGTGATCGTCGGCGCCGGGGACAAGCAGTCCGAATCCCTGGGGGCCGGCGCCATCACGCCGGACATCGGGACCATCTCCTACGGCACCGCCACCACCATGGAGGTGGTGACGAAAAAATTCATAGAAAGCAAGAAGCTCAATTATTTCACCTGGTGCTCGGCCCTGCCCGATGCATGGAACCTTGAATGCTTCATCTACCGGGGATTCTGGATGGCAAAGTGGTTCATCCAGCAGCTGGGCCACCGGGAGGCGATCGAGGCGGAGAAGCAGGGTGTCGCCCCCGAGGCGCTGCTGGACAAGGTCATCCGGGATATCCCCCCCGGCTCCATGGGGCTGATGCTTCAGCCCTACTGGACGCCGCACCCGTCCCAGAAGTTCTCGAAGGGCTCCATCATCGGATTCGGCAGCGTCCATACCCGTGCGCATATCTACCGCTCCATCCTGGAGGGAATCGCCTACGAGCTGCGCCGGCTGGGGGAGCTGGTGCAGAAAGACACGAAGGTCCCCCTCACGGAGCTCAGGGTGGGCGGCGGCGGCTCCCGGAGCGACATGGCCGTGCAGATCGCCGCGGACGTCTTCAACCTCCCGGCAAAGCGGATGAAAATATTCGAGAACTGCGCCATGGGCGCCGCCATAGACGCGGCGGTGGCCACCGGCATGTTCCCGGGATTCGACGAGGCGGTCGCGTCCATGGTCCAGACCGGCGAGGAGTTCGAGCCGAATCCCGAGAACCATAAAATCTACAACGACCTCTTCAACGACGTCTACATGAAGACCTACGGCGCCCTGGCGTCCCTGTACCGGAGAATCGGGGACATTACCGGGTATCGCGAGGGGGATTGAGGGGCAGGAAAGCCGTTCAATAGACAACCGGAGAAGATATGAAACGATATGCTGAAACGGTTTCTTTCGCTATCGCGGCGGCGCTCCTGGCGGTGGTGATGCTGATGTTCTTACCCTCTGTGGCCCCGGCGATTGACACGTCCGTCGATTGCCTGGAAAAGCCGAAATTCGAGGACGAGCCGCAGATGGGATATTACATCTGGAGGGACAAGGACGATGTGTGGCATGTCGTCACGGTGACGAAGGAGATCATGACCCTGTTTTCGGGTGAGATTCTGGTCACCAGGGGGGACATCGAGGAGTTGACCCTGACAGACGAGAAGAAGATGGGGGAGGATGACGTCGTCTTGAATGACAATCGGGTGATCGAATTTTCCTTTATGACCGATGAGGAGCAGCTGGAGTTCGAATTCACCGTCACCGGTGACGCCCCGTGCGTCAATTTCGATTTGAAGATAAACAAGAAGCGAATGCGTCAGAATATCTTCCTGGGGGAGAATAAGGTCAACCCGAGAAAGCTGCCGTTTGCCAGGTGTTACTGATACGGGTCGAGGATATACCGGGGGCGGAAAAATCCGTGGCCTCCGGGAGTTTTCTATACGAGAAATGAGAAGGAATTATGGCATCGCATCAGGTTGTAAAGAGCATCGCTGAGATCAACGAGAAGATCAAGAAGGGTCAGGCGGTGGTGGTCACCGCCGAGGAGATGGTGAAGATCGTCAGGAAGGAGGGGGAGACGGGGGCCGCGAAAAAGGTCGACGTGGTCACCACCGGCACCTTCGGCCCCATGTGTTCTTCCGGGGCGTTTCTCAACTTCGGGCACTCGAAGCCGAGAATCAGGGCCTCGAGCCTCCTGTTGAACGACGTGCCCGCGTATTCCGGGATCGCCGCCGTTGACGGATATATCGGCGCCACGGAGACGACCCGGGACGATCCCCTCAACAAGGTCTTTCCGGGCCAATTCCTCTACGGCGGCGGGCATGTGATCTCAGACCTCATCGCCGGGAAAAAGATAAAACTCGAGGCGGAATCCTACGGCACCGACTGCTATCCGAACCGCCAGTATTCCAGGAATATGCGCCTGAAGGACTTCCCCTTTGCGGTGATGGTCAACCCGCGAAACGCCTACCAGAACTACAACGTGGCGGTGAACAAGGGGGACCGGACCCTCTATACCTACATGGGCGTGCTGCGGCCGAAGCTGGGCAACGCGAATTACAGCAGCGCCGGCGCCCTCTCTCCCCTGTTGAACGATCCCTATTTCAAGACCATCGGCCTGGGCACCCGGATCTTCCTGGGCGGCGGCGTCGGGTATGTCATCTGGCACGGCACCCAGCACAACCCGAAGGTGAACCGGGGCGAGAAAGGGGTTCCCACCGTTCCATCGGGGACACTGTCGGTCATGGGGGAGATGAAGGGGATGTCGCCCCGCTTCGTGGTGGGCGTCAGCTTCATGGGATACGGCTGCTCGCTGATGATGGGCCTGGGCGTCCCGATTCCGATTCTCAACGAGGAGATCGCCTACCACACGTCCATCTCCGACGAGGAGATCGTCGCCCCCGTTGTGGACTACAGCTTCGATTTCCCCCAGGGCACCGGCGAGATCATGGGGACGGTGGATTACGCGTCCCTCAACAGCGGGACCATCGAGATGTCCGGTCATTCGATCCAGACGGCGCCCCTCTCCAGCAGGATGAGGGCCCGGGAGATCGCAGAGCAGCTGAAGGAATGGATAGAGAAGAAGTCGTTCACCCTGACCGAGCCCCAGGCGCCCCTGCCGTCGTAGGGGGATACCCGCGGCGTCGTCTCGGCGTGTGATATGCGAAGGCCCCGGAAAACCGGGGCCTTTTCTATTCAGGGACGGATATATATCTGGCAGGGGGAGGTGACCCGTATGGAGGGGCCGTTCTTGTCGGTGAGGGTGCCGATCACCTCGATCGTCTCTCCCCGGTAGACCTGTGCGGGGTTGTCGATGCCGCCCCGGGAAAAGGCGTCGAGATAATCATCGGGGATGAAGACGGTGAAATCGGTGGTGTAATCGAGGCCGAAATTGAGAAATACGCCGCTGGAGGTCATCTCCGATGCGATCACCCTCCCCACGACGGTCTTTGAGAGGCCGATGTGTGAAGCCGCCTCCTCCTGGGGGATCATCCAGGCGGCGGTATCCGCCCACATGCCCCTTTTTTCGATCCGGGCCTCGTTCATGGCGTCGCAGAAGAGGTCCTGGTGGGTTACATTGGGGGGATAGGACCGGGAGAGCGCCGCGCCCTCGCGAATCAGCGCCTCGTTGACGAAGAGGTCGTCCACGAAGACATACGCCAGGGTCCTGCCGTAGGCGTCGGTGGATTCGACGTCGGTGACGATGGTGACGTGTTTGCCCAGTACCAGGCTGCTGTTGAGGGTCTTGGCCTCTTCCCCGTAGTATTCGGCGGGGCGGTATCCGCCGGTTTCCGGGGCGTCCATGCCGATGTAGCGGATCTCCCGTCCGTCGGACAGCCTGATGGTGTCGCCGTCGTAGACCGAAACGACGACGGACTCACCCCCGGGGAGGTCCCCGATGCGGGAGAGTCCGTAGACGATAGCAAGAATGAGAACCAGAAACGTGAGCGCCCGGGCGGGCCTGAGGGTGGGACGCCGGGAGACGACGCCCTTTGATGTGCGCCGGGGACGGCCCATGTTAATATCTTCGGGAGTCCGGTACCTCGACGATGATGTACTCGGTGTTCTCGTCATCGTTCAGCTCGGCGGCGATGGCAACCCCCTCTTCCGGCTCTTCCAGGATGGTCATGGTCCGCTCGGCCTCCGACTCCATCACGGTGAGGATCAGCGGATCCTTGGTGGAGTCTCCGTCCCGCTCAATGGTCGTATACCCGGTGACCCCCTCATAGCCCCTGATGGAGAGAAGGGCGTTTCTCATGTCCTCCCTGCCGTCCACCCCCTGGGTCCTGACGAGGTACTGGACCATCCTGACGGTGTCGTAGCCGTATGCCTCCAGAACCCCCGGCTTGAAGCCGAAGATCGAGGTGAAGTCCTCGACGAAGCTCTTGATGGCGGGATCGTCGCTGTCGGGGGTGAAGGCATCGACAAAGTAGGAGCCGATCATGAAGTCGCCGGCGATGTCAAGGATGGCGGGGTCGTTCCAGCCGTCGGTCCCCAGGAGCGTGATCGATTTCAGGTTGTAGTAGTAGACATACGGGATGATCAGGCCGACGGTGTTGTAGTAGTCGGGGATGAACAGGGCGTCGAACGTGGGATTGTCCTTCGTGCTGCCGGTGACCTCCAGGAGCTCCTTGATGACCGAACGAAAATCCGCGGTTTCACCGGTGTAGGAGTGCTCGCCCACGACACTGCATCCGTAAAAATCGACGTATCGGCTGAACAGCTCCTTCATCTCCTGGCCGTAGGCGTCCTCCGGGTAGAGTATCGCAAAGCGGCACATGCCTTTTCCCTGGACCACATATTTGATCAGGCCCGAGATTTCATCCGGATTCGTCAGGAAATTCCTGAACACGTAGTCCCCCACGTCGGTAATGCTCTGTTCCTTCGTCAGGGTGATGATGGGGATGCCCTGTATCTGGGCCTCGCTGGCGGCCGCCAGGGCCGTGTCCTTGAGCATGGGGCCGATGATGAGGACCACGTCCTCGTCTCGGGCAAGCTCCTTGACGGCGTAGGAGGCGCTTGTTACGTTGCTGGCGGAATCCTTGAAAATCAGCCTGATTCTCGGCCCGTCGGTATATCCGAGGGCGCCGGAGGCCAGCTCCAGGCCGTTTCGGACCTTTCTGCCGAAGACCGCCGCTCGCCCCGAGAGGGGCAGGATGACGCCCACGGTTATCTCCGAGGAGTAGGGCATGCCCTGGGTCTCCTTCAGCATCCCCTGGGCCTCGTAGTAGTATTCGTGGTCAGGCTGGTTGCGGACGATCTTCAAAAGCTCCGTGCGGGCGTCGTCCAGGTCCCCCCGGGAGATGTAGCGCTGGGCCAGGATGTAGGCGGCGTATCCACCGGCGGGGGTGTCGGAGAAATCATCGGCTATATCTTCGAGCTCGTCCTCGCTCAGGTAATTTTCAAGGAGTGTCTTCAGGTTTTCCTCCGCCTCCTCCCGCACCGATACGTCATAGGTCGACAGGGCGGCCCTGTCGAACCACACCACGGCGTCTGAGTATTCCCCGAGCATCATGTAGCTCTTCGCCAGGGTGTTGTACGTGGCGGTGGTGGCCATGCCGGTGCCCGGCTCATCCACCAGGGAGGTCAAAAGGCTGATGGCGTCGGAGTATCGCCCCATGGTGAAGTATATCTGGCCCAGCTTGGAGCGGGCGTCGGTATAGCTGTCGGAATAGACGAAGTCCTGGATGATTCTGAGGTACATTTCCTGGGCCGAGGAGAGCTCGCCCCGGGCGCGGTAGATGTCTCCGGCCTTGTTCAGGGCGTTGTCGGTCAGGGTGTTGGCGGGGTAATCGCTGATATAATCGAGATATCCCTCCAGGGCCTCGGTGTATCGTCCGGAGCGAAAGGCGTTATCCGCCTGGGTATAGGCGTCGGCCATTTCCTGGTTGGGTGAGGGCATCCGCGAGGTGCCGATGGTGGTGTAGGTGACGCATGACGACAGCAGAACGGCACACGCAAGCACGACTATATATACAAATCCGCGGAAAACGGCTTTCCGGCTCCACATTGGGTATCTCCTTATGAGTGATAATCTATTATATTATCATACAACGAAATTTATTTTCAAGGGAAAACTCCCCCACCCCCTCTGACCATATGTATCGGAGAATGTTCCCGGTCTGGGGAGGGTCAACAGGTATTTGATACATATGAGTCAACCGGCGGCGGTCCCGAAGGCGCGGGCGTCCGGTGAAGAGACGTCCCGGTCGACAAAAAAAGGCCGGGGGACGACCCCCGACCTTTTTTATCTGACAATTAGTGTGTCTGTCGCCCTCAAGGGCCGACGATCACCTCCACGAGGCTGTCAAAATCGAGATAGCGATTTGCCACGTCCATGATATCCTCGGCGGTCACCGCCATGATCTTGTCGCCGTACGCCAGGTCGAAATCATAGCCGAAGCCGTACAGCTCGTTGAGGGCCATGGAGGTGGCCATGTCGAGGTTCGCCTGGAGGCCGAGATCATGCTGGCCCACCAGGAATACCTGCGTACGAAGAAGCTCCTCCTCGGTCACCGGCTCGTCCTTGATCAGCGAGAGCTCCCCCATCATGCCGTCTATGGCCGTTCTCTTGTTTCCCGAGGCGGTGGCCATGTAGACCACGAAAAATCCCGGATCCACTCCCCCCTGGCTGAAGGCGTGGACCGAATAGGCCAGCCCCAGCTTCTCCCGGAGGCTTACGAACAGCCGCCCGCCGTGCCCCGATAAAATCGTGGAGAGGACCTCCAGTGGGTAGGTGTCTTCGCTGGTAAAGGGCGCCGTCAGGAAGCCGATCATCAGGTGCGCCTGCTCCTTGTCGGCCATCAGCTCGGAAACCCGGACCGGGGAGGAATGGGGAGGAAGCTCCGCCCGCTCCATGATCGGCGGCTCCAACATTGGGATATCGCCGACGGCGTCCATCACCATCTCAAGGATCGCCTCCGGGTCCACGTCGCCGGAGACGGCGATGACCATGTTGGACGGGACCGCGTATCGCTCGTAATACGCCTCCAGGTCGTCCGGAGTGATATCCAGGATGTTCTCCATCTCCCCCTCGATGGTGTAGCCGTAGGGGTGGCTTCCGTAGAGGGCCTCCCTAAAAGCCATAACCGCCACCGTGAAGGGATCCTCGTCCTTCACCTTCTTCCCGGCGATGACCTTCTCCCGGACCTTTTCCAGCTCGTCGGCGTCGAAGGAGGGGGAGAGCAGCATCTCGAAGAAGAGGCCGAACCCCTCATCGCTGTACCGGGAGAGAAACTCCCCCTCGAGGCCGAAGGTGTTTCGCCCGGAAAATCCGCTGAAGCTCCCGGCGATGTCGTCGGCCCGCTCGGTGAGGGACAGGGCCGTGTCATACTCGGTTCCCTTATCCCACATCAGGGCGAGCATGTTGTTGATGCCGTTGGTCTCGGGCGTCTCCGAAAGGCTTCCACCGTTGAAGGCGGCGGTGACCGCCACCACCTCCAGATCGTGATCCTCCCGGACGACAAGTACGGCGCCGTTGGGAAGCACCGCCCGGTATCCCAGGGGGCCCTCCTCCAGCACCGGCGTTTCGGAGATGACGGGCGCCTCATCCGTCTCGAAGGCCGCGGTGACGGCCCCGGTCACGGCATCGGTCATGTCCGCCACCGATCCGTCCGGGGGGAGCAAGAAGGTGACGGTCAGGTTATCCCGGGTGAAATAGCGGGACGCCACGGAGGTGATGTCCCGATCGGTGAGCTTGTCGATTTTATCCAGGTATATCTTTTCAAACCGCACGTCCCCCAGGGCCGATTCGAAAAAGCCGAGAGTTTCGGCGATCCCCTCCACCGTCTCCTTGCCGTAGATGAAGTCGGCGACGAAGGCGAGCTTTGCGGCCTCCAGCTCCGAATCGGTTACGGGGGTTGTCGTGAGGCCCTGCATCTCCCGGATGATCAGCTCCACCGCCTCGGGGATATTTTCGGATTCCAGGGACGCGATGACCAGAAACAGCCCCGCCTCGTTGGGGGTGTAGGAGTAGGTATCCACCCCGTAGGCCAGGCGCTCATCGTCCACGAGCGTGCGGTAGAGCCTCGAGCCGTCGCCGTCTCCCAGGATGTGGGACGCCACGTCCAGGGCGTAGAGGTCGTCATCGTCGATGGGGGGGATGTTGAATCCCATGATCAGCCGCGCGATCTCCACCTGGTCGTTCAGCCCGTCCACCACCAGGCCGGTATGCAGGGGATTGTCAAAGCGTGTTCGCTCGGGCGTCGCATCCCGGTCGGTGGTCCCGAAGTACGTCTTGATCAGCTCCTTCGCCTCTTTCGTGTCGAAGTCGCCGGCCAATACCACCACCATGTTCTCCGGGACGTAATGGGTGCGGTAGAACTCATACAGCTCGTCCCGGGTCATGGCGGAAACGATCTCGCTGGTGCCGAGGATCGGGCGGGAGTAGGGGTGATCCGAGAAGGCGTCGGCGAAGTGGGCCCAGAAATGATTGTTCCCCGGATCGTCTTTGTTCATGCGGATCTCTTCCAGCACCACCAGGCGCTCCCGCTCCACCTCTTCCTCGGGAAACGTGGCGTTCAGGGCGTGATCGGCAAGCACCGCCACCATCGTTTCAAGAAATCTGCTGGAAACCGTCGCGTCGATGACGGTGCTGTCCAGGGACGTATGGGCGTTCATGAAGCCGCCGCACGCCTCGATGACGGCCGCTCCCTCACCGGGACCCAGGCTGTCCGATCCCTTGAACAGGAGGTGCTCGGTGAAGTGGGAGATGCCCGACTGCTCCGGGCCCTCGTAGAAGCTCCCCACCCCTATCCAGACGTTCATGGCGACGGCGAACGACGAGGGGTCCGGGGCGAGGATGACCGTCAATCCGTTGGGGAGTGTGTATTTTTCGACATCAGACGCTACTGCCGTCGGGGCGGTCGTCGCGAGCAGGATGACGATCGTGAGAACAAGCGGCAGGCATCGGGCGAATCGTTTCATGGTATATCTCTCCTTTTTTATTTCCTTATATACTATAATAATGCTTTCTGCCGAAAAGTAAACCATTCTCATCGGTATAGGCCTTGACACCTCGCACAAAAGCCCGTATGATTCTCTTTTGGAGGTAGACGTTATGTTCGGCATCGGCACCCAGGAACTTATCATCATTCTGGTCATCGCCCTGTTGATTTTGGGTCCGAAACAGCTCCCGGAGCTGGCAAAGACCATCGGCAAGGGACTTTCGGAGCTTCGCAGGGCCATGGACGGGGTGAAGGATACCGTCAACCCCACCAGCGTCCTGAACCGGATGATGGAGGAGGAGGACAAGAAGGAGAAGGTGAAGAAGGAGGCCGCAAAAAAAAGTGCGGCGAAAGAGACGCCGAAAACGGACTCCACAACCGCCACCACCGGCGCGGACGCCGAGGAGCGGGTCGAGACGACGAAACAGAACCAGGATACAAAAGATACCGCCGCCGCGGATGAATCGAAGAAGCCGGGCGGTGATACGGAACTGAAAGGGTAGCGGGGGAGCAGCTTGTCAAACGCCGACGAAGAAAAAAAGAGCAGCACGGAAGAAAAAGAAAGCGGCACCGAAGAGAAAAAGCGCGATATCTTTGAAAACGGCGCGACCATGAGCATCCTCGAGCACCTGGAGGAGCTGAGGAACCGCCTGCTCAAGATCATCGTCGCGGCGGCCCTGGGGTTCGCCGCCTGCTACTGGAAGGCCGAGGATATATACGGCTTCATCATGCAGCCCCTGGTGGACACGCTGCCCGAGGGCACCAACCTCATTTACACCGGCGTCACCGAGGGGTTTTTCACCTACCTGAAGGTGGGCCTCCTTGCCGGGGTGTTCCTCGCGTCGCCCTTTATCCTGTATCAAGTCTGGGCCTTCGTTTCACCGGGCCTCTATAAAAAAGAGCAAAAGATCCTCATCCCGGTGGCGATCATCTCCGCCGTCCTGTTCGTGGGCGGCGCCTGCTTCGGTTATTTCATCGTGTTTCCCTGGGGATTCGATTTCCTCATCGGAAACTACGCCAGCGACATCATCAAGCCGATGCCCTCCATCAAGGAATACCTCTCCCTGGCCGCGAAGCTGCTCATCGCCTTCGGGGTGGTCTTCGAGATGCCCCTGGCCACCCTGGTTCTCGCCCGGCTGGGTCTGGTGAATCACAGGATGATGATGAAGTATTTTCGCTATGCGATCCTGGGCATCTTCATTGTGGGCGCCATGCTGACGCCGCCGGACCTGATCACCCAGCTCATGATGGCCGGTCCCCTGATAATCCTCTACGGGATCAGCATCATCGTGGCGTATTTCTTCGCCAAAAAGCCGGTGGCAGTGGAAGATGACGCCGACGAAGCCGGGAAGAACCCGGTACAGCCGGCCCCCGGCGGTGACGATACCACCCAGAAGAAAAAAGACGACGAATAGAATCGCCCATGCACGTCGATTACCGGAAAGCGCTTTTCATCTCCGACGCCCACCTGAAGGACCCCGGGGATGAAAACCACCGGGCAATCCTCGCCTTTTTGGACGGCGAGCTACGAAAGATCGACGAGGGGTCGGGCATCGACGCGCTGATGATCGTGGGCGATTTTTTCGACGTCTGGATCAACAACTACTCCGTCCCTGTGCGCTACCGCCCGGTGATGTCCCGCCTGGAGGCGTTTTTTCAAAAGGGCGTCTCCATCCATTTCTTCGAGGGCAACCACGATTTCTTCATGGGACGGCTTTTTAAAAAGCGGACGGGTGCGGTCGTCCATCCCGACGGCGCTGATATCACCATCCAGGGCCTTCGCCTCTATATTACCCACGGGGATCGGGCGAATAAATACAACACCGGCGCCCGGCTGCTCCGGTGGATTCTCAGAAGCCCGGTCATTTGGCTGATCACCCTCATCGCCCCGACGGGGGCCGTGGAGCGTGTCGGGTCGCTCATGGGGAAGATGAGCCGGAGGGAGCACGACGATGAGATGTACCTGGAGTACGCCGTGTCCGATCACGTCCGGGAGTTCTGCGGGGAGAAGAAGGGGGAAGGCTTCGACGGGGTGGTCATCGGCCACTACCACGCCCAGGTGATGGCAAAGCCCGACGACGGCAGCGGATTCCCGTGCCTCTACATCAACACCGGCCGCTGGGGATGGGGGAAGTATCACTTCACGATGCTTGAGGGGGGGGAGTTTAGGAACCACGCGTATAGGTTTTGATGTTTTGGTTTGGGGAAAAAGGATAGTGATTGGGAACCTCTGTGATAGTGTCCGGAGGTTCCGGATGAAAACATTCGGAAGAATGAGAAGGTGGAATTCGTGGAGTGAAAGAATAAAATTATTCTAGTTAAGCCACATAGTTTTCATCATCCACGTATTCTGCTTCGTGAGAGAGAACCTCCATGATTTCATGTTCTGATTCTCTAAT
>Ga0180432_10002985_pt1 | contig 24736 bp, 28 predicted proteins | sample SS_ome_10_FD_132414 | JGI IMG/M metagenome (GOLD analysis project Ga0180432, IMG submission 132414) | Hypersaline lake sediment archaeal communities from the Salton Sea, California, USA - SS_1_MS_2 metaG | ecosystem: Environmental > Aquatic > Non-marine Saline and Alkaline > Hypersaline >... | reverse complement strand
CGGCGTCCGGGGAGCTCTCCCCGTGACAAAACGCCGACGGTGGATTCATATCGCACTGATATAAAAACTGAAGGGCGAGTTCCCTGGCCCGTCTCCTTTTTCCCACAATACTCAATCCATATAACGGTCTCCGTCGCCGGTGGTTCCGTCATCTTACGGCACCGGCGACGCGACCTGGTTGTTGATGTCGTTCACTGCCCGAAGGGAAAAAACGCTGATACAGGAATCAGAGGGTGTCCGGCACTCATTTCGCGATCTGAGCGACCAAGTTCGTCATCTCGATGGCGGTGACCGCGGCGTCGTATCCCTTGTTGCCCGATTTCGACCCGGCTCGCTCTATGGCCTGTTCAATGGTATCGGTGGTGATGATGCCGTAGCTGATGGGAATATCACTCTCGAGGGATATCTTGGCCACCCCTTTCGCCGATTCGGCGGCGATATATTCAAAATGAGGTGTGGATCCTCGGATCACCGCCCCCAGGCAGATAACGGCGCTGTATTTTTTTGAATCGACCAGGCGCCGGGCGATCTGGGGAATTTCAAACGCCCCCGGCACCCGGAATACATCGACGGCGTCGTCCTTGCCGCCGTGTCGGACGATGGCGTCCACGGCTCCTTCCAAAAGGCGCTCCCCGATGAAATTATTGAAACGAGACAGCACAACGGCGAACGTCAACCCCTTCGCCGTCAACGAGCCCTCGATATTATTCGGCATGTGTCGCTCCTACACCTTGTTGAGAATATGCCCCATTTTTTCCTTTTTCGTCGTCATATAGGGTTTGTTATGCTTGTTCGGCTCGATTTCTATGGGCATGACCTCGACCACCTCCAGGCCGTACCCCTCAAGCCCCACGATCTTTTTCGGATTATTGGTGAGCAGCCTGATCTTCTTCACCCCCAGGTCCACCAGTATCTGGGCACCGATGCCGTAATCTCGAAGGTCGGGATCGAATCCGAGCTTTTCGTTGGCCTCCACGGTGTCATATCCCTCATCCTGAAGCTGGTACGCCTTGATCTTGTTCAACAGGCCGATGCCCCTCCCCTCCTGGTTCATGTATACCAGAATTCCCTTGCCCTCGTCGCTGATCATCTTCAAGGCGGTTTGGAGCTGATCGCCGCAGTCGCACCTGAGCGAGCCGAGGATATCACCGGTCAGGCAGGCGCTGTGTACCCTGACCAGCACCTCGTCATCGGGGTTGATGTCCCCCATCACTAGGGCGAGGTGCTCAAAATCGTCCACGTCGTTGTCGTACCCGACGGCGTGAAATTCCCCCCCCAGCTTGGTGGGAATGACGGTCTCCGCCACCCGATGCACCAGGGATTCCGTCTTCATCCGGTACTCGATGAGATCCCTGATGGTGGCGATCTTCAGGTCATGCTCCCGGGCGAAGGCCTCCAGGTCCGGCATCCGGGCCATGGTGCCGTCGTCTTTCATGACCTCGCAGATGACGCCGGCGGGCTTCATCCCCGCCAGCCTTGCCAGGTCTACCGACCCCTCGGTCTGGCCCGTGCGCACCAGCACCCCCCCGGTCTTGGCAATCAGGGGGAAAATGTGCCCCGGTTTGACCAGGTCATCCGGCACGGCGTTGTCCGCTACGGCGGCCTGCACGGTGGTGTTTCGGTCGTACGCGGAGATGCCGGTGGTGACACCCTGCCTGGCCTCGATGGAAACCGTGAAGGCGGTGCCGAACCGGGAACGGTTGTCCTGAACCATCAGTGGCAGGTTCAGGGAGCGGGCCTTCTCCTCGGTCAAGGAAAGGCAGATCAGCCCGCGACCATACTTGGCCATGAAATTAATGGATTCCGGTGTCGACATCTCGGCGGCCATGCACAGGTCGCCCTCGTTTTCCCGATCCTCGTCGTCCACCAGGATGATCATTTTCCCCGCTCTAATGTCTTTAATAACTTCCGGAATTGATGCTACAGTCATATCCTCTACGCTCCTGGTAATTCAGCGTGTATGTTGTTATTTATACATATCCCTCTTCCGCGAGCTTTTCAAGGGTAACGCCCCCGGAAGGTGCTTCTTGTTTCTGAAGTAAAAACCGCTCAACGTATTTCCCGATCAAATCCGCCTCCAGGTTCACCCGATCCCCGGGCTTCTTGCCGTCCAGGGTCGTCTCCCGGGCGGTATGCCGGATGATATTGATGGTAAATCCTCTGTCGATGAGAGAATTTATCGTCAGGCTGATGCCGTCGACGGCCACTGATCCCTTATCAACGATATATCTCCGCACCCCTGGCGGCGCCGAAACGGCGATGATGAGGCTATCGGGGCTTCTCTCGACAGAGGCGATCTCCCCCACGCCGTCCACGTGGCCGGCCACAAAATGCCCCCCCAGTCGATCCCCCACCCTCAGGGCGCGCTCCAGGTTGAGGCGTCTCCCCCTGGCGGCGTTGTCCAGGGTAGAGCGTCCAAGGGTCTCCGGCGATGCCTCGACGCTGAAGGCGCCCGAGGTCATCTCCACCACCGTCAGACAGACGCCATCCACGCTGATTGAATCACCGATGCTGGCATCCGAGAGATCCATCCCGGTCTCGATGGTCAGGATGGAGATATTTCCGGCGAAGCGTATGCCCCGCAGGGTTCCCACATCCTCGATTATGCCGGTAAACATCGGCGGGGCCCCTTCCCTCTCGATCGGAGCGCGATCTGTAGCTTGATGAAACGGCGCCCGCTCTTGTTCACGCAACCCATGTCGGACCGGCGGCCGTCATCATGACGAATGCATCATTCTCCCCCGTTTAAGGGGGGGTACGCCTCCACGATGAAATCCGGCCCCGCCCGGCGAATGGTGAGCCGTTCCAGCCCTATCGCCTCGGCCATGAGCTGGGGGCTCTGCCCCACCGTCAGGCCCAGGGCGTCGTCCCCGGTGAGAATCTTCGGGGCGTACATGAACATTATTTTATCAAATATAGCATGTTTCAAAAAGTAAGTAAACACGTTTGCGCCCCCCTCCACAAGAAGGCGCATCATGCCCCGCCGCCCGAGAAGCGCGATCAGTAACGAGAGGTCCATCAGACCGCCGTTTCCGGGAAGCTCCACTACCTCCGCCCCGGCATTTTCCAGCACTCTCATCCTCGAGCGTATATCAGCGTCGCCTGATTCATCCACGACGATCATCACGCCCGCCCCGTCCTTCGCCAGGATCCGGGCGGTTCCGGGGGTTCTGGCCTCGGGATCGATGATGATCCTCATGGGATTCGCGCCCCGGACCAGGCGAACAGTCAGCTCCGGGTCATCGGCCAGGACGGTGCCCACCCCCACCAGGATCGCGTCGGACTGAGCCCTGAGACGGTGCACCCGTCGCCGGGCGTCAATGGAGGTGATCCACTTGGAATCTCCGCTCGCGGTGGCCAACCTGCCGTCCAGGGTTAAGGCCGCCTTGAGGGTAACGAAGGGAAGCCCGGAAACCACGAACCGGCGATACGCCTCGTAAAACCGGGAGATCTCCTCTCCCAATACATCGGTGACTACCTCGACTCCCGCACGATTGAGCACCCCCGCCCCGTCCCCCGCGACGTTCGGATTCGGGTCCTTCATCCCGATGAATACACGCTTGACGCCCGCATCAATGATCGCGTCGGTGCAGGGAGGGGTTCTCCCATGGTGGCTGCAGGGCTCCAGGGTGACGTAGATATCCGAACCCTCGGCCCGTCCCCCGGCGGCCGCCAGGGCATTGACCTCGGCGTGGGGTGTTCCGGGCCCCCGGTGGAATCCCTCCCCCACAATGATCCCCTCAGAAACGATGACAGCCCCAACCGGTGGATTGGGGCTCGTTCGGCCCTCGAACCGCCGTGCCAGCGTCAGGGCTCGTCTCATGAATCGTGGACTCATCAGACCGTCACATCCTGTCCTTATCGTCCAGGAGCTCCTTGAGCTCCGCCATAAACTCGTTGATATCTTTAAACGACCGGTAGACCGAGGCGAACCTGACGTAGGCGACCTCGTCCAGCTCCTTGAGGTGCTCCATCACCTTTTCTCCGATCATGGAGCAGGGCACCTCCCGCTCTCCCACGTCGGTAAAGCTCGCCTCGATGGAATCCACGGTCTTCTCGATGACGGTAATGCTGATGGGGCGCTTTTCGCACGCCTTGATGATGCCGGTGAGAATCTTGTTTCTGTCGAATGTCTCCCGCCTCCCGTCCTTCTTCACCACCAGGGGCAGCATCTCCTCCACCCGCTCATAGGTGGTAAAGCGCCGCCCGCAATCCAGGCACTCCCGCCGCCTGCGGATGACGTCGTTGTCCTTGGTCAGGCGGGAATCGATGACCTTGTTGTCAATAAACGAACAAAAGGGACATTTCACCGGGTTTATTCTCCTTGATCGATCTGTTTCAGGTCAATCTTCGCCTCTTTGAGCATCTCAAGGGACAGCGGATCGGCGTATCCCTCCCGATATATTATTTTTTTTATGCCGGCGTTGATGAGCATTTTCGTGCAGATAACGCAGGGAAGCGTGGTGCAGTAGAGGGTGGCATCCCGGATGGAGACGCCATGATAGGCGGCCTGTATGATGGCGTTCTGTTCCGCGTGCAGGCCCCGGCAGAGCTCATGTTTCTCCCCCGAGGGGACGTTCTGCTGCTCCCGCAGGCATCCCACATCAAGGCAGTGGGCCAGCCCCCGGGGGGCGCCGTTGTATCCGGTGGAGAGGATGTTCTTTTCTTTCACCAGTAGCGCCCCCACCTGCCTGCGCAGGCACGTGGAGCGCTGGGCCACAAGATCCGTAATGCCCATGAAGTATTCGTCCCAGCCGGGACGTTCAGACGCCCTGTCGTTTCGAATAGTCGCCTTCTTCAAACGGCACCCGCTGTGTGTCGATACGATGACGATAGAGGGGGAAGTCCTCCAGGAATTCCCGTACATATTGCCTGGTTTTCGCGATCTTATCCTCATTGCCGATATCGTCGAGGATATCGGCGATCAGGTTTGCAACCACCGTCGCATCACCCTCCTTCAGTCCCCTGGTGGTGATCGCCGGGGTGCCGAATCGCACTCCGCTGGTGATCCGGGGAGGACGGCTGTCGAAGGGAATGCCGTTCTTGTTCGCGCAGATGCCGGCGCGATAGAGCGCCAGGGCGGCGTCTGCCCCGGTGAGGCCCTTGGCCCCCACGTCCACCAAGAAGAGGTGATTGTCGGTCCCGCCGCCGACGAGCCGATATCCCCGGGTGAGCATCACGTCGGCCATTGCTGCGGCGTTCTTGATGATCTGCCGCTGGTAGTCCTTGAAATCGTCCGTCATCGCCTCCTTGAACGCCACTGCCTTCGCGGCGATGGTATTCATCAGGGGCCCCCCCTGGGTACCGGGGAAGACCCGGGAGTTGAGGGTTTTGGCGAACCCCTCCCCGCTGAGGATGATTCCCCCCCGGGGACCCCTCAGGGTCTTGTGGGTGGTGCAGGTGGTAATCTGGCAGGATTGGATAGGATCGCTGTGGAGTCCCGCAACCACCAGCCCGCCGATATGGGCGATATCGGCCATGACGACGGCGTCGACCTCCGCCCCTATCTCGCCGAAACGGTCGAATTCGATATGCCGGGGATAGGCGCTGGCGCCGGCGATGATCATCTTCGGCCGGTGCTCTCGAGCCAGCCGCCGCACCACGTTATAATCGATGCATTCGGTCTTTTCATCGACGCCGTAGGAGACGATGTTGAAATACTTACCGGAAAAATTCACCGGGCTCCCGTGGCTCAGATGCCCCCCGTGGGACAACTCCATGCTCAATACCGTATCGCCGTGCTCCAACACCGAAAGCATCACCGCCATGTTGGCCTGGGCACCGGAATGAGGCTGGACGTTGGCGTAGTCCGCGCCGAAGAGCTTTTTCGCCCGGTCTATGGCCAGCGACTCGGCGTGATCCACGTAATCACATCCCTCGTAGTAGCGCTTTCCCGGGTACCCCTCCGCATACTTATTCGTCATGACCGAACCGGTCGCCTCAAGCACCGCCTCGCTGACGTAATTTTCCGAGGCGATGAGGATCACCTGGGACTCCTGACGCTCCGTCTCGTCACGGATGGCGTCGAATATCTCTCTGTCTGTCTCAAACAAACTCACCCTTTTCCCACTCCTCTTTCTTCTATCTCGCTTATTTTGTCCACGCGCGATTGATGTCTCCCTCCTCCAAAGGGCTCTTCCAGGAACGTCATGAGAATCTCCCTGGCAAGCTCAGGGCCGGTCACCCGGCCGCCCATGGTGAGGACATTTGCGTCGTTATGCTGTCGGCTCATGCGCGCAGTGAATATATCCCATGCCAATGCCGCCCGGATTCCGGGCACCTTATTTGCGGCGATGCTCATGCCGATACCAGTACCGCACAAGAGCACCCCAAAATCGACCGTCCCGGCGCGCACCAGATCCGTTACCTTCAGGGCGTAATCGGGATAATCCACCGAATCGGGCTGGAAGACCCCTACATCAGTCACGTCGATCCCGGCCTTCTTAAGTACGTCCACAAGAAAGATTTTAAGATCGAGTCCACCGTGATCCGAGCCGATGGCAACCTTGAGAGACATATCGACTACATCTTTTCTTTGATATAGTTGATGGCAGCCTGGACGGTGCCGAGTTTCTCCGCGTCATCGTCCGAGATTTCCACATCGTACTCATCTTCGATGGTCATGATCATTTCAACAATGTCCAGCGAGTCCGCGCCCAGATCATCAATAAAAGATGCTTCCAGCTGTATATCGTCTTTCTCCAGTCCCAGCTGCTCGGCGATGATCTCTTTTACTCTTTCCTCGACAGAAGCCATGTTGCTAACCTCCTGAATTTAAATTCTGTTTTATGATGACATCAGTTTTCAATACACTGTGTTCTTACATGTACAGCCCGCCGTTCACGCCGATCACCTGGCCGGTGATATACTGTGCGTGGTCGGAGACGAGAAAAAGCACGGCATCGGCGACCTCTTCCGGTGCGCCGATCCTCCCCATGGGAATCCTCTGGATAATGCCGTTTCGTATTTCCTCTGATATCCCCTCGGCCATATCCGTATCGATCAATCCGGGGGAAACCGCGTTGGCGGTGATGTTACGATCGGCCAGCTCCCGGGCCACCGAGCGGGTAAATCCGATGATCCCGGCCTTCGCCGCCGAGTAGTTGGACTGTCCCGGATTCCCGTACTGCCCCGCGACCGACGTCATGTTGACGATCCTGCCGAAACGGGCCTTCATCATAGGCCGCACCACGGTTTTTGTCAACAGGAATGTGCCGGTCAGATTGGTTTGAATGACATCATTCCACTGGGATTCTTTCATGATCGGGACGAGGGTATCCTTCGTTATACCCGCGTTATTGATCAGGATATCCAGACGACCGGATTTGTCTAAAATCGCCTTGACGCCGTTTTTCACCTCATCCGGGTTCGACACGTCAAAGGGGGCAAGCCCGGCCGTGCCGCCCCTGGCCTCGATGTTTTTCCGGGTCTCTTCGGCCGCATCGGCCTGGGTTCGATAATTGATATATACCTCGACTCCCTCTTCCGCCAATGACAGGGCGATCGCCCGTCCGATTCCCCGGGACGCCCCGGTCACCAGTGCAACTCTGCCTGCAAGGGACATCGTCAAATTCTCCGATGTAGTGATACAAAGTATAGTCTATTCATCTCTATACACGACAGCTGGTATCTGTACTGTCATCGCGTCCGCCTCGGAGGCGCCGGCGAATACCGTTTTTCGCCTTTTCTTACCCGAACTTCTTCTCCAGGGCCTTGAGCGTCTCCACGTCCCCTACGGCTTCACAGGATACCTTTCTGTCGATGCGGCGCATCAGCCCGGTCAGAACCTTTCCGGGTCCTACCTCCACGAATGTGGTGATCTCCCGTTCGATGAGCCGGCGGACGGAGTCCTCCCAGAGCACCGGCTTGATGAGCTGGTCTGCCAGGAGTCCCCTGATGCCGTCTCTATCCTCCGGGTGGTCGTGTGCCGTCACGTTTGAGATCACCGGGAACGCCGTGGCCTTCGGCGCCTCGGGACCGAGGACCGCGATCTCTGCGTCCAGTTTTTCCGCGGCTTCGGCCATGAGCGATGAATGGGACGGCACGCTGACCGCCAGGAGGACGACCTTCTTCGCCCCCGCCTCCTCGAATGCGGCCCCCGCCCGCTCCACGGCGTCTTTATGCCCGGAGATGACGATCTGTCCCGGGCTGTTGTAATTGGCGCCGACGACCACCGAGCCGTCCCGAGAGACGCTTTCGGTGACGGCCTCCACGGTCTCCCGGTCCACGCCCAGGATCGCCGCCATGGCGCCGACCCCCTGGGGCACCGCCTGCTGCATCAGGGCGCCCCGCCGGGCAACCAGGGCCACTCCCTGGGCCGGGGAAAAGGATCCCGCTGCGGTCAGAGCGCTGTATTCCCCCAGGCTGTGGCCCGCGGCCGCGGCGGGCCCGTGGGACGCAAGAAAACCGGTGTCTTCCAGCACCGCATAGAGGGCCGCGGATACCGTCAGGAGCACCGGCTGGGTCTGTTCCGTTTTATTCAGCTCCGATTCGGGCCCGTCGAAGGCGAGCTTTTTCACATCCATCGACAGGGTGTCCGAGGCCTCCTCGAATATTAACCGGGCGGCCTTGAAATTATCGTGGATGTCTTTTCCCATTCCGACGTACTGGGAGCCCTGGCCGGGGAAAAGATATGCAATGCGTGTCACGACACCTCCAGGCTTACATCGGGCGTGAAACGATCCCGGAAAGATGCTCCACCGTCTCGGCTGCCTCCCGGACGGTATCCTCGATGATCTCCCGGGCCGTCCGGGAGGACTGTAGGAGTCCGGCGATCTGTCCGCTCATGATGGAGCCTTCCACGATATTCCCCTCAACGGCGGCCTTGAGCCTGCCCTCTCCCAAAGAATATATTTCTTCCGGGGACGCCCCCCGCTTTTCCATGTCCAGGATCGTGCGGGAGAGCCGGTTCTTGAGCATCCGTACCGGGTGGCCGGTTGAACGTCCCGTGACAACCGTGTCCCGATCCCCGGCGGAAAGCACCCGCTCTTTCCAGGCGTCACTGATCGTGCATTCCTTCGCGGTCAGAAATACGGTGCCCATCTGAACACCCTCAGCACCCAGGGCCAGGGCCGCCGCCATCGCCCTGCCGTCGGCGACGCCGCCTGCGGCGATGACCGGGATGGAGACCTTCTTCGTCGCCATTGAGGTCAGGGTCATGGTGGTCAGCTCACCGATATGGCCGCCGGCCTCGTACCCCTCGACGATCACGGCCTTTGCCCCCAATCTTTCCGTCCGCACCACCAGCGGCACAGACGCCGCCACCGGTATCACCACCGGCTGTTTTCCGAAGGGGAGCTCCGCGATTCGCCCCAATAATACCCCGGGATTTCCCGCACCAGTGGTCAGAACAGGCACGCCCTCCTCGAGGACCACATCAATCAGTTCCATCACATGGGGAGCAACAAGAATAACATTCACACCGAACGGTCTTGAGGTGAGGGTCTGTGTTCGTCTGATTTCAGCCTGAAGCTCATCTGGGGTCATCAATCCCGCACCGATTATTCCCAGGGCGCCGGCCTCGCTCACCGCGGCGGCCAGCTCCGCCCGGGATACCCAGGCCATACCGCCCTGGAGAATCGGGTGGGGAATATCAAGAAGCGTGCATAATCTCGATTCGATCAACTACACTTCCTCTATCTGAACAACCTCCCGGCCCTTGTAGTAGCCGCAATGGGGACAAACCACATGGGGCAGCTTCACTTCAGTACATTGAGGACATATCGACCGGGGGGGGGTGACAAGTCCCTGGTGAGACCGTCGTTTCCCCTTGCGGGATCTGGAATGTTTGCGTTTCGGAACCGCCATAGTTAAACCTATTTATCGAACCTGAAAATCTTTCAATTTTTCAAACCGAGCGTCGACGACGTCCCGGTCACACTCGCATTGATGTGTATTGAGGTCTCTGCCGCATTTCGGGCAGAGCCCCCTGCATGTCTCGCTGCACAGCGGCTGCATGGGAAGCGCCAGAGCCACCTGTTCCTCGATGATCTGGGCGATATCAATCTCGTCCCCGTGAAGGAATGATTGTTCCAGCTCATCGGGTGACAGCTCATGCTCCTTCTCTTGTATGTGCAGCCTGGTGATGATATACGAAAACGGTATATCCAGTGTCGTCTCAAAACGCTCGAGACACCGGCCGCATTCACGAATCACCAAAAGCTCTATCCTGCCCGAGACGAAAATATCATTGCCCGACGTGACGAGGGTGATCGCCCCCTCGAAGCCGTGGGGAAACTCAAGACCCGCCTCATCGATGTCGGCAAGCGCCCTCGCCTGCCAATCCGTCCCCGGCACAACCGTGTGAACCGCCAGGGGAACAAAATCCTCCTGCCACCGGGGGAACCTCCCCTCGCCGGGAAAGGCGATGGAATAACCGCCGTCGGGCTCTACTGGGATATCCGATATATGTATTCTGAGCGTATCCATACCGTCACCCTCCATCCCCCGAATCCATTCCGTCTCCCGTGCCCATTTCCCGTCTTCCCCCGCCCACTCTCATCTTGGCCTCCCGCTCTGACTCGGTTATACCCAATGGATTTTTCTATGTCAAGAAAATTGCACGTGCAAACAGGCGGAATCTCCTTGACTTAAATGAATTATTTTCCCATAATTGCTTTAATCAATCAAGCATTATTTTATTAAAAACCGACCCTTTTTGAGGCGAAGATGAGACGATACCACCTCGGCATCCGTGCGATACAGACATCGGTCTTTCTTATTTTCACGTTCCTGCTATTAAGTTTCGCCCCCACCGGCCTCTGCCAGGAGAACCAATGCGGTCACTCCGGATACCTGTGGGGAAGCAACGCAGAGGCCACCTTTGAGGTATTCGTGGACACCGAGGCCGTCGCCCTCGAATTCGACTGGCCCCGGGGCGTCGTCGATTTTCGGGTGCGGGGGTACGGAGACGACCCGGATGAACTCCTCATCGACCAGCCCCTGGCCGACGGGGATCTTTTGACCCTCACCGGGCCCGGGATTTATTATATTACAATCTATTCCGAGTGGGGCAGCGGGTGCTGGGAGGTGACCATAGAGCCGACGGACGCTCCGGAGGAAAGCGACGTTGAAAACGGCGAATTTTCCACGGATGGATTGTAATAGAACAATGATGAAAAATGCTTGACAGGGTGAGGAAAATACATTATAGTTTTCTCACCTCTTGAGGAACACGCCTCACAAGCGGCTTCGAATCGGCCGCCCGTGTCCGGCATCTTTTTCAGTGTATTTTTTTTGATATTGCGATAAAATTCCTGGTATATCTTATACTCTCACCCACATTACGCTTAGAAGGACCTGCAGCATCATTCCTATTTTTACCTTGCGTGCCATTATATAAATAAAAGACATACGGTTGCCATGTCGGCGCTGAGTTCGCACTCCCCATTGATGGATTGCGATTGAAAACATACGTCGACATAATACCTCGACCCCGATGCACCGCACACCACGGCGCTTCGGCGTATCAACACGAATCGAGAAGGTTTTTCATGGACGGAACCGACACCACTACGGTGGAAACCGAGCAGGGCGACGTTATAAATCTGGTCGACCTGAAGAAAAAAGACATCAGCGGCCTGCATAAGATGGCCAAGGAGCTGGAGATCGAAGGCGCCAGTGGCATGACCCGCCAGGAGTTGATCTTCAGCCTGCTGCAGGCACACACGGAACAGAACGGCGTGGTGTACGCCGATGGCGTCCTGGAAACCCTCCCGGACGGTTTCGGATTTCTCCGGGCGCCGGACTACAATTATCTGCCCGGACCGGACGATATCTACGTATCGCCGTCGCAGATTCGCCGCTTCTCCCTGCGCACCGGCGACACCATTTCGGGCCAGATCAGGCCGCCCAAGGAGTCCGAGCGGTACTTCGCCCTGTTGAAGGTGGAACAGGTCAACGCCGAGTCCCCGGATCACTCCCGGGACCGGATCATGTTCGACAACCTAACCCCCCTGTATCCCGAGGAGCGCATCAACCTGGAATACAACAAAAACCGTTACTCCACGCGCATCATGGATATTTTCACCCCCATCGGAAAGGGCCAGCGGGGCCTGATCGTCTCCCCGCCCCGGACCGGGAAGACCATGCTGCTTCAGGAGATGGCGAACTCCATCACCGATAATCATCCGGAGATCATCCTCATCGTGCTCTTGATCGATGAGCGTCCGGAGGAGGTCACCGACATGGAGCGATCCGTCAAGGGCGAGGTGGTCAGCTCCACGTTCGACGAGCCGGCATCCCGCCACGTCCAGGTGGCCGAGATGGTCATCGAAAAGGCCAAGCGCCTGGTGGAGTACAAGCGGGACGTGGTGATCCTTCTCGATTCCATCACCCGGCTGGCCCGGGCCTACAACACAGTGGTACCGCCCAGCGGCAAGATTCTCTCGGGCGGGGTCGATTCCAACGCCCTGCACAAGCCGAAACGCTTTTTCGGCGCCGCCAGGAACATAGAGAACGGTGGGAGCCTGACCATCATGGCAACGGCCCTCATCGATACCGGCAGCCGCATGGACGAGGTGATCTTCGAGGAATTTAAGGGCACGGGCAACATGGAGATCCACCTGGACAGGAAACTCGCCGACAAGCGGGTCTTCCCGGCCATGGATATCAACCGGTCCGGCACCAGGAAGGAAGAGCTCCTGATGGACCAGGCAGCCCTCAACCGCATGTGGATCTTGAGAAAGCTTCTGTCGCCCCTGAGTCCCATCGACTCCATGGAATTCATCCTCGACAAGATCCAGGGCACGGAAACCAATGCGGATTTTCTGGCAAATATGAACCAATAGAGTTATAATAAAGAGTTGTGCCACGGAACGCCCCCGAAAAACCAGGGGGTTTTTCGTAGGCGATAGAGAAACATACGCAACACAACGGAGTGAACAGACCATGAAAAAGGATATCCATCCCGAATATTCCGACGCGGTCATCACGTGCGCCTGCGGCAGCGAGATCAAAACCAGGTCCACGAAGCCGAAAATCCACGTGGAAATCTGCTCCCAGTGTCATCCCTTCTTCACCGGAAAGCAGAAGATGGTCGACACGGCGGGACGCGTTGAGAAATTTCGTAAAAAATACGCAAACGTACAGACCCAGAAAAAGCAGTAAATATCTATGGATAGAATCAGAGTGGGCGGTCAGGCGGTGATCGAGGGCGTGATGATGCGCGCCCCGAAGAGCCTGACGGTTGCGGTGCGCAAGTCTGACGGGAGCATCAAGGTCAAGGAAGACCCGGTCAACTCCATCGCCGAGACCTTTCCGATACTTAAAAAGCCGCTGTTTCGCGGCGTGGTGATTCTCTTCGAATCCCTGATCCACGGCATGCAGGCACTGACCTATTCGGCAAACGAGGCCGCCGAGGAGGAGGACGGAGAGGGGGACATCTCCCCCTGGATGATGGCGCTGACGATTGTCTTCTCCCTGGCCTTCGGTGTGTTCCTGTTCGTGGTGTTACCACATCTCGCCACCGCCTATATGGACCGGATCGTTTCTTTTGAAATCGGTGTTGAGAGCTTCTGGTTTCACTTGATCGACGGTGTCATCAAGGTCCTTATTTTCGTCATCTACCTGATGGTCATATCCCTGATGCCGGACATCCGTAGGGTCTTCATGTATCACGGCGCCGAGCACAAGTCGCTTTACGCCTACGAGGCGGGAGACGAGCTGACCGTGGACAACGCGAGGAAATACACCACGAAACACCCCCGGTGCGGCACATCCTTTATCCTGATCGTGCTCCTGGTCAGCATCGTGGTGTTCGCGGCGATCTTTCCCCTGATGCCCGAGCTTCAGGGCCTCTCGAAGCTGTTGAAGAACCTCGTGTATGTCCTGATCAAGATCCCGCTGCTGGTCCCCATCGCCGGCATCTCGTATGAGCTGATCCGCCTGGCGGGGGAGAAAAAAGACAACCCGGTTCTCAGGGCCATGTCCCTCCCCGGGGTCTGGCTCCAGCACATCACCACCCGGGAGCCCTCGGACGACCAGATCGAGGTGGCCCTGGCGGCCCTGAACACGGCCCTCCTGATGGAAGAGGAGCAGAACAACGGAGACGGAATCCCGTCCCGAAAAGACGGCACGGAACATGTTCAGCAAGCTTGATGACATAGAGCACCGCTACGAGGAGGTGGTGCGGCTCATTTCCGACCCCGAAACCATATCGGACCAGGAGCGTTACGTTGCCCTCACCAAGGAGCACGCCGACCTGGAGCCGATCGTGGAGGAGTTTCGGCGCTATCGGGACGTACTGCGCCAGATTGAAGACAATAAAACCCTCCTTTCCGACGATGATGAAGACATCGTCGTCATGGCCAAGGAGGAGCTCCCCCGCCTGGAGGCGGAAAAGGAGCAGAGCGAACAAAAGCTCAAGCTGCTCTTGCTCCCCACGGACCCCAACGATAGCAAGAACATCTTCCTGGAGATCCGGGGCGGCGCAGGGGGTGACGAGGCTGCCTTGTTCGCCGCCGATCTCTTCCGCATGTACAGCCGCTATGCCGAAAACAACGGGTGGAAGGTGGAGATCATCAGCGAAAACAGCACAGGCGTGGGCGGATTCAAAGAGGTGATCGCATCCATCCAGGGGAACGGCGCTTACAGCCGTCTGAAGTATGAAAGCGGCGTGCATCGGGTGCAGCGGGTGCCGGAGACCGAGGCACAGGGGCGCATTCACACATCCACCGTCACCGTGGCGATCCTCCCCGAGGCGGAGGACATAGAGGTGGATATCGACGCCAACGATCTGCGCATCGACACCTACCGGTCCACCGGCCACGGAGGCCAGTCGGTCAACACCACCGACAGCGCCGTGCGCATCACCCACATCCCTACGGGACTGGTGGTCACCTGCCAGGACGAGAAGTCCCAGCATAAAAATAAGACCAAGGCGATGAGAGTTCTCAAGGCGCGACTTCTGGATCTCGAAACCCAGAAACAGCAGGACGAGATATCGGAAGCGCGGAAAAATCAGGTCGGCACGGGGGATCGATCCGAGAGGATCAGGACCTATAACTTCCCCCAGGGCCGGGTAACGGATCACAGGATCGGCTTGACCATGCATAAGCTCGACTCGATACTGCTGGGGTATCTCGATGAGCTCATCGACGCCCTGACCACCTATTACCAGACAGAGGCCCTCAAGAGCCAGGCATCATGACCAAATCCTCACCCCCGGACGAGAAACCGGATATCGTCGCCGCATCCGGAGAAGCATCGAGCCACGAAGCCCCCGACGCCCGGCGACTGCCCCAGACTCTCAAAGAAGCGATCATACGGGCCACACACTATCTCCACACAAAAAATTCGCCGTCGCCCCGCCTGGACGCGGAAATCCTTATCGCCCACGTCCTGGGATTTCAAAGGCTCGACCTCTACCTGAATCACGACAGACCCCTGACCGAACAGGAATACAAGGCCATCGTCGATCCGATCCTTCGCCGGGGAGCCGGCGCCCCGGTCGCCTACATTACGGGGGTCAAGGAATTCTACTCCCTGAATTTCACCGTCAACGAATCGGTGCTCATCCCCCGCCCCGAAACGGAGTTCCTGGTGAGCGAAGCCCTCATGGATATCCGGACGAACAAGCTCGCCGATCCCTCGATCCTTGAAATAGGCACCGGCTCCGGGGCCGTGGCGATCTCCATCGCCTCATCCCTCCGGGCGGGGAATATCATCGCCACGGATATCTCCAAGAACGCCCTGGAGGTGATGGAGGAAAACTGCCGACGGCACAACGTCCTCACATGGATTACCTCAAAACCGGGAAACCTCTACGAGCCAATCAAGGGAGAAACATTCGACCTGATCGTCTCCAACCCGCCCTATCTGACCGACGCGGAGATGGAGCTCCTTCCCCCGGACGTTCAAAACGAGCCGAGAGCGGCCTTGGCGGGAGGCTCCGGCGGGCTTGATGTCATAGAACCCCTGGTCGCAGGTGCGGCGGAACATTTGCGGGAAAACGGGTGTCTCATCTTTGAAATCGGTGCCTCCCAGGAGGACGCGGTGACTCGACTCTTCGATGACAACACACGGATGAAATTGAGCTATGTAAAACACGATTACGCCGGTCTCCCCAGGGTGGTGGTGGCCCGGCGGTTATAGAAAAAGGACACCGTATGCTGGAAAAAATGGTCATCCGGGGTGGAAATCCCCTGACGGGAAGCGTCGCCGTCAACGGCTCGAAGAACGCCGCCCTGCCGGTCATCATCTCTTCGATCATGGCACCGGGGATTTCCCGGTTTCGATCGGTCCCGGATTTGATGGACATCCACACTACAAAAGGACTCCTCACGGCCCTGGGGGCGGAGGTAGACGGAGATGACGACACCATGACGGTGGATACCGGACCCATTACAAGCCACGAGGCGTCCTGGGAGCTGGTCAGAAAGATGCGCGCGTCGTTTCTGGTCATGGGCGCCCTCATCGCCCGGTTCCAGCGGGCGAGGGTCTCCCTTCCCGGCGGATGCATGCTGGGCATCAGGCCGGTGGACCAGCACCTGAAGGGTTTTTCCGCCCTGGGGGTCTCCATTAAAGAGGAGCACGGCATTGTCATCGCCGAGGGGAGGCGGCTTCGGGGAAACCGCGTCGTCTTCGACTTTCCCACGGTAGGGGCCACCGAAAACGTCATGATGGCCGCCGCCGCTGCGAAGGGGGAAACGATCATCGAGAACGCCGCCCGGGAGCCGGAGATCACGGACCTGGCCCGGGCGCTCGTCAACATGGGAGCCGTCATCGAGGGCGCCGGCGATGAGACCATTCACATCCAGGGCGTGGACTCCTTCTCCCCCATCGAGCACACCATCATCCCGGACCGCATCGAAGCGGGCACGTTTCTTCTGGCCGCGGCGATCACCGGCGGGGACGCGCTCCTTTCAAACTACCCCTTCGGTCTCCTGACGGCGGTGGAGGAAAAGCTGAAAGAGTGCGGGGTGAAGTTAAGAGAGACGCCCGAGGGGATGAAGGTATCCGGCCCAAAGCGGCCCCAGAGCGTTGATTTCCACACCCTCCCCTATCCCGGTTTTCCCACGGACCTCCAGGCGCCGTTTACGTCGTTTCTCTCCCTGGCGTCGGGAACCAGCATCGTCACCGAAAATATATTTGAGCAGCGCTTCGCCCACATCCCCGAGCTGGTCCGCCTGGGGGCGGATATCTCCATCGACGGGCGAACGGCGGTCATCCGGGGGGTGAAGAAGCTCTCCGGCGCCAAGGTGATGTCATCTGACCTCAGAAACAGCGCGGCCCTGATCCTGGCGGGCCTTGCCGCGGAAAACACCACAGAGGTCTACCGGATCTATCACCTGGACCGGGGGTACGAGTGGATGGAGGAGAAGCTTTCCGCCATGGGCGCGGACATAGAACGGACCAGACAGGATGATTGATATATTCACAACATCGGATGCCGATTTTCCCCGGAAGATCGCCGCCATCGTCCGCCGGGGAGAAACGATCCCGCCGGAGATAGAAACGGGCGTGGCGAACATCATCAACGATGTAAAAACCATCGGCGTCGGGGCGCTCATCAGATATACCGAGCAGTTCGACGGCGTCCCGTTAACGCCGGAGACCCTGGAGATCGATCCCGAGGAGATCAAAAAGGCCGCCGACACCCTCCCCGACGAGTCGAGGGACGTCATCCAAGACGCAGCACGCCGCATCCGATCGTTTCACGAAAGACAGAAGCTCGAGGGATTCGAATATACCGACGAGCTGGGCAACCGACTGGGACAGATCGTCCGCCCCGTGAGGCGCGCGGGCGTGTACGTCCCCGGCGGCAGGGCGCCCTATCCCTCAACATTGCTGATGAACGTCATCCCCGCCCGGATCGCCGGCGTGGAGGAAATCATCGCCGTCCACCCCACCCCCGACGGCGTCCTGAACCCGGCGGTGATGGCTGCCGCCCTGGAAGCGGGAGTCGACCGGATGTTTCGCATCGGCGGCGCCCAGGCGGTGGCGGCCCTGGCCTTCGGCATCGATCCCATCCCCCGGGCGGACGTCATCGTAGGACCGGGGAATATTTACGTCGCCACGGCGAAAAAGCAGCTTTTCGGCGTGGTGAATATCGACATGATCGCAGGACCCTCGGAGATACTCATCATCTCAGACGGCACCGGGAACCCCGCCTGGGCGGCGGCGGACCTCCTCTCCCAGGCGGAGCATGACCCCCTGGCGGCGTCGATTCTCATCACCACGGACCACTCCTTTGCGGAAAAAACGGCCGATGAGCTGGCGACCCAGCTCAACGACCTTGAAAGAAGCGAGATCGCCCGACAATCCCTCGTCTCCTACGGCGCGCTGATCGTGGCCCGGAACCTCGACGAGGCGACGGCCGTCTCCAACGACATCGCCCCGGAGCACCTGGAGCTGATGGTCGAGCACCCGGACCGGCTCCTGGAAAGCATCGCGGCGGCGGGGTCGATCTTCCTGGGCCACCGCACGCCGGAGACGGTGGGGGATTACGCCGCGGGTCCCAACCACGTGCTTCCCACCGGGGGCACCGCCCGGTTCTCCTCGCCCCTGGGGGTATATGATTTCATCACCCGCATGAGCGTCATCGAGATGAGCGAGAAAGGCATCGACGCCGTGGGGCGGATCTCCCGGGATTTCGCTCGTCTGGAGGGGCTGGACGCCCACGCCCGGGCTGTGGAGGCGCGCATCGGAAAGGATCCCGAGAAATAGCGTTCTTCTTCGCACCCCCTTCCAAGACTACAGAGATAAAAAAGGGAGAAGCATACCGCTTCTCCCTTTCTGCGTACTTCACGCTGTTTTACACACGCTCCCTATCCGCCCGTATCTCGGCAGGATATGGGAATATCCGCCCCGACTTCGCGTCATCCGGCGTATCCGGAATTTTAGAGTCCAGCACCCCCCCCGGCGGACGCCATAGCGCCAACCGGGGGATTCCTTTCCCCTTCTCCTACCTCATAAACCGGAAATTGCACACATCATCACCCTCGCCCAGCGTTTTGGTGCGAAAGAGCGTTATCCCGAACGCGCCGAAAGTGATATAGTCGATCTCGCACAGAAACGGAGTATATTCCCGTGCGTCGTGGGCTTCAAACAGTTTGCATATCCCGCATTCTGAAAAATCAATGCCGTAATGAAATGTCTTGCCGTCCCCCTCCACGAAGGAAAAGACCCAGTCCCCGGGGTATTCTTTATTCTGTGATCTGATCGCCAGCCTTCTTCTCTTCTTCTGACAATATGAGGACGATATATATGCGCCCCGCAATCGCAGCAGGAGCGATGGATAGGAGGTAACGCGCGCCCTGACGACGTCATGGGTGACGGCACCGATCTCCTCTAACGACATTTCTCTCTTTTTCAACACCTTGTAGTAGGCCAGCATCACGGCGGCCTCGATGAGGTTGAAGGCGAGAGGATTCGACCTTCCGCCGATGTCTGGAATCCGGGGGATCAACGAAAGGTACTCTTCTCTGGCGCGTTCAACGATATCCGTGACGTCCTCTTCGTTAAAACGGCGACCCAACACCCTCTTCCAGTACCGGTCGGTTTTGTCGAAAACACGCAGCATTTTCTTCTTTTCACGAAGGCCGTCCATTCCCCGTCTCATGTTCCCGTTCCTCCTCGGAGTATAAAAAACATTCGGTGAATACCACTCACTCATCAACACACGGATAATTAGGCTTGACTAACTCTACGCCGTATCCATCCTCCTGTCAAGGAGAAATCGACCGTTTCACACCGTAAGGGCACACGAAAAAAAGGGCCGGTATGCCACCGGCCTTTATACGTATTCTGATGACGATATCTTCCCCTCCGTCGTCCCTACCACCTTATCACCTCCAAGTCGTCGCAAGCGTCGATCACGCCCATCTCACAGGCATATGTGAAATCGGCGATGGCCTTCTCCGCCTCTCCCAAATCGAGGTATATCAGACCCCGGATGTAGTACGTCCCGGCCCGGGGACTTACCTCCAGGGCCGCGTTCGCATCCGCCAGGGCGTCATCGAATCGTCCCATCTCCCGATACAGCTCAGCCCGAAATTTCAGGGCGGTTTCGGAGCCAGGATCGATGCCGAGGGCGGCGTTGACGTCCTCCAGGGCGCCGGAGACGTCCCCCATGAGGCGACGGACCCGCCCCCGGTCGACGAACGCCCGAACGTATTCCGGGTCTAGGTCCAGAGCGCAGGTGAAGTCGTCGTAAGCCTGCTCGTACCGCCCGAGTCCCACCAGGGCTTTCTCCCGGAGGAGATGCGCCGTGGGGAAATCGGAGTAGAGATCAAGAGATGCGGTAAAATCCGCCACGGCCTCTTCATAGCGATCGATGCTCAGATACACAACCCCGCGGTTGTAGTACGCATTATCGCACTCCGGGTCCAGCTCGATGGCCTTCGTGTAGCACGTGATCGCCCCGCCGGTATCCCCTGCACCGAAGCGGTTGTTTCCCTCTTCCAGCCATGCCTGCAAATCCCCGGCCACGGCGATCACCGAAAGGAGAAAAAACACAGCCAGGATGACACATATACCTCCCCGGCGACCCAGAGCGGCGCCGCCCGCCGGGACCCGTCTTACTCTGGACAATCGCTTCATGGATATATGCCCTCCTCCGTCATCCACATACTGGGACACGAAAATCGGGACCTGTCTGTATCAGAAAAGCATCTCCAAGCGCAGATAGCCCCAGACAATGTGCCAGAACAGGTAATAGACCAGCCGAAACACATACATGGTGATGAAGTCGTATCGTCTGAAAAGGGAGAGCTGGCAGAAATTGATGATGAAGATGTGAAAACCGACGTAGAGCACCGCCCACAGGGGAAACAGCCCTGACGAGGCCATGTGTATGCCCTGGTACACCGGGTCTAGGAAGGGGACGATGACAATGGCGACCCAGATAATGCGGGTTCGATCCGCGTCCCTGAAAACCGTGCTCAACAGAAGCAGGAGCAATCCCACCGGCAGCATGTGAAAGACGATCTCGACAAATAAGCCTATGGCTGGATAAAAAAGGAGCGATTTGGGGAAGAGGATGTTTATCGTATGGGGAAAGACAATCTTTGTATCGACGAATATCATAATCAGCCCCAGGACCGCCGCAATGCCGGCGGCATACGCCAGGCCCCGTCCGTTTCCCCTCTCGTAGACGGCAAACCATCCCTCGAAGAGAAAATACGACAGGAAAAATAATCCCAGAACAATTGCGACAAGAAACGCAAGCAGGGGATTGATTCCCCCGAGAAACCGCTGAAACACCGTCCGATCGATCCCATGCAGAATCGAGACGAATCCCAGCACCACCAGGGACAGAACCAGGTAAACCTGATACTGCCGTCTGTTCGTGGTTATCAATTCCGGCACGTTCATCATGAAAACCTTTTTCAAATCATTCTCGTCATGCAATATATCGCCCCGCCGATGCCTCGTTTTCTCTCTTTCGGGAAGCGAGAATTACACAGAACTCTCCCCCTCGGTCATCGTTTCGGTGCGAGGGTGATTTACTCTCCGGACGACGAAAAATAACGGGTAGATGAAATGTAAAAAAAAATTGAGCCTGGGTCACTCTATTATAGATGAGCATGTATGTCAAGAATGCGCCCGATTCCCTTGACGGCTAAGGATAAAAAAAGGCCGGCATGCCGCCGGCCTTTTCAACCATCTTCTCCCCGCCTGATTACTCCGCCAGGCTGTCAAGGACGGTGCAGGCCTCCTTCTCTCCCATTTCACACGCGAGAGTGAAATCTTCCTTTGCCTTCTCCATGTTCCCCTGCTCCAGGTAGATCAGACCCCGGGAATAATACGCCCAGTAATAGTCGGGCGTCAGTGAAATCGCCCGCTCGATGTCCGCCATCGCGGCATCATACTCTCCCAACTCCCGGTAGATGTTCGCCCGGGTATCGAGGGATGACGGATCGTCCGGCTCAAGCTCCAGGGCGACGGTGACGTCGGACAGCGCCTGCTCATAATCACCCATCTCGTAATAGACCCACCCTCTGGTATTGATGCCGTAGGCCTTATCCGGCTCCAATTCGTAGACCCTCGTGAAGTCCGCGATGGCCTCGTCATACCGACCCTGCAGTTCATAGAGATCTCCCCTGTTGTAGACCGGCTTGACGTATTCGGAATTGAGATCGATGGCGGCATTGAAATCCACAAGGGCCTCGTCATACCGGCCCAGGGCCTTATAGGAAACTCCCCGGCCGTTATGGGCGACCTCGTTGGTCGGATCGACATCCAGCGCCTTTGTGAAGATCTCAATCGCCTCTTCATACTCACCGCCGTAATAGAGGTCGATACCCTGCTGGACTATCTCATCCGCGCTCGGCAGACAGGCCGTAAGAGATAGTACAAGCGCGCCGAGAAGAACGCTCATGAAAACAAAGATACGGGTGCTCATAATATTATATCCTCCTTCTTCCGGGGCATATCCCCCGGATAGGCGAAATCAAATTCCTCTTTCTTTTCTCTGATCAGATCATCCATTGAGATGTCTCTATGTTCGGGTGCGGCCTTTTCGTCCCACGATTTCCCGATCGGCCGACATCGTCCCGTGCTCTACACGCACCGGGGGCTCTCACCCCATTCCAGATATGCGTAGGCGCTGTGGTTGTGTATGCTTTCAATATTTTCCGCCGATACCGAAAACCACCGGAAGATCCCCAGCTCCGTCAAGCCGTTGGCGGTTTTTCGAACCACATCCTCCACGAACATCGGGTTTTCATAGGCACGCTCCGTCAGGTATTTCTCGTCCACCCGCTTGAGCAGGGAATAGACACCGGCGCTGGCCGAACCCTCGACGAGGGTGATGATGTCCTCGATCCAGAAAAATTTCTCGTAGAGGAGCCGTACGTGGACGTAGCCTCGCTGATTATGGGCGCCGGCGTCTGCAATTTCCCGGGAGCAGGGACACAACGTGGTCACCGGCACCCGGATGCCCACGACGAACTCGTCATTCTCCTCGCTCATGCCGTGATAACTGCAGGTATATTCCATCAGCCCCGGCTCCCCGGACACCGGCGCCTTCTTCTCGACGAAATAGGGAAACGTGATCTCGATATGGGCGGACTGGGCGTTGAGACGCTCCTTCATTTTATGGAGGATATCGGTGACGTATCTGATGTCGATCCTCTCCCGGTATTCGTTCAAAATCTCGATGAATCGGCTCATATGGGTGCCCTTGAAGCGCCGAGGGAGATCCACGTACATGTTGCAGGTGGCCACGGTATGCTGGGTGCCCTTGACCTTGTCCAGGACTACGATGGGATACCGGATATCCCGAACGCCCACCTTTTCGATATCGAGGTGATAGGAGCCCTCTTGATTCTGCACATCCTTCATCATCTATTCCATGTACGATGCCCGAGAGTTTTCCGACTCCCACACGTCCACTCGAAAGGGCTTGGGAAGATCCCCGTCCGAAAGCCGAGCGGAGAGCTCCCGGTAGATAAACGCGGCCAGCCGCTCCGATGAGGGACCGATATCCCTGAAGGCGTCCAGATCGTTTAAAAAAGAATGATCCAGGATATCCAGAACCTCCTTTAGAGCCTTTTTCAACACCCGGAAATCGATGACCGTCCCTTCCTCGGTGAGGGTATCGGACCTGACGAACACCTCCACGTTGAAATTATGGCCGTGAAGCCGCTCGCAGCCTCCCCCCACCTCGATGAGCTGATGGGCCGCGGAAAAGTGATCCTTTACCGATACTTCATACATATCGTTCCCCCGTCACCCCACGGTCTCGATGGTCACCCGGGGCATGATGGCCTCCACGTCCTTTTTTCGGGCCAGCTCCGTTCCCGGCGTCATGGCCGCCGCCGCCCCCGACGCCACCGCCAGGCGCAGGCACGATTCATGGGTCTCACCCCGGGAGTGGGCCAGAATGAATCCCGCCAGGAACGAATCTCCCGCCCCAACGGTGCTGTCCACCTCCACCGTGGGCGGAACCCCCAGGAGTCGGGCCTCGTCAGAAACCAGCAGCGCCCCCATATCCCCCATGGAGACGAGAATCGTCGACACTCCCCATCCCCGAACGATCTCCGTGGCCTCCAGGGCGTCCTCGACGGACGAGAGCCGCCTTTCCACCAGGCGCCCCAGCTCGTGGATGTTCGGCTTGATGAAATTCGGCGTCGCGGAGAGTCCCCTGCGCATGACTTCGCCGTCGGCGTCCAGGGCCACCAGGGCGCCCCGCTCCCGGGCGATGGAGACGATTTTTTCGTATATATCAACGGGAACGCCCTCGGGCACACTCCCGGATATGATGAAATAGCCGGGATCCTCCACCTCACGGATCTTGTCTAGGAGTTCCCCGATCTCCACCTCGTTGACCTTCTGTCCCGAGGCGTTCAGGGAGGTGTGGGATTTTTTGTTCTTTTCGAATATCAGGATATTCGTACGGGTTTCGCCCCTGGTTTCCACGAAATCGCACCGAACCCCCTGGCGCAGGAGCCGCTGCTCCAGCTCCATGCCGTGGAATCCCCCCACGAAGCCGAGGGCAACGCTCTCTCCCCCCAATACCTGGATGACCCGGGATGCGTCGATCCCCTTGCCGCCGGCGTAGCTGTGCTCCCAGCGGATACGGTTGGCGTCGTCGGGGACCAGCTCATTCACCTCCAGTGCCCGGTCCAGGGCTGGATTCAGCGTTACGGTATATATCATGAGTATACAATTCCTTCTTTACGCCTCGTGCGACGCGTCTTTTCTTCGAGAATATCATGAGAAAATATCACCTGAACGCCCGACAGATTTCATAGTAATACAGCCCGTGATTGTTTGTCAAATTAAAATAGTT
>Ga0180432_10002984_pt1 | contig 24759 bp, 29 predicted proteins | sample SS_ome_10_FD_132414 | JGI IMG/M metagenome (GOLD analysis project Ga0180432, IMG submission 132414) | Hypersaline lake sediment archaeal communities from the Salton Sea, California, USA - SS_1_MS_2 metaG | ecosystem: Environmental > Aquatic > Non-marine Saline and Alkaline > Hypersaline >... | reverse complement strand
CGGCGGCCGTGGGCGGCGGTGGCCTTGCATCGGGCGATCGTGATGGTGGACTCGTGCATGGGTCCTCCGACGGGGAACGGAACTGAGGAAAAAGCGCCTCTTGTGGCGAACGGCACAAAGGTAGCATACGCCGTAAGGTTCATCAAGGCGTGCCGAGCGCGCTTGCGGCGTCCCCGGGCCTTCCCTACGATTCGTCGTCGTTCACGGGCGGTATCGCCGCCGCCTGCTCATCCATCGGAGGACCGTGCCCGCAGCTCACCTCACCACCTCGACGAAGAGCGCCAAGTCCGGCGACATCGAGCGTCGCTGGTACATCGTCGACGCCGAGGGCCAGAACCTCGGTCGCCTGGCCACCATCATCGCCGAGACGCTCCGCGGCAAGCGGTCGCCGTTCTTCACGCCCCACGCCGATTGCGGCGACTACGTCATCGTGGTCAATGCCGGCAAGGTCGCCGTGACCGGCAACAAGATGGACGAGAAGCTCTACTGGCGCCACTCGGGCTACCCCGGCGGCATCCGCAAGCGCACCCTGCGCGAGCAGCTCGAGCGCCGGCCGGAGGAGGTCATCCGCATGGCCGTGCGCGGCATGCTCCCCAAGAACTCGCTGGGCCGGAAGCAGCTGCTGAAGATGAAGGTCTACGCCGGTCCCGAGCACCCCCACGAGGCGCAGTCGCCCGAGCCCCTCCGGCTCGAGAGGAAGGTCACCGCATGAGCACCGCACAGGTCCGCATCCAGGCCACCGGCAAGCGCAAGACCTCGGTTGCCCGCATCGTCCTGGAGCCCGGTGACGGCACCATCACGTGCAACGGCCGCCCCATCGATGATTTCTTCGGACGCAAGGTGCTGGTCACGGCCGCGCGCTCGCCGCTGGTGGCCGCCGGCCTCGAGGGGCAGTTCGACGTGAAGGCCCGCCTGACCGGCGGCGGCATCTCCGGCCAGGCCGACGCCCTGCGGCACGCGGTGGCCCGCGCGCTGGTGGAGATGGACGAGAACCTGCGCCCGGAGCTCAAGCGCGAGGGCTTCCTCACGCGCGACGCGCGTGAGAAGGAGCGCAAGAAGGCGGGCCTCAAGGGCGCCCGCAAGCGTCCCCAGTTCTCGAAGCGCTGAGCGAGCAGGCGCCCCCGGCCCGGAGCCTCTTCGGGACGGACGGCGTCCGCGGGGTCGCGAACGCCGACCTCACGCCCGAGCTGGCCATGGCCATCGGGCGCGCCATTGGGCGCGCCTCTGGCGGCACGGGCAACGTGCTGGTGGGGCAGGACACCCGGCGCAGCGGCCCCATGCTCGAGGGCGCGCTGGCCGCGGGGCTCGCCTCGTCGGGATGCGACGTGGTGCTTGCCGGGGTGCTGCCCACCCCGGGCGTGGCCGAGCTGGTGGCGGGCGACGATGCCCTCACCGGCGGGGTGGTCATCAGCGCCTCGCATAATCCCTTTCCCGACAACGGCATCAAGGTGTTCGGGCCCGATGGGTTCAAGTTGCCGGATGCGGACGAGGCCGCCCTCGAGGCCCTCATCGCCGACCGGGATGGTGGCCGGCCCACCGGTGCCGGGGTGGGTGCCATCGCCCGCTGGGACGGCGCTGCGGCGGCGTACCGCGCGCGCCTGCTGGAGCGGTTCCCCCTCGACCTGTCCGGCACCAGGCTGGTGATCGACTGCGCCAACGGGGCCACGGTGGTGACGGCGCCCGAGGTGCTGGCCCGGCTCGGCGCGGACGTGGTGGCGATCGGGGCGGACCCGGATGGCGCCAACATCAACGTCGACTGCGGGTCGACCCACCTGGGTGCCCTGCAGGCCGCGGTGGTGGCGGAGGGCGCATCGCTCGGCCTGGCGTTCGACGGGGACGGCGACCGCGTGCTGGCGGTCGACCGCACGGGCGCGGTGGTGGACGGCGACCAGGTCCTGGCCATCCTCGCCCTGTGGCTGGACGGGCGCGGCGAGCTGCCCGGGAGCGCCGTGGTCACCACCACCATGACCAACCTGGGCTTCCGCCGCGCCATGGCCGCCCGCGGCATCGAGGTGCGCTGGACCGACGTCGGCGATCGCTACGTGCTGGCCGAGATGCGCAGCCATGGGTTCGTGCTCGGCGGCGAGCAGAGCGGGCATCTGATCAACCTGGCAAGCGGGCCCACCGGTGATGGCCTGGCGGGCGGCCTGATGCTCCTGGCAGCCCTGGGCGAGCAGGGGCTCGACCTGGCGGATGCCGCCGGCGTGATGTCCCGCATGCCCCAGCGCCTGGTGAGCGTGCGGGTCACGCGCAAGGGCGATCTCGGCGCGGCAACCGACGTGTGGGACCTCGTGCGCGCGCACGAGGCCGCGCTCGGCGACGACGGGCGCATCGTCCTGCGCGCGTCCGGCACCGAGCCCCTGGTGCGCGTGATGGTGGAGGCGCCGACGTCCGAGCAGTGCGACAAGATCGCCGACGAGATCGCGGAGGCCGCGGGCCGCGCGCTGGGGCTTGTCGAGGGGGGCGCCTGACATGTGCGGCATCATCGGATACGTGGGCGGCAGGCCGTGCGAGGAACTCATCCTGGCCGGCCTCGAGCGCCTGGAGTACCGCGGCTATGACTCCGCGGGCCTGGTGCTCATGGATCCCGAGGGCCTGCGGACGGTCCGCGCGGTGGGCAACCTGTCGCACCTGCGGACGGCGGCGCACGAGGCCGGCGCGGATGCATCGGTGGCCTCCACGGGCATGGGGCACACGCGCTGGGCCACGCACGGCCGCGTCACCGAGGCCAATGCCCACCCGCATGCGGATTCCACCGGGCGCATCTCGGTGGTGATGAACGGCATCGTCGAGAACTACGTGCGCTTGCGGTCCGAGCTGCAGGATGCCGGCGTGGTGTTCCGCAGCGACACCGACGCCGAGGTCATACCGCACCTCATCAGCCGGTACTACGAGGGCGACCTCGTCGACGCCATGCGGGCCGCGGTGGATCGCCTGGAGGGGCACTTCACCATCGTGGCGGCCAGCGCCCACGAGCCGGGCCGCCTGGTGGCCTACCGGCATGAGACCCCGCTGGTGGTGGGGGTGGGCGATGGCGAGAGGTTCGTGGCGTCGGCCATCCCGGCGTTCCTGCCCGAGACACGCGACATCATCGAGGTGGAGTCGGGCGAGGTCGTGGTGGTCGAGGCCGGGTCGGTCACCATCCACCGGGGCGACGCCGTGGTGGATCGCGCGGTCACCCGCGTCGACTGGGACGAGGACGCCGCCGAGAAGGGCGGCTTCGACACCTTCATGCTGAAGGAGATCCACGAGCAGCCTGCCGCCCTGCGCGACACCATCGGTGATCGCCTGAGGCCCGAGGGGGAGGTCGACCTGCCCGGCCTCGGGCTGGACGACGCCGCCCTGGGCCGCGTGGAGCGCATGCACATCGTGGCGTGCGGCACCTCGTACCACGCAGGCCTGGTGGGCCGGTACCTCATCGAGGACTGGGCGCAGGTTCCGGTGCACGTGGAGGTGGCGAGCGAGTACCGCTACCGCACCTGCCTGGCGGGCCCCGGCGACCTCGTGGTGGGCATCACCCAGAGCGGCGAGACGGCCGACACCCTGGCCGCCATGCGGGTGGCACGCGAGCGCGGTGCGCACGTGGTGGCGCTCACCAACATCATGGGGTCGCAGGCGGTGCGCGACGCCGATGGGGTCATCTACACGCGGGCCGGGCTGGAGATCGGCGTGGCGGCCACCAAGACCCACACGGCGCAGGTGATGGCCCTGGCGTTGCTGGCACTGAAGATGGGCCGCGCGCGCCACGTGCTGTCGGCCGCCGGCGCGGCCGACCTGGGGGAGGAGCTCCACCGCCTGCCCGACCTCGTGCAGCAGTACCTCGAATCGCCCGACGCCGTGCACGCGATGGAGGTCGGCGAGAAGTACGCCGAGCGTCCGTTCTTCCTGTACCTGGGCCGGCACGTGGGAATGCCGGTGTCATACGAGGGCGCGCTCAAGCTGAAGGAGATCTCGTACGTGCCCACCGAGGCCTATCCGGCCGGCGAGATGAAGCATGGCCCCATCGCGCTGCTCGACGACGGATCGCCCGTGGTGGTGGTGGCCACCGACAGCCATGTGTTCGACAAGGTCGTGTCGAACATCCAGGAGGTCCGCGCGCGCGGCGCCCAGGTGATCGCCGTGGCAACCCAGGGTGATGAGGAGATCGCCGAGCACGCCGACGACGTCATGTTCGTGCCCCGCACCCCGCCGCTGCTGGCATCGGTGCTGGCGGTCGTGCCCCTGCAGCTGTTCGCATACGCGGTGGCCCGGGCCCGCGGCCTGAACGTCGACCAGCCGCGCAACCTGGCCAAGACGGTGACGGTGGAATGAGCCCCCCGATGGGCCCCGGGATCGTGGGGATCGGCATCGACCTGATCGAGATCGACCGCATCGAGCGGGCACTCGAGCGCCATCCGCGGTTCGCGCAGCGGTGCTTCACGCCCGCCGAGGAGGCCTACTGCGCCTCGCGCAAGTACCCGCCGCAGCACTTCGCCGCGCGCTTCGCGGCCAAGGAGGCCATCGGCAAGGCCCTGGGCATCGGCATGACCCGCTGGCAGGAGGCCGAGGTGGTGCGCGGGCGCGGGGCGCCCACGGCCATCCTGACCGGGCGCTGCCTGCGCCGCGCCGGCGACCTGGGCGTGGTGGAGGTGATGCTGTCGCTCACGCACTCGCGGGGGATGGCCGCGGCGGTGGCCATCCTCAGGAGCGCCTAGCCGCGTCAATAGGATGTCGGGCGTGCCGCCCCTTCCCGGAATGCGCCCGCTGTCCGATTCCGCCGCCGTCCGCGAGGCCGACGCGCGGGCGATCGCCGGCGGCATCCCGGGCGAGGTGCTCATGGAGACCGCCGGCATGCTCGCCGCACGCGAGATCCTCGCGTCGTTCCCGCCGGGTTCCGCCACCACCGTCCTGGTGGGCCCCGGCAACAACGGCGGCGACGGCATGGTGATCGCCCGCCATCTCGCGGCGGCCGGCTGGGACGTGCGCGTGCAGGCCCCCGGCGCACGGGCACCGGAGACGCCCGATGGCGTGGTGATGACCCGGCGCGCCGCAGACGTGGGCATCGCGGTGCATGAGGTCGACCTGGACGCCCTCAGGGCGGGCGGGCGCGTCGTGGTGGACGCCCTGCTCGGCACCGGCACCTCGGGCGCCCCGCGCGCGCCCATGCACGAGGTGGTGGCCGCGGTGGCGCAGTCGCGCGCGCCGTGCGCCGCCGTGGACATCCCCTCGGGCATCGATGCGGACGACGGCACCGCGCCGGGCCCCGCCGTGCGCGCCGACCTCACCATCACGTTCGCGGCCGACAAGCCGGGGTTGCACGTGGCGCCTGCCCGGGAACTCGCGGGGCGGGTGGTGGTGGCCGACATCGGCATCCCGCGGGACCTGCAGCCCCCGCCCAGCGCATGGCTGGCCACCGAGGACGTGATCGGTGCCATCCCCGTGCGGGGCGCCGCCGACGACAAGTACCGCGCCGGGGGCGTGCTGGTGGTGGGCGGCGCCCCGGGCATGAGCGGGGCGGTGCGGTTGTGCACGCGCGCGGCGCTGCGCGCGGGCGCGGGCATCGTGGCCGCGTGCGTGCCCTGGTCTGTGCGCCTGGAGGTGGCCACCGGTACCCCCGAGGTGATGGTGGACGCCTCCGGCCTCGAGGCGGTCATGCGGCAGGCGGCGCGGATGTCCGCGGTGGCGATCGGCCCGGGGATGGGGCGCGACGATGCCACCGGTGCCTTCGTGCGGGCGCTGCTCGCCGGCATCGGCCTGCCCGTTGTGCTGGACGCCGATGGGCTGTGGCACCTGGGGGACGACCTCGCGGCCCTCCGCGGGCGTCCGGGCCCCACGGTCATCACGCCCCACGCAGGCGAGGCCGCCCGCCTGCTGGGCACCGACCGCGCGCAGGTGGAGCAACGGCGCCTGCACGCGGCGCAGTCCCTGGCCGAGGGCTCCGGCGCCGTGGCGCTCCTGAAGGGCCCGGGCACGATCATCTGCGCGCCCGGAGAGCTGCCGGTGGTGATCGAGGGCGGCACGCCCGCGCTCGCCACGGCGGGCTCCGGCGACGTGCTCACGGGTGTCATCGCCGCTCTGCTCGCCCGGGGAATGCCGCCGCCGGAGGCCGTCACCTGTGCCGCGGCACTGCACGCACGGGCCGGCGTGGTGGCCTCGATGGGCGATGGCACGATCGCCGGCGACATCATCGAGGCCCTGCCCGCCGCGCGACAGGGGGTGGATGCCTGATGGGCGACGCGCGCTCCACGGCCACCATCGACCTGGCCGCGCTCCGGCACAACGCCGCGCGCCTGTCCCGTGCGGCGGGCGGCGCCGAGGTGATGGCCGTGGTCAAGGCCAACGGCTACGGCCATGGCGCGGTGGCCTGCGCACGGGCTGCGCTCGAGGGCGGTGCCGGTAGCCTGGCGGTGGCCAGCGTGGAGGAGGCGGAGGAGCTGCGGTTGGGCGGGATCGAATCGCGCATCCTGGTCATGAGCCCGATCACGGGCGCGGGGTTCGCCCGGGCGGTGGCCGCCCGCTGCGAGGTGGTGGTGGGCGACGACGACGGCGTGCGCGGCATGGCCGCCGCCGCGGACGGATCGCCGCCGCGGGTGCACGTGGAGGTGGACACGGGCATGGGCCGCTTGGGCACGGCTCCCGACCGGGCCCTGGCCCTGGCGGACGACGCCGTCGCTGCCGGGTGCGCCGTGGTGGGCCTGATGACCCACTTCGCCACGGCCGACGAGCGCGAGGGCCCCGAGGCCGGGTTCATGCGCGAGCAACTGGTGCGCTTCCGGCAGCTCATCCCGGCCTTCCGCGACCGGTTCCCGGGGGTGCAGGTGCATGCGGCGAACAGCGCCGCCACCCTGCGCGATCCCGACGCGGCCTTCGACATGGTGCGCTGCGGCATCGCGCTGTACGGATGCTCGCCGTTCGGGGCGGACCCCGCGGCTGACGACCTGGTGCCGGTCATGACGTGGGCCTCGCGCCTGGCCCTGGTGAAGCCCTTCACGTCGCGCATGAGCGCCGGGTACGGGCGCACCTGGCGGGCGGCACGCGGCACCTGGGTGGGGATCGTGCCGGTGGGTTACGCCGATGGCTACGCGCGGGACCTCTCGAACGACTCCGAGGTGCTGGTGGGCGGGCGCCGCGTGCCGGTGGTGGGCACCGTCTCGATGGACTTGCTGGCCGTCGACCTGGGCCCCGAGGCCACCGAGCGCGGCGGCGAGGAGGTGGTGCTGATCGGCCGGCAGGGCGCGGAGCGCATCACGGCCGACGAGATCGCCCGCTGGCGCGGGTCGATCCCCTACGAGGTCACGTGCGCCGTGAGCCCGCGAGTGGCGCGGGTGCACGTGGGGTGACCCGCGGCCTGGATGCCCGGGCGCTCACTGCGCCCCTCGCACCGCTCGACGCCCCGGCCTGGGTGGTGGGGGGCGGGTTGCGCGACGCCCTCCTCGGGCGCCCGGTTGCCGACCTCGACGTGGTGACGCAGGGCGACCCGGCCGCGCAGGCGAAGGCACTCGCCACGGCCCACGGTGCCTCGCGCTTCGCGTTGTCGCGCGATTTCGGCGCGTGGCGGGTGAGCGGTGGGTCGCTCGGCGTGCAGGTGGACATCATGCCGCTTCAGGGGGGGAGCCTCGACGCCGACCTCGCGCGCCGTGACTTCACCATCAACGCCCTCGCGCTGGCCGCCACGGGCGACGGGCCGGTCATCGACCGGCACGGCGGCATGGATGACCTGCGGCAGGGGCGCATGTCGCTCGTGAGCCCGACCGCGCTGTCGGACGATCCCGTGCGCGTGCTCCGGCTGGCGCGCATCGCCGATGCCCTGGGATTCGCGGTGCAGCCGGATGCCGCGCGGGCCGCCCGGGCCGCGGCCACGGGAATCGCGCGGGCGCCGGGCGAGAGGGTGATGGAGGAGTTCGCGCGCATCATCACCGCACCCGATCCCGGCCGCGCCGTGCGCGGGCTCGACGACCTGGGGGGCCTCGGGGCGCTGGTGCCCGAGCTCGAGGACTGCCGTGGCGTGGACCAGAGCGAGTACCACCACCTCGACGTGCTGGGCCACACCCTGGAGGTGCTGGACAACGTGGTGGCCATCGAGCGCGACCCCGCGGTGGTGTTCCGCGGCGACGCCCACCTGGTTGACCGCTCCCTGGCGCAGCCGCTGGCCGACGGCCTCAGCCGCGGGCAGGCGCTCCGGCTCACGGCCCTGATGCACGACATGGCGAAGGCCGAGACCCGCGGCGTGATGGACAGCGGCCGCGTGACCTTCATCGGGCACGACCGCCGTGGCGCGGACATGGCCGATGCCTGGATGCGCCGCATGCGGGTGTCGAACCGCCTGCGCGAGTTCGTGGTGCGCGGCGTGCGCGACCACCTGGTGCTGGGCTTCATGGTGCATCGCCAGCCGCTCACCCTGGCGCAGTACGACCGGTACCTGCGCCGCGTTGCCCCCGACCCGGTGGAGGCCGTCGTGCTGTCGGTGGCGGACCGCCTGGCCACCGACGGCCCGCGCACCACGCCCATCCAGATCACCCGCCACCTCGCGCTGGCGCGCGACATGCTGGGGGCGCACGCGCGCATCTCCGCCATGGAGCCCATCAGGCCGCCACTCGATGGCGCGCAGCTCGGCGCGTTGCTGGATCGGCCCGCGGGGCCGTGGATGGCCGACCTGCTGGTGGCCACCCGCGAGGAGCAGTTGATGGGGCGCGTGCACGACCCGGCCACGGCCGAGGCCTTTGCCCGCTCGTGGGCGCAGTCGCATCCCGCGCATCCGTAGGGACCGGGTGATGGCCGTGCCGGGGGCTATGGTGCGGCCATGGGAATCCACCTGACCAAGATCTACACGCGGCAGGGCGACCAGGGCGACACCCGCCTGGGCGACATGACCCTGGTCCGCAAGGACCACCTGCGCGTGAACGCCTATGGCGAGGTGGACGAGCTCAACGCCGTGGTCGGCGTGGTGCGCCTGTGCGACCTGCCGGGGGGCTGGGACGAGCGGCTCGGCATGGTCCAGAACGACCTCTTCGACGTGGGCGCCGACCTGGCGGTGCCGGTGGACCCCGAGGCCGAGGAAGGCCGCCTGCGCATCGCGCCGGGGCGCGTGGCATGGCTCGAGCAGTGGTGCGACGACATCAACGCCGGCCTCGAGCCCCTCACCAGCTTCGTCCTGCCAGGCGGTACGCCTGCGGCGGCGCATCTGCACGTGGCGCGCACCGTGTGCAGGCGGGCCGAGCGCGCGGTCGTGATGCTGGCCGATCACGAGCCCACCGGCGCGGTGGGCGCCAACGTGATCGCCTACCTCAACCGGTTGTCCGACCTGCTCTTCATCCTGGCGCGCGGCGCCAACACGGCCGCCGGCGCCCCGGATGTGCTGTGGGTGCCCGGGGGGGGAACGGCCTCCTAGGCCGCGGCGGCCGGATCGGTGCGCACTGGCGCCGGCCGGTTCCACCCGCGCCACACCAGCACGGCACCGATGGCGATGATGGCGAGGGAGATCACCTGGGCCGTGGTGAGCCCGCCCACCACGACGGGCGTGGCGCGCACGAACTCCACCAGGAACCTCTCGATGCCCGCCAGCACCAGGTAGAGGCCGAAGAGCGCCCACGGCGCGGGCAGGCGACCGCGCATGCGCCACAGGATCCAGAAGATGACGAGGCTGGCCACGGTCTCGTACACGGGCGTGGGGTGCACGATGTCGGTGGTGGGCACCGTGCCCTCCGGATACGCCATGCCCCACGGCAGCGACGTGAGGTCGCCGTAGTCGCCGTCGCCGGCCAACTGGCAGCCGATGCGGCCGATGGCGTAGCCCAGGGCCAGTGGCGCGGCCACCATGTTGGCGGTGATGCCCACCGGGATGCGCCGCCACACCGACCACAGGAACACCCCGATGAATCCACCGGCCACCCCGCCGTACCACACGATGCCCGTGGTGGAGAACAGGCCGAGGCCCGGGTCACCCCAGTTCTCGATGAGGTAGTAGATGCGGGCCCCCACGAACCCGCCCACGCCCGCGGCAAATGCCACCTCGATGGCCCACGAGGGGTCGTACCCGCGCTGGCGCAGGTCGATGGCCAGGAAGACCGCGCCCCCCACGATCGCCAGGGCGATCATGAGGCCGAATGAATAGAAGGTGAAGGGCCCGATCGACCCCAGCTCGGGGAGCACGCGCTAGCGGGCGCCCGCCGGGGCGTGCGCGCCGGCGGGGGAGGCCGCGGGCGGGGCCGTCGCGGCCGGGGCGGTCACCTCGGGTGCCGTGCCGGCGGACGACGAGCGCGTGCGGCGGATGGCCGCCCGCACCATCAGGCCGGCGCCCGAGAGGCCGGTCATCACCGCGGGGACGTTCTGGCACACGATGCACATGAGGAACCTCCGTAGGGACGCGCCGATTGTACGCGCGCCGGCCCGCCCCACGGCGGGCTAGGGTCGCACGGCCCCCACGTAGTTACCGCTGCGGCTGGCCATCGACTGCACCCGCACCACGTCGCCCGTGCGCGGGGCATGCACGAAATTGCCGCCCCCGATGTAGATGCCCATGTGGCCCAGGCCGCTGAAGAACACGAGATCGCCCGCCTGCAGCTGGTCGTAGGGCACCTGCGGGAACATCCCCCAGATGGCATAGGTGTAGTGCGGCACCGACTTGCCGATCTGGCGATAGGCGTAGGTGGCCAGGCCCGAGCAGTCGAAGCCCGAGGGCGACTCGCCGCCCCAGACGTAGGGCACGCCCTGGAACGACAGGGCGATGCGCGCGGCCTGGGCGTTACCCGCCCCGTCGGGGAGGGGGCCGTTGAAGGGCGTGTAGCCCGACGATGCCAGCGACCGCGCTTGCGCGGCGCGCCGGGCACGCTCCTGCTGGATGGCGCGGCGAAGGTCGGCGCGGGCGTTGTCGAGCATGCGCTGGCGCTGCGCCAGCAGGGCCTGCACCCGGGCCTTCTCGGCCTCGGCCCGGCGCACCTGCACCGAGGCCGCATCGCGGTCCTTGGCCAGCTCCACGCGCACGCGGCGCGTGCGATCGCGGTAGCGGCGCACCTTGCCCACCACCTGGGCATCCTCGCCGCCGGCGCGCTCGATGCCCTCCATCTCGCTCATGGCGTCGGTGAGGCTGCCGCTCGACACCAGCACCTCGACCAGGCTGGGGTCGGGGCGCCGGTACAGGGCGTCGAGGCGATCCCCCAGGATGCGCTGTGACACCTGCAGGTCCTTGATGGCCTTCTCGAGCGCCCTCTGGTTCTTGTCGAGCCGCCCTTCGATGACCGACAGGCGCCACCGCGCGCCGTTGTAGCGCTCGGCGGCAACCGACACGCGATCCTCCACCTGGGCCAGACGGGCCTTGAGCGCCCGCACCTCGCGCTTCTTCTGCGCGACCGACGCCGGGTCGGCGAGCGCCTGGGTGGGGACGCCCGCCGCCAGCGCGAGGGCGATGCCCGCCGCCAGCGCCACGAGGGCGCGGCGTGCCGTTGTGCCGTTGAGGAGCTGCACGGCCGCTGACCTTTTCACGAATCGTCCATGAGCAGGGAAATCGTGGTTGCAAATGACACCGCCGTGCATGTCGCGTTGACCCCGTCCGGGCCCGGGGCCACAATCGGGGTCGTGTCCGGAGTCCGGAAAGCCCTGCTGCCGTGCGCAATCGCCGCGTGCGTGGCGGCGGTCGTCCCCACGGCCGTGGCCCCCACGCCGCTCGATCCCTCCGCCCGCTCCATCGGGGCCATCCTGCCGGGCGGCAATTCCGCCACGGCAGTGGCGGGCGCGCGCAACCCCGTGCGCACCGCCAGCGGGCAACTGCGCGGGGCGGTGGCATCCGGCGGCACCGTCCAGGTGCGCGCCGCGGCGGGCCCGCGCGCGGCCGGCCAGTTGGCTGCGGCCACGGCCGAGGCCCGCGATGTGACGTTGCTGGGCGGTCGCGTGGTGGTGAGGGCCCTGCGCGTGGGAGTGCGCTCCGACACCGCATCGGGCACCACCACGGCGGGGGTGACCGAGTGGTCCGCCGACGTGCTGGTGGACGGCCAGGCCATCGACGAGCAGCCGGGGGCCGTCGTGGAGATCCCCGGCGTGGGCTCGATGGTGCTGGTGGAGCGCCTGGTGCAGGCGGGGGAGGTCACGGCCAACGCGCTCCGCATCGAGGTGAGTGACCCCTCCACCGGCCTGCCCCCGGGGACGCAGCTGGTGCTTGGCAGGGTGGAGGCCACCACGGGCGCCACCGTGACCGAAGGGCCGTCGCCCGATCCGGGCAGCGCGCCCTCTGCACCCGGCGCGGCCACCCCCTCCGCCGACGGCGCTGCCGCCGCCCCGCCCGCACGCGCGCTTCCCACGGCGCCCGTGGCCCCCTCCGCGCCTGCCGCCACGTACACCCCGCCGGTGGCGCCCGGCGGCGCGTCCCCGTCGCTCGGGCTGCCCCGGCAGGATCCGGGCACGGCCGTCGGCGTGCCGTCCACGCAGGGCTATGCGTTCCCCGTGCTGGGCGACGGGGTGTCGTACTCGGACGACTACGGCGCCCCGCGCGCCGGCACCGGGTGGCACCAGGGCAACGACCTGTTCGCGCCCATGGGCACGCCCATCGTGGCGGTGGCCGATGGCGTGCTGTCGAAGGTGGGGGTGAACACCCTGGGGGGCAACCGACTGTGGCTCACCGACGATGCCGGCCACGAGTACTACTACGCCCACCTGTCGGCCTATGCACCCGGGATGACCGACGGCGTGCGCGTGCGCGCCGGACAGGTCATCGCCTTCCTCGGCAACACCGGACAGGCCATCACCACGCCGCCGCACCTGCACTTCGAGATCCACCCCGGGGGCGGCGACAGCGTCAACCCGTATCCGTACCTGGTGGCGTGGCAGCGCAACGCCGTCGTGCCGCGCGCCTACGTGGCCGCCACGCAGGCCACCGGTCACGTGCCCGCCGCGGGCACCCTGCTGCTGGGCGCATTGCCGCTCGACGACTCCCCCGGCGCCGGGGCGACGGAGGGCGTGGCAACCCCGGTCAGGTAGCCGGGCGCGCGCCTAGATGCGGGCCGCGCGGCCCCTGCGCGGGCGCACCACCGACTGCAGCTGCTCCTCGGTGAAGGGGCCCACCGCCACGCCCTCGGCGGCGAAGCGATAGAGCGCCACGGCCAGCACCTGCGACAGGGTGGCCGACAGGATGGAGGCGATGACGATGGCCAGGACCCCGATGGCGATGAGCGCGAAGCCGCCGATGGCGGGCGCGATGGCGATGCCGATGAACACCATGGCGATGCCGGGCAGGATCCCGAACAGCGCGACCACGCCCGTGGTGACGCCGAGGCCCACGACCTGCTGCCCCCAGCGCTGCCGGAACAGCCCGGACGACCGCTTGAGGGTCTGCACCGGACCGGTGCCCTCGAAGGCGATGACCGGCACGGCCAGGAAGGTGACGAGCGCCCAGGCCAGCCCGCCGAGCGCCGACACGATGGCGCCGCCCACTCCCTGGAAGCGCGCCTCGATGGCGCGCAGGATCAGGTTGACCGTGGTGGTGACCAACGCCCACCCCGCGATCTGCGGGACGCGCTCGCGCGCGGCGGCGATGCCCTCGCGCACCGTGGTGTCCTCGCCCTGCAGCGACCGGTTGGCGCACGACGCCAGGGCCACCGAGAAGAAGATCCCGACGAACGCCGCCAGGTAGGCCGCGATGGCGAACAGCACGATGCCGGCGACCATCGGGCCGGTGCCCGCGGTGTCGCCGGCCACGAGGAAGAGGCCCGGGAGCACGAAGGCCGCGGTCAGCGCCACGGCGGAGATCGCCCCCAGCACGGGGAACACCGCGAGGGAGCGGTCGTTCACGATGGTGCGCCAACTGACGCCGGCCAGTTCGAGTCCCTGCCGGAACCTGCTCATCTCACACTCCGAATGAGTCGCCGCACGAGCACGTGCTGGTGGCGTTGGGGTTCTTGATGACGAATCCGCGTCGCATGAGCGACGTGGTGTAGTCGATCACGGATCCGCTCACGTAGATGGCGCTCTTGAGGTCGAGGAGCACCGTGACCCCATTGCTCTCGATGACCCGCTCCGACGCGTCGGGCTGCGCGCCGCGCTCCACGAGGTCGATCGAGTACTCGAGCCCCGAGCACCCGCCTGCATGGATGCGCAGGCGCACGCCGTGCGCCATGCCCTCGCGATCGGCGCACTCCGCGATGTACGCGGCCGCGGCGTCGGTGACGGTGAGCCCCGCCCCGGCGCCCTGCTGCTGCGCCTCGCGCGCCGCGCGGGCGCGCTCGCGCGCGGCGGCCTTCTTCTCCTCGAGGGTGAGCGGGCGGTCCGGCGCGGCCGGCTCAGCCATAGCCCATGACCTTCATCATCAGCTTGCCGTCATCGGTCATCTTGTCGGGGCCCCACGGCGGGTCCCACACCCAGTTGACTTCGACCGACGTGACCCCGTCGAGCGGCTCCACGTACTTGCGGACGTCCGCGATGATCTGGTCGGTGAGCGGGCAGCCCATCGAGGTGAGGGTCATCTGCAGGTCCACCGTGCCCGTGGCCTCGTCGATTCCGACGTCGTACAGCAGGCCCAGGTCCACCACGTTGATCCCCAGCTCGGGGTCGTCCACCTGCTTCATGGCCTCGCGGATGTCATCCTGGCTGACCATCATCGTCCTCCTGTGGCGGTGGTCTCGTGGTATTCGGCAATGCAATCACGAAGGGCCAGCCACGACAGCAGTGCGCACTTCACGCGCACCGGGTAGCGGGCCACCCCCTCGAGCGCCACGGCGTCGCCGAGCAGGTCCTCGTCGGGCTCGGCATCGCCGTGCATCATCAGGCGGAAGTGCTCCACCAGCTCGAGCGCCTCGTCGAGCTGCTTGCCGCGGGCGGCCTCGGTGAGCATGGACGCCGCGGCCTGCGAGATGGAGCACCCCTCGCCGTCGGCGCGGATGTCGGTGATGCGCCCGTCCTCCACGAGGATGTCCAGGAAGCACTCGTCGCCGCATACGGGGTTGTTCTCGTGCACCGACGCCGACGCGCCCTCGATGCGCCCGCGCCCACGGCGGTTGCGGTAGTGGTCGAGGATGAGCTGCTGGTAGAGGTCGTCGAGCCCGCCCATCACGCCGCCCCGAACCACGCGCGGCACTCGGCGAGGGCCGACTGCAGCGCCTGGATGTCGTCGTGGGTGGTGTAGAGGTAGGCGCTGGCGCGCGCGGTGCTCTGGATGCCCAGGTGGCGCAGCAGCGGCTTGGTGCAGTGGTGCCCGGCGCGCACGCACACGCCCTTGCTGTCGAGGAACTGCCCGATGTCGTGGGGGTGCACGCCATCGAGCGTGAAGCTCACCGACGCCCCGCGGCGCTCGACGTCTCGTGGGCCCAGCACCGTGACCCCCGGCACCTCGTCGAGGGCGTCGAGCATCTGCTGGGCGAGCACCTTCTCGTGGGCGCGAATGCGGTCGGGGCCGACGTCCTCGAGGAACCGCACGGCCTCGCCCAGGCCCACGGCCTCGGCGATGGGCGGGGTGCCGGCCTCGAACTTCCAGGGGATGTCGTTCCACGTGGACCCCTCGGTCGTGACGTCCGAGATCATCTCGCCGCCGCCCAGGAAGGGCTCCATGGCGTGAAGCCGCTCGGGGCGGCCCGCCAGCACGCCGATTCCCGTGGGCCCGCACATCTTGTGGCCGGTGAACGCCAGGAAGTCGCTGCCGATGGCCGCGGCGTCCACCGGCATGTGCGGCACGCTCTGCGTGGCGTCCACCATGGTGAGCGCCCCGGCATCGTGGGCCATGGCCACGATCTCCTCGACCGGGTTGATGGTGCCGAGGGTGTTGGACGCGTGCACCACGGCCACCATGCGGGTGCGCGGGCCGACCATGGCCCGCAGGGCGTCCATGTCGATCTCCCCCTGCGGCGTGATGGGGCAGAAGCGCACGGTGGCGCCCGTGAGCCCCGCCACGATCTGCCAGGGGACCGTGTTGGAGTGGTGCTCCATCATCGACACCACCACCTCGTCGCCCTCGCCGAGCTCGCGGGCCCCCCATGCCCAGGCCACCAGGTTGATGGCCTCGGTGGCGTTCTTGGCGAGCACCGTTCCCTCGCGCGGGTGGTTCACCAGCCGGGCGGCGGCGTCGCGGCCGGCCTCGAACCGGTGGGTGGCCTCGGCCGCCAGCTCATACACGCCGCGGTGCACGTTGGCGTTGGCCTCGCGGTAGTAGGCGTCCATGGCGTCGAGGACCCGCCGGGGCTTCTGCGACGTGGCCGCCGAGTCGAGGTAGTGCAGCTCACCGCCCCCGGCGCGGGGGGCGGTGAGGATGGGGAACTCCGCGCGCAGCGCGCGGGCGTCGAGCGCCGTGTGCGCGGAGGTCCCCATGCGGCCCTAGCGGGGAGCCGACGCGGGCTCGGCCGAACCGAAGCCCACGTAGCCCTCGGCCTCGAGCTGCTCGGCCAGCTCCGGCCCGCCGGTCTTGGCGATGCGCCCCTCGTACATCACGTGCACCACGTCGGGCGTGATGTAGTTCAGGATGCGCGTGTAGTGGGTGATGATGAGCACGCCCAGGTCGGGTCCGCGCTGGGCGTTGACGCCCTCCGACACGATGCGCAGGGCGTCGACGTCCAGGCCGGAGTCGGTTTCGTCGAGGATCGCGAACTTGGGCTCGAGCAGGGCCATCTGCAGGATCTCGTGGCGCTTCTTCTCGCCGCCCGAGAAGCCCTCGTTCAGGTATCGGTCGGCGAATGACGGGTCGAACTTGAGGAGGTCGCTCTTCTCCTTGAAGAGCTTGGCGAACTCCCGCACCGGGATCTCCTCGCCGCGCACGGCGTTGACCGCGCTGCGCAGGAAGTTCATCACCGACACGCCCGGTACCTCGACGGGGTACTGCATGGCGAGGAACAGGCCGGCCTGCGCCCGCTCGTCGGCTTCCATCTCGGCCAGGTCCTTGCCGTCGAAGAACACCGAGCCGCCGGTGATCTCGTACCGGGGGTGGCCGGCCAGCGCGTACGCCAGCGTGCTCTTGCCCGAGCCGTTGGGACCCATGAGCGCGTGCACCTCGCCCTGGGGGATCTCGAGGTCCACGCCCTTCAGGATGGGGGTGCCCTCGACGGCCACCTCGAGGCCCTCGATCTTCAGGATGGGGTCAGCCACGGTGTGCGGTTCTCCTTCGGGTTACGGGGTGTCGAACGGATGCGGGATGCTGGGGTCGGTGCCCACGAGCACGCGGCCGTCGCGGACCTCCACCGGGAACACCGGCAGGGGGGCGGTAGCCGGGGGCGTGAGCGCGGCCCCGTCGGACAGGCGGAAGTAGGCGCCGTGGCGCGGGCACTCCACCCGGTCCATGTCGGGGTCGAGCCAGCCGGCGCTGAGCGACGCCATGCCATGCGTGCAGGTGTCGTGCACCGCGTGCAGGGTGCCGTCGACGTTGGCCAGGCACACCGGGGTGCCATCGACCTCCACGCGGGCCATGGTGCCCGGCGGGATGTCCTCGACGGCCATCACGTCCACGAGGCTCATCGCACCTTCGCGCGGGCGGCGGCCTCGAGCTCCTCGCGGAGCTCGTCGAACGAGATCTCGTCGAGGACCTCCTGGAAGAAGCCGTAGACGATCTGGTGCTTGGCCACGAGCTTCGGCACGCCGCGGCTCATCAGGTAGAAGAGGTGCTCGTCGTCCACGCGGCTCACCGCGCCGGCGTGCGAGCACTTCACCTCGGCAGTCTCGATCTCGAGGAACGGGATGGTGTCGGCGCGTGCCCCCTCGTTGAGGATGAGGTTGCGGTTGGTCTGGTAGGCGTCGGTGCCGGGCGCGCCCGGGGGCACCACCAGGTTGCCGAAGAACACCGTGTGCGCGGTGTCCTGGATGGCGCCCTTGTAGAGCAGGTTCGAGTACGCCTGCGGGGCCTCGTGGCGCGAGACCACGCGGTGCTCGAAGTGCTGTGAGCCGGTGGCGAAGTACAGCCCCAGCGCCCGGGCGTCGGAGCCCGTGCCGCGGCAGTGCATGGTGGGCTCCACGCGCACGATGTCCCCGCCGAGGGTGACGTTGACCGATCGCACGCGGGCGTCCTTGCCGGCCGCCGCGCGGATGGTGGCCTGATGGCGTACGCCGCGACCCCAGTTGATCACCGACACGTGCTCGAGTTCGCCGCCGTCGGCCACGAACAGCTCCACCACCGTGGACGCATGCACGGCGCCATCGAGGTCGGGCGAGAGGTAGCGGTCGATCACGGTGGCCCGGGCTCCCTCTTCCACCACCACGAGGGTGCGGCCGAACACGCGGCCCGATGCGCCGGTGGCGGTGAGGATGGCCTCGATGGGCAGGGTCACGTCGACCCCGCGGGGCACGTACACGAAGGTGCCCGCGTCCCAGCCCGCGCCGTTGATGGCGCCGGGGCGGTCGTCGAAGCCCGCCAGTGAGTACAGCCGGTCGCGCACCAGGTCCTCGTGCGATGCCAGGGCGTCCCCGAGCTCGGCGACGATGACGCCGTCGGGGAGTTCCATCACCTCGGCGGGCGACGGCGCGCCGTCGATGAACGCCAGGCGCGCCGCCCTGCCCGCGGCAGTGGGCAGGGCCACCTGGCCCGATGCCGCGCCGCCCGTGGCGGTGTCGCCGTTCATCCCCAGGTCGGCGGGGGGCGTGAAGCGCCACTCCTCCTCGGTGCCGGTGAGCGGGGGCAGGTCGGCCAGCGCTGCCGTGGCCCGGTCGCGCGCCTCGGCAGCCCAGCCCGGCGCACTACCCAATGGAGCCCTCCATCTGCAGCTCGATCAGCCGGTTCAGCTCCACGGCGTACTCCATGGGCAGCTCCTTGGCGATGGGCTCGATGAAGCCGCGCACGATCATGGCCATGGCCTCCTCCTCGCTGAGCCCGCGGCTCATGAGGTAGAAGACCTGGTCGTCGGCCACCTTGCTGACGGTGGCCTCGTGGCCGATGGAGGTGTCCTCCTCCTGGATGTCCATGTAGGGGTAGGTGTCGGAGCGGCTGTCCTCGTCGAGCAGCAGCGCGTCGCACACGACCGATGCCTTGACCCGGCGGGCGCCCGGCTCCACCTTGACCAGGCCGCGGTAACTGGTGCGGCCGCCGCCCTGCGAGATGGACTTGCTCACGATGGTGCTCGAGGTGTCGGGCGCCACGTGCACCATCTTGGCCCCGGCGTCCTGATGCATCCCCTCGCCGGCCATGGCCACCGACAGCACCTCGCCACGGGCGCGCGGGCCCACCATCCACACGGCCGGGTACTTCATGGTGAGCTTGCTGCCCAGGTTGCCGTCGATCCACTCCATGACGGCGTCCTCGTGGGCCACGGCGCGCTTGGTGACCAGGTTGTAGACGTTGTTCGACCAGTTCTGGATGGTCGAGTAGCGGCAGCGGGCACCCTTCTTCACGATGATCTCCACCACCGCGGAGTGCAGCGAGTCGGCGGAGTACGTGGGGGCGGTGCAGCCCTCGACGTAGTGCACGTACGAACCGGGCTCGCAGATGATGAGCGTGCGCTCGAACTGGCCCATGCTCTCGGCGTTGATGCGGAAGTACGCCTGCAGTGGGATCTCCACCTGCACGCCCTCGGGCACCCAGATGAACGACCCGCCCGACCACACGGCCGAGTTGAGCGCGGCGAAGGTGTTGTCGCCCGGCGGGATGACCGTGGCCCAGTGCTCGCGGAAGATGTCCTCGTGCTCGCGAAGGGCCGTGTCGGTGTCGCAGAAGATGACGCCCTTCTCCTCCAGGTCCTCCCGGATGGAGTGGTAGACGACCTCCGACTCGTACTGCGCGGACACGCCGGCCAGGAACTTCTGCTCCGCCTCGGGGATGCCCAGGCGGTCGAAGGTCTTGCGGATGTCGTCCGGCACGTCATCCCAGGAGCGCCCCTGCTCCTCGGCGGCCTTGATGTAGTAGTAGATGTCCTGGTAGTCGAGTTCCGAGAGGTCGCCGCCCCAGTCGGGGATCTCGCGGCTCTCGAAGATCTCCAGCGAGCGCAGGCGGAACCTGGTCATCCACTCCGGCTCGCCCTTGAGCATGGAGATCTCGCGCACGATGTCGGCATTGAGCCCCTTCTTGGGCTCGAACACGTAGTTGGCCGGGTCGTGCCAGCCGAACTTGTATGTGGTGTCGATGTCGATCTCGGGCTTGGCCGTCGACAATTCGGACGCTCCTTCGGGGTGGCCGTCTGACGGTCTATAGGTTACGTGCATTTCCCGAATGGTCAACCGTCTTCGGCGGCCCGCCGAAGGCGTTTTCGCGGTCGCGGACGGGCGTCGTATCCTTAGTCGGGTGAGCACCGATCCCGTCAGCCTCCCGGACGACGAACAGGAGATCCAGCGCATGGTGGCCGCCCTGGGCGACCCCACGCGGCGCAGGGTGTTCTTCACGGTGCGCGAGGCCGGCGTATTGATGGGCAAGGACGACGTTGCCGAGGCCGTGGGAATCACGCGGCGCCTGGCCGGATTTCACCTGGACAAGCTGGTGGAGCAGGGCTTCCTGCGTGCCGAGTTCCAGCGCCGCACGGGGAGGACCGGACCGGGCGCCGGGCGTCCGGCCAAGCTGTACGCGCTGGCAGAGGCCGAGGAGGACTCCCGCCTGAACGTCAAGCACTACGACCTGCTGGCCGAGCTCCTTCTGCGGGCCATGAGCGATCGGTCCGGCGAGGATCCGCAGGAGGTGCTCGAGCGCGTGGGCTACGAGTTCGGCCGCGAGCTGGGGGAGGCCGAGCGGCAGGCCGGCCGCAGTCCGTCGTACTCGTCCACCACGGACGCCGTCACGGGCGTGGTGGGCGTGCTCACGCGCTTCGGCTTCGGCGCCACGCAGTCCGAGGAGGGCGGCTTCACGGCGCGCATGTGCCCGTTCGAGGAGATGGCCAAGGTCGACCCCCAGCGCGTCTGCGGGCTGGACCGTGCGATCTGGCGCGGCGTCCTGTCGGCCTTCAACCCCGATGCCACGCTGGCGGGGGCACGCTCGATGGCCCAGGGCGATGCCGCATGCGGCGCCCTGGTGGTGGAGGATGACGGGTCCTAGAGGTCCTTCAGGCGGCTGATGCCGAACAGCCAGAATATCCAGCTGAACAGGCCGGTCATGAGGGCGGCGCCGAAGACGTCTCCCCAGTAGCCGCGCTCGGTGGCCGCGGCCGCGGCGATGAAGATCTCGACGAACATGCCCACGGCCAGGGCGCCGAACATGATCCAGCCCACCCACATGATCCAGCCGTAGGGGAAGAACCTGCGCATGCCCACCGTGTGCGCCAGGGGCGCGTAGTTGGCACGGCGCCCGCCGGCGCGCTTGGGCTTTTTCCTAGGGGCCATCGGCGCGAAGGATAGCCCGATCCGCGGCGGACGTGCGTGGGCTCCACCTGCCGCTGCGGATGCGCACGATGCTCACGCCCATGGCAACGAAGTACGACATGCTGAACGCCACCTGGGGAATCGACATCAGGATCACCCCGTAGGTGATCCACGGCGCGCTTGCCACCATGGCCAGGGCGCGCAGGCGGACCTGCCCCTGCGACAGCCTCGAGAGGGCGATCAGCAGTAGGCCGAGGCCGGCGATCAGGTCCACGGGCCCGTTCCAGAACACGACCAGCAACACGCCGGTCACGGGGATGCTGGCCCAGATCACCGCGCGGCCGCGCGTGCTGCGCGGATCGGTGCCGGCGATGTCCATGGCGGCCACCACCATGCTGATCGCCACCGCGGCCGTTGCCCCGAGAATGCCCCAATGGATGCCCATCACCAGGGACCCCGTGGCATCGAGGCCCAGCAGCATGGCCCGGCGGCGCACGAGCGTGGACGCCAGCAGCAGTGCGATGCCCACCACCCCCACCAGCTGCGCGATCATCTGCGTACCGGTCATGCACCTATATGGTGACGATTCCCGCGGGGGTGCCCGGGGGCATCGGGGAGGATTGCGTGGATCTGGGCATTGCAGGGCGCATCGCGCTTGTCACGGGCGGCAGCAGGGGCATCGGCCGCGCGGCCGCCGAGTCGCTGGCGCGCGAGGGCGCGCAGGTGGTGGTGGGCGCGCGGGGCGCTGAGGGCGTGGACCAGGCGGTGGCGGCGCTGCGGGCCATGGGTGCCACAGCCGAGGGGATCGTGGTGGACATGGCCGATCCGCGGGGGCCAGCCGATGCCGTGGCCCGCGCGGAGGCCGTGCTCGGGCCGGTGGACATCCTCGTGGCCAATGCCGGTGGTCCCCCTCCCGGTCGGTTCGTCGACGCCGACGATGCCGGGTGGGACCGTGCCGTGCAGCAGAACCTGCTCGGCACCGTCCGGCTCATCCGGGCCGCGCTCCCGGGCATGCGCGCCCGCGGGTGGGGACGCATCGTCACCATCACCAGCACGTCCGTGCGCGAGGTCATCGACGGCCTGGCGCTGTCCAACGCCACGCGCGCGGGCGTGGCGGGGGCCGTGCGCACGCTGGCCAGGGAGGTGGCCGGCGATGGCGTGACGGTGAACAACGTGCTGCCCGGGCCCATCCTCACCGACCGCATGCGCCAATTGCTGTCGGCGCAGCCCGACCTCGACGCCGCCATCGCGGCCCGCGGCGCGCGGAATCCCACGGGGCGCGTGGGCGACCCGGGTGAGGTGGGCGATCTCGTGGCGTTCCTCGCGTCGGATCGCGCGGCGTTCGTCAATGGCGCCTCGGTGATGATCGACGGGGGGGAGAGTCGCGTTGTCGGCTAGGGACCACGACCATCCGCCCTTCGGCTTCAGCACGCGAATGCGCGTGGACTTCGCCGATACCGATGCGGCGGGCATCGTGTACTTCGGCCGCTACGGCCGCTACCTGGAGCGGGCCATCATCGACTACCGCCGGGCCGCGGGCGTTCCGCTCATCGGGGAGGATGGCCACCTTTTCGCCATCCGGTCGTTCGAGGTGGCGTACCACGCGCCCCTGCGGTTTGACGACGACGTCGAGGTGTTCGTGCGGTGCGCGCGCATCGGCACCACGAGCCACGCCATGGAGGCGCGCCTCGAGAGGCTCGATGCCGACGGCGCCCTCCACGTGGCCGACGCCGCCGCCGTCATCGTGGGCGTGGACTCCTGGGATGGCGGGCGTCCCACGCCGATGCCGGCGCACATGCGGCAGGCCATCGAGTCGTTCGAGGTGCGTACGCATTGAGCGGCCGCCTGCTGGGGCAGGACGCCTCCGTGCTCGAGGCGGCCGGGGCCGACGTGAAGGCGCTGCGGGCCCTGGAGCGGCAGGCTGTCGGCACGGTCGCGCTGCCGGCGGGACACCGCGTGGTCGATGCCCACGTGCACCTGGGGGTGGATCGCGACGGCCACGCGCTCGCGGCCGACGACCTGGTGGCCGACCTCGACGCCGCGGGAATCGACGCGGCGGTGGCTTTCCCTCCGGACGAGCCGGGTCCGGGAGGCGACTTCCGCCACGCCAACGACCGGGTGGCCGAGGCCGCCGACCGCCACGCGGGCCGCATCATCCCGTTCTGCCGGGTGGATCCCGCGGTGGGCGCCGAGCGGGCGATGCAGCACGCGCATGAGTTCGGCGCGCGCGGGCTGAAGCTGCACCCGGTGGCGCAGCGGTTCGCGCCCGAGTCCGATGCCTGCGTGCAGGTCGTGCGCCACGCCACCGAGCTGGGGTGGCCGGTGCTGTTCCACGCGGGGTTCGGGGCGCGGCCCCTGGGGCCCGCATTCGCGGCGCTGCTCGAGCGCGTGCCGACCGCCCGGCTGATACTGGCGCACGGGGGCAGGGGCGACCACCGGGCGCTGGCGGCGGTTGCGGCGGGTTACCCCGACATGGTCTTCGACACCTCCATCGCAGCGCTGCCCGACCTGGCGGCGCTGCCTCCGGAGCGCATCGTGTTCGGATCGGACCGCCCGTATGGCGACCACGCACAGGCACTGCACCTGGTGGGGATGGCGGCCCGCGTGGCGGGCTGGGATGACCGCGCGATGCTCGGCGTGATGAGCGGGAACCTCATGCGGCTCCTCGGGGGTGAGGGCGGGTGAGCACCGGCGACGCCCTCCGGGTGGTCACGCTGGCAGCGCAGGCCGAGATGGCCCTGGTGCGACGTGACCAGGTGGCAGGCCCCCTGCTGGCGCAGGCGTCGCGGGCCGCGGCGGGCACGCCTGCCGCGGGCTTCCTCGAGGAGGCAGCGGCCATGGTGCGTGTGGCTCCCGAGCGCGAGGCCGTGCGGCAGGCGGCGCTGTCGTTGTGCCGCATGGGGCTGCAGCAGGCCCAGGCGCGGGCCATGGGCGGTGGCCCATGAGCATGGAGAATCGGGCGCGGCTGGCCGAGTTGATGCGCGCCGACGAACCCGACCTCGCCGAGGCCAACCTGCTCATCGCGGCCGAGGGCCGGCCGGGGGTGGATCCGGGCCGCTGGCTCGACGAGGTCGACCGGTTGGCGGTGCGCGTGCCGTCCACCGACGCCCAGGGCGTGTTCGACCTCCTGCGCGACGAGGGCTTCGCCGGCGACGCGCAGACCTACGACGACCCGCGCAACTCCTTCCTCGACCAGGTGCTTCGTCGCCGGCGTGGGCTGCCCATCGCGCTCTCGGCCCTCGCGGTGTCGGTGGCCCAGCGCATCGGCGCCGAGGTCGTGGGCGTGGCCATGCCCGGCCACTACATCGTGGCGGATCTCGGCGGCGGCCACGTGCGATACGTGGACCCGTTCCACGGGTGGATCCCCCGCACGGTCGAGGAGCTCGCCGGCATCGCACGCGACTCCGCGGGTGTTGACCTCGAGCCGGCCCACCTGGCCCCGGCCCCCGCGGGGGTCACCGTCACCCGCATGCTGCTCAACCTCGAGGGCTCCTACCGCCGTCGCGGCCGCCCGGATGACGTCCTGTGGTGCTGCGAGCTCCAGGCGCTGGTCAATGCCGACGACCCGACCCCCCGCGTGCGGATGGCGGAGGTCCTCGTCGAACTCGG
>Ga0180432_10002983_pt1 | contig 24767 bp, 26 predicted proteins | sample SS_ome_10_FD_132414 | JGI IMG/M metagenome (GOLD analysis project Ga0180432, IMG submission 132414) | Hypersaline lake sediment archaeal communities from the Salton Sea, California, USA - SS_1_MS_2 metaG | ecosystem: Environmental > Aquatic > Non-marine Saline and Alkaline > Hypersaline >... | reverse complement strand
CCGTATCTCCTGGTATTTTCCATTCCCATGTCCCTGGCGCTGGCGATCATCCTGACCCTGGGGCGGGCGTCACGGGATTACGAAATCGTCGCCCTGAAGGCTTCGGGGGTAAGCATCTATCAGATCATCCGCCCCATCGTGCTTTTCAGTATATTAATGTATCTCGTCACGGCATACATGATCATGTATGCCGCCCCCCGGAACAATTACAATTTCAAGAAATTTCTTGTCGGCGTCGTCTCCGCCCAGATAAACATCGCCCTGGATGAAAAGGTATTTAATAACATAAATGGAATGATCATATATGTGGATAGAATCCCTCTCAACTCCGACCACTTCTACGGCATCATGATTCATGATGACACGAATCTCGAGGTGGAGCTGACCATCATCGCCCGGGAGGGATATATCATCAATGAAGACGATTCACAGGTGATCATCAGGATGCTGGATGCGAATGTCCTTCTCGACGACAAGTTCAGCGACTCCGATAAATACCTCGCCGTGAGCAGTTACGATCTGAACATCGACATTTTCGGAGATACCGACGAAGAGGGAAATATCAAGAAGAAGGACAGGGAGCGAACAATCGACGAGATGTTCGAAACCGTGACCCTTCTTGAGCATCGCCTTGCGTATTATGAGAACAAATATGAAACGCCACCCAACAATGACAATCCGTATGAAGAAAAGGAGTGGCTCGTCGAGGACTACAAATCACAGCTCAACCGCCGTAGAACCGATATCTCCGAGCGGTTCGCCATTCCTTTCGCATGCATCGTTTTCATGTTGATGGGTATCCCACTGGGTATCCAGACAAATCCCCGGGGGAAATCAGGCAGTCTCATCCTGGGATTGATCGTTCTCTTCATCTATTACATTTTCATGGCCGTCGGGGAATTCCTCGGAAAGAACGGCATCGTTCCACCGCTCTATTCCATGTGGATCGGAAACGTCATCCTTGGCGGAGCCGGGGTGTATATGCTGGTGAAGACCGCTCGGGAATCGCCGGTTTTCATTATCACCCTCTACAATGATCTCATGGAGCTTCTTCACAAGATCTGGGCAAGGTTCAGTAGATGAGCATCCTGACTCGGTATATCACGGGACAATTTCTCTATATTCTCTTTCTGACCATCGCGTCGTTCGTCGTACTGTTTCTCATCGTCGATATCTTCGAGGATATAAACAAGATCATCGAATATCAGGTGCCGCTGGCCACATCGCTCTGGTATTTCACCACCAAGATCCCGTATATGCTCTTCATCTCACTGCCCCTGGCGGTGATGCTCGCCACCCTGATCTCCCTGGGGCTCATGTCAAAAAATCTGGAGCTGATCGCCATGAGGGCCAGCGGTATCAGCTACCTGAGCATCATCAGGCCTATCATCGCCTGTTCGTTGTTCATCAGTGTTCTTGCTTTTTTCGGAGACGAGTATATCGTTCCCGAATCGAATCGCATCAATGAATACATCAACACCGTCAAGATCAAGCACGATGAGATCAGCTACAAGTCCGAGTACCAGGAAGATAAGATCTGGATACGTCGTGGAAACACCATCTATTATGTCGGCCATTTCGTCCCGGAACAATCGGAGATCGTCGACTTTGTCATCTTTGAATTCGACGACTCCTTTCAGCTAAAAAGACGCATCATGGCCGAACGAGCGACATGGAACGGAACGTCCTGGCGGTGTTTCAACATGGTCGAAAACAACTATGATCAATCGGGCCGGTTTGAGACGAGCAAATACGATATCAAGCTGGTATCTTTATCCGAGACCCCGGATGATTTCATGATCGTCTTTGCCGAAAACACCGAGCAGATGTCTTACCGGCAGTTGAAAAAATATATCATCAAGCTCAACGCCGACGGCTATGATACCACCACGTACCAGGTCGACCTGATGTCGAAGCTTGCGTATCCCTTTGCGAATTTCATCATGGTGCTCATCTCCGTTCCCTTTGCTATCATCATAGGGAGACGAGGCGGTATCGCCGCAAGCGTGGTAGTGGCTTTCGCGATTGCATTTTTGTACTGGGTTACATATAGTATCTGCGTATCCCTGGGATACGCGGGCACCCTCCCCCCCATCCTCGCGGCATGGACGGCCAATATCCTGTTTATTATCGGCGGTTCATATATGTTCCTGTCGGTGAGAACGTGAAAAACATGAGAAGAAAACGAAAGAATCATTCCGATAAAAAGCGTTTTTTTGTATAAAAAGTATTGACTGGTCAAAATCGGTACCGTATAATATAAAAACCTGGAAATAGTGGGCTTTAAACATTACACATCGTTTCCACAAGAAGCCCATCAAACCCTTGATATTATAATTCGCAACATGGTTTTAATATTTTGATTTCGTCTTTGAAGTGAGGCATGCACATGGACGATAAAAAAAGCACGAAAAACACGCCGCCCATCCTGGAAGAAAAAGTATCCAGGCGTGAGGCCATGAAACGTATGGCCAAGGGGCTGGCCCTGGCCGGATCGCTCGGTGTGACCGCCATAGTCACTCAGGGTCAGGGTGAGTGCGGGTACGTCAATATGTACTATAACTACGGCGACTACTACTACAACTACGGCGATTACTACTATAACTACGGCGATTACTACTACAACTACGGCGACTACTACTACAACTACGGCGACTACTACTACAACTACGGCGACTACTACTATAACTACTACGACTACTACTACAACTACGGAGACTACTACTATAACTACGGAGATTATTACTACAACTACGGAGACTATTACTACAACTACGGAGACTATTACTACAACTACGGCGATTACTACGTGAACTGGTGGTAGCAGGCCGGACAGGTCTCCGAACGCGCCGATACGCCGACGTGGCCCCCGTCACCTGATGATATACACCTATTGTCATTTCCGGGCAGGACACTGACGGATATCGGCGCATTTTTTTCTCCCCTCTCCGCAATCGGAGTATATATTGGCAAACCTCCTGTTGACAACCCGGTGCGTGCGATCCTGCCCCTACTGCTTCGCCAGAAAAGAAATGGAAAATTCCCCGGAAGGGGACACCCTCTCCTGGGAAAATCTCTTGTACGTGGTGGATTTCCTCGAAGCCTCCTCGGCCCGACACATCTCCCTTCTCGGGGGTGAGCCGACGCTCCACCCGGACTTTGTCGACATCATCCTCTATCTCATGGAGCGCCGCTTTCACGTGACCGTCTTCACCAGCGGCATCATGTCCGAAAAAAAACTGGAGGAGTTCTCCGAGCACCTCACCTCCATCGCCATCGAGAATCTCAACTTCGTGGTGAACGTCAACAACCCGGAACAGACCCCGGCGTCGGAAAAGGAGACAGAGCAGCTTCATAAGTTCCTTTCCGTCATGGGGCCCTGGTGCGCCGCGGGCTTCAACATCTATCGTACCGACTTCGAAATCGATTTCATCTTTGACCTCATCGGCCGCTTCGGCATGAAGCGGCACGTTCGGTTCGGACTGGCTTCCCCCATCCCGGGAGTCGATAACCTCTATATCTCCCCCGACGACATGAAGGACGTCGCCGCCCGGCTCTATTCCTACCGCCCCCAGTTCGATCGATCCCGCGTCAGTCCCGGACTGGACTGCGGCTTCCCGATGTGCGCCTTCACCGACGAACAGCTCGGGTGGCTGTTTCGTGTATCCGGCCCCGTGCGATTCGGGTGCGGGCCGGCGGTGGACATCATGCCGGACCTTTCGATCTACGCCTGTTTTCCCCTCTCGACGCTTCACAAACGATCGGTGCTGGAATTCAACACGCTGCAGGAAGCGGCGGATTTCTATATGGACCTTAACCGAAAAATCAGGACCGAGCTGGCCGGTATCTTCGATGAATGCGACAGCTGTCGACATCGGGAGGAAGGGCGCTGCTCCGGTGGCGGCGTGTGTCACCTCATGAACAGCTTTATGGACGAAGCGCCGGTTCGCCTGATGGAGATAGAAAGTGAGCTCGCCAAATCTCGTTTGTCCTCACAACCGTAAGCTATTTGACAGCCTGGGGAGACAACTGATCACCGTCCGGGTGAAAGATCCGGAACAGGCATTCGTCGCCGCCCGGAACGTCCGGGAGTCCGGGAACCGGCTCTTTTCGGTTATTGTCGATACCGACCACTCTCTCGAGGAGATCGATATCCCGGATGACTGGGGTGGTATCTCCGTGGCCCTCTTCATCCCCCGGATGGGGCGCTTTCGCAGCATCAGGAGGAAGCTCGAGCGGATACGTCGGATGAAAATCCGGGTTTACCTCCCCTGCGATGACCCGGAAAATATCACCTCCCTTCAGGTCCTCTCATCGGTGGGAGTCTCCGTGGCGTCCCGAATTATCCAAGGCCCGCACCTCTGGGAGCCGCTGCTCGACCTGATGACCTTCGCCATACTGGGTCCCGCCCCCCACTCTCCCATCGATCCCTTCGTCTTTGTGGCGGATAATTTTGAAACCGGAGGATCGGTGGACTGGCGGGGTATCTATTTCGAAGACCCGAAGGAGTTCTTTCACCTCGACGACAAAGGAAGGGTTGCCCTATCCCACCACGAGCTGATCAACGAAGATTTCATATTCGACGACCCCTCGGATATAGACATTCGGGAGGAGAATCCCGAATACCGCCTGAGAACCGACCCCAGGGAGCGGTTTTTCCTCACCGATCATCCCTGCTCCCGCTGTCCCGGATGGCGGGTCTGTATGGGGGCGTTCGTCCAAAACGGCGCCCCCCCCGAGGGCTGCAGTGAGTTCGCCGCCGAATTGTTGGAGGTGGTGGAACAGTATCGGGGGATGCGGGGAGCACCCATGGAGAAGCGATCATGACGACCATGATTTTCAAGCCCACAGAGGCCTGTAACGGCAACTGCATCTACTGCGACGTGGTCAGAAAAGAGGTAACCGGGGACAATACCCTCTCCCTGGAGCGTCTGGAGCTCCTGTTCGTACGCATCAACGAATTTCTGGAGGCCCGCCCCCAGGAGCGGTTTCAGCTCATCTGGCACGGGGGGGAGCCGCTTATTCTCGGTCCCGACTATTACGAAAAGGCGTATCGCTTCCAAGAGACCCACTGCGCTGACACGAAGGGTCGCATTTCCCACGAGATCCAGTCGAACATGACCCTGTTCTCGCCGAAGTTCGTCGAGATATTCAAGAAGCTCGGCATAACCAAGGTGAGCACCAGCTACGACCCGATCCCGAACATCCGGGGTCTGGGAAAGACCATCGACTCCGAAGCCTACAACAAAAACTTTCTGAAGGGTATTCGGGCCCTGGAGGAGGCGGGGCTCAACTGGGCGATGATCTACGTGGTGACCCGGTTCTCCCTGGAAAAGCCGCTTGACCTGTTCTACTTCCTGACCAATTTCACCCCCGACGGCTCGGTGATGTTCAACCCTGTCTATTTCTTCGAGCGCCAGCCGATGGATCTCGCCATCACCCCCGACGAGTTCGTCGACTTCCTGGGAGAGATTTTCAAAGTCTGGTGGCCCCACCGGGATCGTTACCCGACAATACAGCCCTTCTACTCCCTGGTGAGAACCATCGTGGAAGGCCAGCCCTCGCTCATCTGCGGCGAGTCCGGGGCCTGCGCCGACACCCACATCAGTCTGGGCCCCTCGGGGACCCTCTCCCAGTGCGGCAGGTCGTCGGACTGGAACCTCATCAAGCTTGGCTCCCTTGACGATACAACACTCGAGGAGGCCTTCGCCGCCGAGGGGAAACAAACCTTACGGGATAGACAATCCGTTGTGTGTGAAGGCGACTGCGCAGTATGTCGATTTTGGGATATCTGCCACGGCGGGTGCCCCCTGGACGCCATGGCGGATACCGGCTCGTTCATGAACAAGTCCCCGTTGTGCGTCGTCAAGCGGCGCTTCATCGAGGAATACCTGGAGCCGATCACCGGCGTCAGGTACGAGCCGGGTGAAAAGAAAGAGGCCGCCGCCCCTTCCCATCCCGGCACCAGGCCCCCGAGGCCGATGCGGCCATATATGCCGCCGCCTCCGCCGGAGCGGATCACACCCGGTTTCCGCGCCGCTGTCGATGACGTTTGGATCAATCCCATCGGCGGCCTGGGCGACGCCCTGATGCTCTCGGGTGTGCTGAAGGCGGCCGTTGACCAGGACCCTAAGAGAACCTTCAAGCTCATCGCCCGGTCGCAGTTCGTTTCGGTGTTTTCCGGGCATCCGGCCCTCACCGAGATCGGGCACCCGGAGCCGGGATCCGCCGTCATCGCCACGGCCTACTGGGACGACCCGGACTTTCGTTCGGGTCAGATGCGGGCCTTCCAGGTCCTCGCCCGGCTCTTCGGTCTTCCAACCCCCGTCGAGGAGCGATTGTACCTCGCAGACAACCGGGGGCCGGACCCGGCCCTGATTGATCGGATTCCCCTTCGGGATAAGAACATCCTCATTGCACCGTCCGCCGGCACTCCCCGTAAGGAGATGCCCTACGACATGTGGGAAGAGCTGGTGCGCCGGCTGATCGACGAGGGATTCGGTGTCATCCAGCCCGGCACCGCGGCCAGCCGCCACATCCGGGGCGCCTACAACCTCCGGGGCATCCTGAGCGTACCCGAGGCGGCGAGGCTTCCCGGACACGTCGACGCGGTGATCACGTCCGCCTCCTTCTTCATGCACGCGGCTCACCTGTGCGGCACGCCCGCCGTCGTCCTGTGGGGTCCCACTGATCACCGGCAGTACGGGTACGAGGGCCAGGCGCACCTCCAGGCCCACCGGACGTGCGATCCGGAAACACCCTGCATCAGGAGCGGCCGGGGTCCGGGATACGGCACGCCCTGCCCGATGGGACCGGATCATTGCATGCGTCGTCACGATATCAATGCTATATTCAGCTCGCTGATTGAGATACTGGAGAAAACCAAGAACATCCGTCGCCCGGCGAACGCCCCCGGCTCCCGACCGGCACGATGATTCATTGGGTCGAGCCGTCGGCCCGGAGAGGATACCAGCCCATTCATGCATCCGGAGTTGTTTACCATCGGGGGAGTGACCGTCTACTCCTACGGCGTTTTTGTAACCCTCGGATTTGCGGCCGCAATTGTGACGTTTTTGTGGGAGTTAAGTAAAAGAGACGATTCTCTCTGGACCGGCGTCGACATGCTTCTTGTGATAATCCCGGTGGGGCTTCTCGGGGCGAAGCTGTTTCACGTCCTGTTCTCCTTTTCCGACTACTTGGAGGGACCCCGCACCCTGGTGTCCATCATCTTTTCCGGATGGTCCGCCGTAGGAGGTCTGCTGGGGGCGCTTCTCGGCATGGTCGTCTATTTTCGAAGGAAAGGCTTTGACGGCTGGTACTGGATGGACGCCCTCATCCCGTCGGTCCCCCTGGCCCAGACTTTCATGCGGGTGGGATGCCTGCTGACAGGATGCTGCTACGGGAAGCCCACGGACCTTCCCTGGGCGATTATGTTTACCAAATCCGCCGTGGCCCCTCTGGGCGTACCCCTTCACCCCACCCAGGCGTACCACCTGGCGGCGAACCTCTGTATCTACCTCTTCCTGACGTTTCGCAGAAAGCGATCGGCGTTTTCCGGTGAGTTGACCCTGACTTATGTGTTGCTCTATGCCATTCAGAGAAGCGTCATAGATGTTTTCCGGGCCGATCCGGGGCGTCTCTGGTTCGGTGACACGATCACGAATTATCAGTTTATCGGCATGATTGCGGTGGCCGTCGTCATTGTTCTGTATCGCTCACGAAGACGTGCCGGCTCGATGAGTGCCGGGGCGACAGTGTAGGATTTCCCGCCTCTAATCCAGACGACCCGCCGGGGGTAGAAAGACCCCGTCTTCCGGCCGCCAGTTTTCCGGCGATTCGGGATCGATGGCGTACCCCCGGTCGAACTCGTCGGAGAAGACGTGCATGGGCATTCCCCGATCGTGGTCGGTGATCTCCCAGATGTCCACGGCGTCGTCGTCATCCAGATTCCCCCAGGCCCGGGCGGTGTATCCCCCGCACCCGGCCCGAACGATCGCCCAGGAATAATGCCGGGGTTCCTTCTCCGGCCGAAAACCGAGGAGCTCCGGATCCGCCTCGAAGCAGCGGTGCTCATCGAAGTAGGCGGCTTCGGCGGCGTATATCCCCCGGAGGATATCCATCGCCTCGTCCCGGGGAGAGTCGTCGTCCCCGGCGGGGCGAAAGATGACCGCCGTGGTGACGAAAAATCCGGCCACGATGAACACGATCACGATAACGGACAGTACGAGTATCCCGACCCACATGCTTCGGCCTTTTTCCCCGGCGCGGTCACCCGGTCCACGCTGATTTCGGTTCATATGCTCCTCAAAAACGTATCTGGTTCAAGCGAGTCGTCGGGCGCGGCGCTTCCCGGTTGTCACCCGGCTGTTTTTAGGGTATACTGGTATCTCCGTGTATCTCTCACATCCTGCTCCGGGCCGTCCCGGCGACTTTTACGAGACAATCCCATGAGTGGAGCATTTACATGAAGACATTCCGTCGATTGCTTTACACTTTTTTATTCGCAGGTATACTTGTCCTTGCATCCGCCGCTCCCTTTTCGGTAAGCGGCCAGGACGGCTCGATCATCGTCTATGGAGACAGCCGCCACGGTCACGACACCCACAGGAATATCGTATCGGCGATCATGGTCGAGCATCCCCGGGCTGTCTTTCACACCGGTGATTACGTCACCACGCCGGACAAGGAGGACCAGTGGGACACCTTCTTCGACATCATCACCCCCCTCTGTGACATCGCACCCTTTTATCCCGTCAGGGGAAATCACGATGGCGCCGGTGCGCCCTTCGCCTCCCGGTTTGCACTCCCCGGGGGGGTCACTTGGTACGCCGTGGAGTTTTCGGATATGCGCTTTCTCGTCCTGGACAGCAACGACTCCCTCTCCCCGGAATCACCCCAGTACCAGTGGCTTGTCGACGCCCTCTCAAGTCCGGAGAACGACGGGCGGTATCTCTGTGTGGTGCTCCACCATCCGATCTATAACAGCAGCGGCGGGGGACACACCGAGGACGAGAAGGGGCTGATCCCCCACATCGAGCCCCTCCTGGTCGCCCACGGGGTGGACCTGGTCTTCGCCGGCCACGTCCACACCTACGAGCGCCTGGAGAAGGACGGGGTGACCTACCTGATCACCGGCGGCGGCGGGGCGGGTCTCTACTCCCAGACCGAGCGAAGCGAGCAGAGCATCCTCTACGTGATGAAGAACCACTACGTGAGGCTCTCGACTGAAGCGGACGGCCTCAGGGTCGAGGCGATCGCCATCGATGGGAGTATTATCGACTCCTTCACCATCATCGGCGAACAGGCCAAATAGTCAGATAAAGACTCTCTCCCGTCCGTCCTTGCGCACGCTACCAGGTATCCCGGTGCACCTTCTTTTCGTCGTAGCGATCGATCCCCGGGTGGGATTCCGCCGGGTGACCGATCGCCACCAGTGCCACCGGCACCACGTGATCGGGGATTCCCAGAAGCTTTCTGATGCCCGCCACCCGTTCCTCCCTGGGATGCACCCCCAGCCAGACAGACCCCAGCCCCAGGGCATGGGCGGCCAGGAGGATATTCTGGGTGGCGGCGGCGCAGTCCTGGGGGTAGTATCCCTCCTTCATCTCCGTCTGGAGGTTACCGCAGACGAGAATCGCCGCCGGGGCCTCAAGAAGCATCCGTGAATAAGGATGCACATCCGGGATGGCGTCCAGTATCTTCCGATCGGTGATGACGATGAACTCCCACTCCTGCTGGTTCCCGGCGGTGGGGGCGGCCATGGCGGCGGAGAGGATCCGCTTCATCAGTTCGTCCGAAACCGGTTCAGTTTTGTATTTCCTGATGCTTCTCCTGGTCATAATGGCTTCAACGGCGTCCATTTATTTTCTCCTGTTTTTATCTATCTTATAATCCTCCCGGTGCATTACCCCCGGCGTCCGCCCCTCCAGCATCCCCCGGATGCGCTCAATCAGGCCGGGGAGCTCTTCGGGAGAGCTGATGGAAAACATCGGCAGCAAAGGGAGATCGGTCGTCCCCGCGCACCGGACATGGCAACCGGAGACGACCAGCACGGCGTCGCCTTCCTTTTCTTCGCCCACGGGCGTAAAACGGACGGAGTTGGATAACGCCTCCTCCACCCTCCTCACCAGCTCAACCCGGTCGTACAGGGGATTGCACCCCCCACAGTACTTTACAATGATCGTCTTGACATTCTCACTCATCGATGCCGGCGAGCTTCCTGGCCCGCTTCTGCTTCTCGGCCATATCGGCGTATCGGGAGATCATGATGCGTTGGGCCTGGGGGGAGCCGGCGCCGTGCATCGATTCCGTCAGGTACCCCACCGCCGCCGTGCCCAGGGTCAGATTCTCGATGAGGCGGAGAATCCGGAGCCGGTGCTCCGTGGGGACGTCGTCGTTGGCCTTGAAGTATTTCTCCATCCACGCCCCGACCGCCTCCGATCTGAAATCCGCCTCCGAGGGGAGGGTTACCATCAGCCCCCCGGCGATGTCCTGGGCCAGCCGGGCGATCTCGTAGGGGAAACGGGTAACATTCTGCTTGTGGACGTTGGCAAGGAGCGTGTTGACGCAGTAGGTCCCCGAGGGCTCCCTGCCCCCCTCGGACGCGCAGGCGATGCACCCGCAGAAGAGGGTTTCGTTGAGGTGGTTCATCTCGATGAGCTTGTCCTTGATGTGCGAGGCCCGGGCCACCCCGTTGTACTCCGCCGCGGTGGCAGCGGCGCCGATGAGCACATCCCCCACCCCCACCTTGCAGGCGTAGCTCTGGCGGTGATACGACGCAAATCGCTCCACCAGGTCTCCGGCAAACTCATACTCCCCCAGCATGAATATACGCTCGTTGGGGACGAAGACGTCGTCGAAGACCACCAGGGCCTCGTGCCCACCGTAGGAGACGTTTCCCCGATCCATGGTCCCCTCTTCGAGCTTCCGGGTGTCGCAGGATTGCCGTCCCATGATGTAGACGATGCCGTCCGCGTCGCTGGGGAGGGCAAACGAGATTGCGTAGTCGGCGTCTTCTTCCCGCATGGAGATGGTGGGCATGACGATGATCTCATGGGAGTTGACGGCGCCGGTCTGGTGTGCCTTGGCCCCCCGGATAACGATCCCGTCTACCCGCCGCTCCACGACCCGCAAAAATGCGTCCGGGTCCGGCTGCTTGTGGGGGGGAAGCCCCCGGTCACCCTTCGGGTCGGTCATGGCCCCGTCGCAAGTCAGGTCGTTCTCCTGCACGTAGGCGAGGTAGTCGAGAAAGCGCCGGTTGTAGCTGGTGGCGTGCTTTTGATCAATGTCGTGGGTAACGATGGAGAGGGCGTTGAGGGCATCCATCCCGACGCAGCGTTGAAAGCAGCAGGCGGTATGCCGTCCCAAAAGACGCCCCATCTTGCTCTTCTTCACCAGGTCATCGGTGGACTGGTGGATGTGACAGAAGCGGTTGATTTTGTTCCCCGTCAGGTGGGAAACTGCCGACATCAAATCCTCATGCTCGGGACGATGCAACAGGTCGTAGGTGGCCGCCACCGCCTCCATAGACGGGCGGATGATCGGATCGTCCACCACGTTTTCAACCCGCTCGCCGAACATATAGACGACGAGATTGAGCTTCCTCAATGATTCCTCGTATGCCGCAGCGTCCATGAGGGTCATATCGTCTCTCCTCTTTTTATTTCAGTATAGGTACGGTCCAAGCACCGGAAGCGGTCCCTTCACGTCCGTGTCAAATCATATATGATATTGGATCGCCAAAAGCACGGAAACATCGACCGCCTGCATCATTTTCCCCCGATTTTACAACCAGCCGTAGAGGCTGTGACACTCCCGTGCCAGTGAATCGTGAAACGCCGGAGCGGCGATATCAATGAGGGCCTTCGCCCGCTCCCGCATGGTCATCCCCCAAAGACAGGCGACACCGAATTCTGTCACCACGAAGTCCACATCGTTCCTCGACGGGGTGACCGCCTGCCCAGGCTCAAGCCCCGCCACGATGCGGGAGACCTCCCCGTCCTTCGCCGTGGCCGGCAGCGCGATGATGCTCCGCCCCCCCTTCGACGCCGCGGCGCCGCGGATGAAATCAACCTGACCCCCCACACCGGAAAACTGCCGGGGACCGATGGACTCCGACGAGGCCTGACCCAGGAGGTCCACCGAGATACTGGAGTTGATTGCGACCATGTTGTCGTTCTTTGCGACGATCGCAGGATCGTTGGTGTAGTCCACCGGGTGGGCGTCGATGATCGGATTGTCATCGAGCCACCGATACAGCCTCTCGGTCCCCATGGCGAAGTTGAGGATGATCTTCCCCGGATGCAGGGTCTTTCTGGAGCCGGTGATCACGCCTTTTTCCACCAGGTGCATCACCCCGTCGGAGATCATCTCCGTGTGGATGCCCAAGTCCTTCTTCCCCTCCAGAAATCCGAGGACCGCGTCGGGTATCGCCCCGATGCCCATCTGGAGGCAGTCGCCGTCTCTGATGAGCCCCGCGATGTGCTCTCCGATTCGCCTTTCCACTTCACCGTTGACCGGCGGGGTGATGGTGTAGAGCGGCCGGTCGCTGGGGATGAAATAGTCTATATCGATCACCGGGATCCGGGATTCGGGGCCGGTGCGGGGCATCTGGGGATTGACCTCGGCGATGACGACCCTCGCGGCCCGGGCGGCCTGGATGGTATAGTCGACGCTGATACCCAGGCTCACCGTACCGTCGGCATCCGGCGAGGAGACCACTATCATCGCCACGTCCACCGGCATCGTCCCGTCCCGGAAGAGCCGGGGAATCTGGTGGAAATAGCAGGGGGTGTAGTCCGCCCTTCCTCCCCACACCGCATTCCTGGTGGTGGCGCCGATGAAAAAGCCGTTGAATCGAAACGAGTCTTTATACTCAGGCAGGCAGTAGCGGCTTTCCCCCATGGCCACCATGTGGACGATCTCCACATCTGTAAGCTCGTCCGCCCGATCCACCAGGGCGTCGATCACCAGCCGCGGCTCACCGCAGGCGTGACCGGTCACCACTCGGTCTCCCGAGTTTACGACTCTCGCCGCTTCCTCGGGGGTCGCATGACTCTTTTCAAAATGCTCCGTCCAGCCGCTCACCGATCGTTTCCCCATGCCGCGTGCACTCCACAGATACTTGGTCGTCTACCGGTTGTATGCATCGGTATAGATGCGTCTCGCGTCGTCAAGGTCGATCTTCCGGGGATTGTTGGCCAGGAGCCTCGTCACCTGTATCGCGCCCTCGGCCATCTTCTCGATGGCAGACTCGGGAATATCAAGGGCCTTGAGATTTCTTGGTATCTTAAGGTCGTCCGATAGCGTGTTTATAAACGCCACCGCCGCCTCGGGGCCGGTATCGTCGGCATATTCGCCGGTCATTGCCCGGACCAACTCGATGTATTTTTTCTCGTTTCCCGCCATGTTATATTCCATGATCACCGGAAGGATGACGCTGTTGGCAAGGCCGTGGGGGATGTGAAAGGTGCCCCCCAGGGGGTATGCGAAGGCGTGCACCGCCGCCACCCCGGCGTTGGCGAAGGCGATGCCCGCCATGAGGCTTCCCAGAAGCATCGCCTCTCTTGCCCTTCGGTTTTCCCCATCTGTGAAGGCGGTACGGATGTTTTCCGATATAAGCCGGACCGCCCGGAGGGCGATGGAGTCGGAAAAGTCGGTGGCGTTGACCGATGTAAAGGCCTCCAGGGCGTGTATCAGGGCGTCCATGCCGGTAAAGGCGGTGACAGACGGCGGCATCTTGACGGTGAACGCCGGGTTCAACAGCGCGACGGTCGGTATGAGTTTCGGGGAGGAGATCCCCTTCTTGAGGTGCTCCTCCTCGTCCGAGAGGATGGCCACCGGGGTGACCTCGCTGCCGGTGCCGGCGGTGGTGGGGAGAATGACCGTCGGGAGGCCCGGGCGCTTCAGCAGGTCGATGCCGATGTAGTCCCGCACCGATCCCTCGTTTTCAACCAGCGCCGCGGACACCTTCGCCGCGTCGATGGAGCTCCCGCCGCCCAGGGCGATCACCGCGTCCACCCTCTCGGAGCGGGCGATTTCCACCAGCTCCTCGACGAGCCGGATGCCCGGGTCCGGCTCTACCCGGTCGAACAGGACGACATCGAGCTTCGCCACATCGAATATTTCTTTTATTTCATCATAGATGCCCGCCGCGACAATGCCCGGGTCGGTGACCACCAGCACCCGCTCGGCGGACACTCGCTCCACGGACGGGATGAGCATATCCAGAGACTCGGCTCCGATGTGTATCTCGGGAAGGGGAAGAATTTTCATGGGTATTACGCTCCTGGGACGGTGAGAAACACAGAAGGTGTATTGTACTACACAACGATCGGTTTGAAAAGGCGGGAACGATACGATGACGAAAAAGCTCTTCACCGATGGAATGTGTCGGCGTGATGCGTCTATCGCCAGAGCGGGTTTTTAATCAGTGATCTTCGGTGATGGGGGAGTGCCGGTGGTAGAGATGGGGATGTATCTTTTCGGGCTCTTTCCCCTCGTGGTCGCGAAGGGGCGGCTCTCCGATCTCCTTCATGCTGATGGCCGACTCGGGACACACCGAGGCGCACAGGCCGCACCCATAGCAGCTCCTCGCCGTCCGACTCTTCTCTCCCTCGAGGAGCCTGGCGTCGAAGGGGCACACGGCGATGCAGTTCGAACAGCCTTTGCACTTCGTTCGGTCGGTGACGGCGAGAAAATAGCCGTCGATGAGGGGGTAGTTGAGTTGACCAAGCTCCCGGTTGATGATATACGGCACGCAGCCACAGGTGCAGCAGTTGCATATGACATATTCGTTATACAGGTTCACCGGGCAGTGGATGAAGACCATCTGCATCATCTTCAGCTCATGGCAGCGGGTGACGATCTCTTTCGCTTCGTCCTTCGTGATGGTGCGGTATTCCTTCGGGAAGGCCCGGGTCCAGGCGCCGTAGCCGGTACGGAGCACGATGTCCGTCTCCAGGGGGTGGTCGCAGGCCTTGTGGCCGATGCGGCAGCGGCACGGCCCCACGGCGATAGGGCCGTCCACGTCGTCGATATACTCAAGCACCCGGTCATAGGGCACCGGTTTTCCGGTGTCCCCCAGGTATCCGAAGGGACGGGCGAGGAAAAACCCCATCGCCTTTCGAAACAGGGGGATATCCCCGATGCGCTTCAAGTCCCCCCGGAGCAACCGGTAGGAGATTTTGAGAAGCGGCACTTCAATAAAGCGCGCGAATATGAACAGGAGAAATTTCCTGAGGGGGCTCTCCTCCCCCACGATCACCGTGTGACAAAACATATCGGATCGATCGTCCCTTTCTTCTATCCGAAGGTACAGCCCGGCGTCCGCTTCGCCTTCTCGAGAAGCTCTTCCTTTTTTTCCTCGAGCCGGTCGAGGCGGGGATCGTTCTCGACCTTCCCCGGGTAATCGAGGATATCATCCAGCCTAAGAAACGTGTCGTAGGGGAATCCCGAGGTCATGTGGCGGGAGTTGTTCTTGCCCCAGGCCACGCCGCCGGTACAAAAATAGCTGATGTTCGCCTTTTTCGTCAGAGAGGGAACGACGCTGCTGTTTCGACACATGGACATATTGGCCATGTACCTGGTGATGAACTTGTCGAAGATCTTGGTGATGAAGGTGCTCCGAAACAGAATTCGCGTGAAAATATCCCACAGCCTGCAGTTATTGAGGGCGTCCAGCATCCTGTTGATGTTCTTCACGGCCCACTTGGAAAATCCGGTGGGGGGGCTTTTTTTGAACGTTGCGAGGCCGGTCATGTCCAGCCCCTTTCCCTCGGGCTCTATGAAGCACTCCCACCCCAGGAAATCAACGATTTCACGGAAATCGTCCGGATCTGTGCGAATCAACACCGAGTCCGGCGTGACGCCCTCTTTGAAGAGGGACATCGGTGCCACATATACCCCCGCCGTGGGATACGCCAGGCCGCCGGTGATGGACCGCTCGAAGTCGTTTTCCGCCTCCTTGAATCCCAGGACGATGGGTACCCACTGGCAGATTTGTATCGATTCAGGAACCACCAGGAGCTCCATCCCAAAGGTGGCCCCGAACACCGCCTGGCAGTAAGAAATCCCCTTGAACCGGGTGACGTCCTCGAATCCATCGAGAGTGTCCTTCAGAAATTTTACCCCCACCGGCGGGAGATCGATCTCGATCAAATCCCCCCCGGCACTTTTTCGCCGGGCCATCGCAATATACTCCCTGTTGTTTATATTAATGAGCGGTCCGGTACGCACTCGGGTTTATACCGTCGGGCGCATGTCCGAACCGCTTTTACGTTCTCAATATTACAGCAACGTCGTGAATATCAGCCAGTAGAAGACACCGGCGGCGGCGATCACCGCCAGCCAATATATCCCCGTCATGATGCTCCACGCCTTGGTATCAAAAAACGCCATGATTTTGCTCCTTCTTCCCTCGGCGCATCAGCCGGGTCAGTTGATGAAAAAATACCTGCCGTATAGAAACAACGGATAAGCGACCAAAAGGCCGACCACCAGTGAGAGTATGATGCGAATCACAACACCCACTATGTTTTTCGTAGTCATGAGAGTGCTCCGTATCTATTATTCATGAATGATCACGGTTTTTGATCTCTCGCCGGGCCTTCAGCGGTCACCGGCGATGATCCGGTCTGCATACGTCACCAGCCCCGATGCGCTGATCCGCGCCATGCGCACCTCCGTCTTGGGAAGAAAACAGACCCCCACGACCCATGGATAATCCTTGTCGATAGGACAGGTGTAATAGCTGATGAATATGTCGTCTCCTCGAACAACCACGCCGGTATAGGCGGTGTCTCCGTTGCTGGGAAGATCAAACAGGTGCACCAACCGATCCCCCTTCACCTCGAAGAGCGCCGTGCGTTTCGTCGCCATGTGGTTCCCCATGTCAAATCGTGGCCCCATGTGATTTCTGCCGGCGGCGAACATGCGATCGCCGATGGTAAAGAGCGTGGCGCCGTCGAGCCGGGTAATGAAGCTCGGGGCGTATGACCACTCCTCGTACGGGGGCTTGGCGGTGGCAATCAGGGTGCAGGAGGTGGGATTCCCGAAGGCGTAACCGGCGGTACCCATGCTGCTGACTCTCAGTGTGGATACCGCGGTGGCGTCCGGGAGGAACTCGAGGGTTGCCTCGAAGGACTCGAACACCGAGTAGACCTCCGATACCTCCTCCCAGTGGATGCCGTCTGTTGATGAAAAGAGGACCGACAGCGGCATCATCCCCTCCTCCTTGACGGAGTCGCCCTCGATGTGCCCCGTCACCTCCATCCGGGCTCCGAACTCCGGCTTCTTTCCGCTGGCGACGACATACCAGGTCTCGCCGTCATACGTCTTCGGCCGCCACATGTTCCACACTCCGCCGGTGACATATCGCTCGGTGCCGTCACTGGAGCGATAGATGACCGTCATGGTGTCCATCTCCCGGGGCGTCTCCCAGGTGATTCCGTCGTCGCTGACCGTCCAGTAGGTGGTTACCGGCATGGGGTCGAAGTGGTCGTTCGGCAGAAAGTAGAGAAAGAGCCTGCCGTTGATGAGAGCGAGCTTCGGATCCCTGACGTCGGTTTCGGGAACGGTGATGCGGGCTACCTCCTCCCACTCCCGGGCGTCCCGGGATCGTTTGACGACGAGCGCTCCGTTGATGTCCTGAAGGTGCCATTTCGTTTGGGCGTGAATGAGATAAAAATATCCGTCGAAAAATATCAGTTCGGTGTTTGAGTTGTGCTGGGTCCTGATATCATCCAGTGACGGCGTGACCGACCAGGTTTCCGCGTTCAACACCGCATCGGGCTCGAAGGACGGCGGCGTGCGGACATCCCAGTAAATGAGAAAACATGAGATCAATACAACAGGAAGGAGAAACAGCGCGGCCACAATGTACAAAAGCCATTTGATTTTCTTCATACTGCCACCTTTTTAACGAATTAAACTTCTTTATATTCTTCCTTTTTTATACATATTCCCCGCAAGGTGCGTATTCCTCCTCTGCCTTTCACGTCTTCTATGCACCACTTCCCCTCAGCCGGGCGATACACTCCCTCACCGCAGCACCGTCTACGGGATCGACGGCCTCGGGGGTGACAAGCCAGTGCTCGGAATGGGTTACCGGCTCACCGGGATAGAAGGTCACTAACGGACTCAGGGTTTCCAGCTCGGTAAAGTGGGGACCGGTGTAGCATTCTGCGGCGCAGTTGTCGTCGGGATAGGTATCGACGGGCAGACGCTGAAATGTCTTGATGAAGGTGAAGCCGTGGGCGCTCACCCCGATGAATCCCTCCCGGCAGGCGGAGCCCACCTTCCCCTCCCGGCCGGTGGGTATCACGAGGAAAAGGTCGTCAGTGGGTTTGAACTGCCTGTCGTCGATCTCGCTTCCGTGATCCATCCATCGACGCCAGTAGACGACCTTCTTCAAATCCCAGGCCCCTTTCGTTCCCCACGGGAAGAACGCGGTGCCGATGTTGTTGACACACGTCAGGGCCCATACAGCACCGGTGACCAGGGTGTCGCTTTCGTTCAGCACCGTATGATCGATGCGGACGCGGCCGCCGTCATCGACGACGGTCATCGTCGTTTTCAGGCCCACGCCCTCATCCCGGGACGATACGGCCAGGTATTCATTCCCCTCCTCGATGAGACAGGCGTCGTTGTCCGGGACATAGGTGTCTTTCGTCTCCGGGGCGATCCAGAGCCGATGCCCGCCGTAGAGCCGCCAGTCTCCGTGCCCCAGGGCCTTTTTTTTATCGACAAACAGGATGTTCTCAGTGCCATCGGTCGTAAGGGAGAGGATTCGCGGTCCAAAACGGGTGGTGATAATCAGCTCGGTGTCGCCGATCCGGCACCGGTAACAATCCTCGTATCCCTCCCAGGTTTCCTTTGAATACTTCATGTGCCGTTCCGTTTCGGATCCATCGAATACCTGCACATGATAGCAGACTTGCCGGTGATATACAAGAAAGGAAAGGGGTTGACGAGTCTGTAAAAAGGCTTTTTTCTACTTTTTTGATCGAAATAAGAGCAAAAAGGATTCGATGGGTATACATCCAATCCTCTTGCACAGTTCAGGTATGCACGCAAATCGCAGGTTTTCGTGTCTGGTTAAAAGATGGCTCGTACACGTTCCGTTCTTCGCCTCGGTCTCCATCTCTGTTCCGGAGATGAGAGGCGGGACGGCGACCCTCCCAATGAATCGTCAGGCAGGGCAACCGCTCGCATCGGCGCGCACCGGCGGCTTATTCTATACAATAAAAAAACGGGAGACCTGCTTGTACAAAGGTCCCCCGCTGTGTGGATAGATGTTTTGATTGCTATTATCGTGCTATTTCAACTCCACCCGTTTGTCGGACTCCCACAGGCCGTGGATGTTGCACAGGGCCAGTGCGTTGATGCTCCCCGGTTTGGCGGTCTTGAACGAGAAGGTCACCTCGTGGTGGGTATATACCGGCCCGGTGTTCGGCCCCTCGGTGGACTCGCCGTGGGCGTTGAATTCAAATCGGCCGATCTCGTAGGCGAACTTTTCACCATCCGGGCAGAAGAACGCGGCGATCCACCGGATATGATGTTCGGTGGTGTTCGGATGGTCCACGGCCTTACCCAGGCTGATGGTGACCTTCGCCCACGTGTCGGCCTCGACGGCGTCGGGGCAGTCAATGACCGGGACATGCTTTTCCTTTTTCCAGTCCGCCTCCTGTATCTTTTCTCCCAATCGCATGGTATTGCTCCTCTCTATTCGATGTGTGTATCCTACGAGCCGACCAGCTCCTCGACCTCCTCCCGTCCCGCTGCCAGCTCTTCCTCCTGCTCCTTATCGAACCGGAGTAGCAGGGCCTGGAACTCGCCGACGTGGGTCTTTTCCTCCCTGGCCACATCCAACAGAATCTCTTTGAGATGTTTATCCGTCGCCAGGGCCGCCATTTCCTCATAGAGGTTGATGGCGTCAAGCTCTGCGATCAAGGCGGCGCGAAGGATTTCCTTGTCGATATTCTCCTTTTTGACCTTGCTCAAATCAATCGGTAACTGTGATAGCATGATCTCCCTCCGTTTATTTGAATATACAAATTATTAAGATGAAAACAACCGATCTCACCACTGGACAATGCCCGTCACCGCTCATCGACACATGTCATCGTTGAAAAACCGATGAGATTCCCAAAACGAATCTTTGTATAGCGGGCGAAACTCTGATACATCATGTCTGTGAGAGCGATGTGAACAGGGACCCGAGCTATACCACGGAAACGGGAGCACCAACCTGAAACGTCCCCGGCATTCGCGGTTTTTTAACCGAAGCGACCGGGCTGGAGCCCTTCGTATCGATACCATCAGGGATTTGAAGCGTCCGTTCCGCATCCTCCGAGATAATTATTGAGTATGTCATCTTTGACCCCCCCCACGACGATCTCCGCGGCACGCTCGATGCTGTCGGCAAGCTCTCTATCGATCTTAAAGCGCGTGGGTGTGGCCTTGAAATTGTTGATGATACCCTGCAGCTCCGGCGGTAATACACTCTTCGGGTAGGAGCTGTCGTCGATATAGTCCATCAGACTCTCGTCACTCACCAGATAAGGAGAGATATACACAAAGGAGATATCCCTGAACCGGGGATCGCTCTGGACGAACATGATGGCGTAGTAGGCCAGGGTTTTCCCCCGATATGCGTACACCACCCGGGATCGCTCGATGATTCCCTCCAAGCCGAAGGCCCGGACGACGGTTTCCGTATCCTCCGGGTCGATGTGCTGGTTGGCGTCGATGATAATAACCATCCCTTTTTTGTAGGCACAATCCCCCCGGGAAAATCGAGTCATGGCAAGCTCCATGACCGACTCCAGCCCCAGGGTGTCCCCGATGCCGCCGTCGCTCAGGTGCACATAGACAGGCTCATCGGGAGTCGAGCGGATATTGTCTTCAAGGAGCAGCGGTCCGAAGACCAGCGGCACCGCCGAGGACGCCACCACCGCCCGGGAGACCTCGATCTCTCCCACATCTACGCCGATGTCTTTGCAGAAGAGCGTCTCCAGTATCCCCTTTTCGTACATGATATTGCTCTGATAGATGCCGGTATCCTCAAAATATTCAAATCCATCCAGATCTTCTCGAAAAGGGATATCGAATTCTTCCGGCGGGATGGTGGTAAAGAGAAACTTTGCGCCGCTGTCCATGTGGGTGGTATTAACAATGAGCGTGGGACACACCCCCCGGGCCTGCCGTTCGTACAGCTCATCGAAGGTCATCTCGCCGTAAAATTCATTTTCGAAATGCCACTTGAGAAAAAACGCCTTCTCCGGCGGCTCCAGGAAGATGCGATACCAGTTGAGGGGACGATAAAAGACCGCCGCCTCTATGTTGCTCCGCATGGCCTTCAGGTACTTTTCGAAAAAGAGGTCATATTCTTCCTGGTGGGTGGTATCCACAGCCGGTTTGTTGATGCAGTAATACGCCGATGAAACGCTGCCGCCGGATACGCAGGATATATAATCAACTTCGTCAAGGATGCTTCTGCCGTCCGGCAGCTTGACCTGTTCGAAGAGCTCACGGAAGACCGCAGCGCTCCACACCGCCGATCGACTCCCGCCGCCGGAGACCGCCACCGCCAGGAAAAAGTCTCCATCATCGATCAATTCATAATCGGCACACTGCGGCATCTCCTGGGTATAGATAATGAGATTTTTGCCGAATATGCTGCATCCGGATAAGATGAATAAAAAAGAAAGGAGGACGGCAGGGGTTCTTATTATTCGAATAGACATACGAGCGCTCCAAAAATCTAAATATGACGTATTGGCTCTCTATGCACTATACGATACTGTCTCCATGGGGTCAAGAAATATCAATCGCAACGCCCTTTTGAAACATCATAGCTTCATCCTGATATGTCCAATTCAGTCGAGCAATGAGCGTATCTCCTTTAACAGCTCGAAGATCCTGAAGGGCTTGGAGATGAAACCGCTTGCGCCCTTTTCAATCAGGTTTTCGTGCTGATCCAGCCTGCTGTAACCGCTGGCTAACAATACCTTCACATCAGGATTGATTTTCATGATTTCACCGAGCACATCAACCCCGTTGATCCCGGGCATGACGATATCAAGTAAAACCAGGTCCACTTCATCTTTCAGCTTTTCAAACAATACAATACCCTTCTCTGCGGCCGTCGAGGCATGGACGGTATAGCCATTGTGACCGAGCACGTCGCTGAGCATTAGAATAATGCTTTCCTCGTCATCAATAATCAGAATGGTCTCGGTGCCCCTGATGCCCGAGGGAGTCGAATCCGACGACATCATCTCTCCCTCCATATTGGATGGTGAATACACTGTCTGTATGGATCTGTGAAAAATATGTGCTGTTCGTGAAGGTTTTAGATCGATTTTTTCTCTTTTCCCCAAAGGAAATAAAACTTGAAAATGTGTCTAATCATAAAACACCCTTTCTGTATACCCGACGATATATTCGTTACTCTGGGCTTTCAGGTTATTCCGGCGACTTATTCGTTCCTGGTACTGCTGAATATGATCGCGTGGGAAGCCCCCATATGAGTACAATGTGGGTATATCCTTGAATCCGGCCATATCGGGTATTCTGTCATCGATACAGAAAAATAGGATGCTCCGGCTTTTGTCCGGCCCGCCCCCTCCCGACCCTCGCAAACCACGCCCACGGATTACCCGGAGTGTACACGGTGAGTTTTCAATTTCCCGGCGGTCTCCCGATCGTATTCCATCGGGAGCATACAGGTATGTTCTTTTAACGTCATTCCAGTGTGTGGCACTCACATGAGAATAGAAACCGGACACTAATATGAGCATTAGGACATTTTATTTTAGCACAGCCCTCTCCAACACTTCAATAGAAAAATTTTTTTATTTGCATTGCTATGATCCGGATGATCGCAGCATGATAGCGATATAACAGTCTATCATACGCATTTTACAAACCGCATGCACGTTCTTTTCATGGTTGCACCGCCTGGAAATTTTCTCTATGATTGCAATAAGCAAGAGGGCGGTGCGTCTTAAAAGACATGATGAACGATACACAGCACATACAAATCGCCGGGTTTTTTGAAACAGAAAGAAACCGCCTTGTCGGATACGTCAGGCGGCTGTTCGGTGAAGATGCGGATCGCGACAGCGAGGACATCGTTCAGGACGTGATGCTCGGCATCTTCAACCGCTCCGACGAGCTGGAGGCGATAGAAAACATCTCGGCATATGTGTATCGAGCCGTCAGAAACAGAGTAGTCGATGCCCTGCGCGCCAGAAAGCCGACGGTATCCATACATGGGAACGACGCGGACGATCGAGTCCCCGCCCTGGAGGATATACTGGCGGACAACCGGTACAACGCCTACGACGAAGCCCATCGCACCGAGATCAGGCATCGTATTGTCGATGCCATCGACGAACTGAGCGAGGATCAGCAGGCGGTGATCATCGAAACGGAATTCACCGGGAGAAGCTTCCAGGAGCTGTCCGAGGAGTGGGACATCCCCATCGGCACGCTGCTTGCGCGGAAATCCCGGGGCATCGCAAAAATCAGAGAGGCGCTCAGCGATCTTTCACCGACATCAGAGAGAAAGGAACATAACCATGACATCACATACTGACACATCAAAAAAGCCTTTCCGTTCGAAGCGCTCCCGAATCGCACATAAAATCGGTCATGTCTTTTTCGGCCTCGTGGCGATCACCGGATTCGCGCTGCTGTTCGGTCTGGTGGTCATGTGGCTGTGGAACTGGCTGCTGCCGGAACTCTTCGGCATCGCCGTTATCGGCTACTGGCAGGCCTTCGGGCTGGTGATCCTGGCCAGGATCCTCTTCGGAGGCATCCTGCCCCGATCACGCCATTCATCGAAGGAAAAACACCCCTGGCCTCCTCCGCCACCCCGGCCCCACGACCCGGATCTCAACGGCAGCAGCTGCTGGGACTATGCGGACAGGCGCTCTCATCGCTGGTGGTACTACAAGAAATTCTGGAAGGATGTGGGTAAAACCGCATTCGAGGAATACATGAAGCAGTACGAGAAGAAGGAAACCACTTCCACCACCGACGATGCATAATCACCCCTGATAACCCGGCCCGCCGAAAGGCGGGCCGGTCTGCTCCACCGATCCCCGCACTTCCCCGGTCCTGATGCATCCGGCCCTGTATCATCTGATTATCGTTGTCGTACCGACAACCGACGATGTATTTATTGATAAATGAGCTTTCGTATAACCCCCCCTTGGTTCGCACGTATTTCCTTTCGATACGGACAAAAAGAAACGCAGGTAAGATCGGGAATGATGAATTACCCAACCGCTCCCCGCGTATCAGATATACCATGACGTATCGTTATAAAATCTCGAAGGCCTCACCCTCCTCCTGCTGTATCATCCGGTAGACATCACACAGAACGCAGTCGACGTTTTTTTGTTCGAACGTGCCCTGTGTTTCTCCTTCGCAGAACGTCCCGGATATCATCCAACATGCCCGGCCGTATCCGGTTCCGCCGTTCTTTCCGGCGTCCTCTATCGCCGCGGGGCATGCCCCGTATTTCTCGCTGTACCTGCCGCCCGGCTCCCTCCCACATCCTGTAAGCTCCCAGCAATTTTGTTTCGCCATATCGACTCCTTTGAAGGTTTTTAAAGCCAAACCGTTACATGTAGAGATAATACATGAGAAGCATTATCATATTTTAAGTCGTTCACACTGTCAAGATAATAGTTACTATTACTACATATGCACCTATGTTTAAGTATCTTCGTCGAGAGACATATACGCCTCCGCAT
>Ga0180432_10002982_pt1 | contig 24780 bp, 28 predicted proteins | sample SS_ome_10_FD_132414 | JGI IMG/M metagenome (GOLD analysis project Ga0180432, IMG submission 132414) | Hypersaline lake sediment archaeal communities from the Salton Sea, California, USA - SS_1_MS_2 metaG | ecosystem: Environmental > Aquatic > Non-marine Saline and Alkaline > Hypersaline >... | reverse complement strand
TTATGTCCTCGCTTCCCATACAATCACCCGATTGTTTCGTCGCTTGCCTTTAGGAAGAGGCTCGCTCCTCGCAATGACAGCTTTTGTCGACTCCCTTACCCAATCAACCACTTACTTGATTCACCCATCATTATTTTTGCAATTCAACGGCAAAATGTGATAATATCAATCAATATCAACCCATTGATATTTTGGAGTCAGTATGAAGCTGAAGGTCGTTGTACACAAGGCGGAGGAGGGGGGCTACTGGGCCGAGGTTCCCGCGGTACCGGGCTGCGTCACCCAGGGGGACACGTGGGAGGAGCTCCTGCCCAATATCTACGAGGCGGTGGAGGCGTGCCTCTCGCTGGATACCGAGGAGATCGAGATTTCCGATGAGGATGTGGTTCTGGAAATCGCTGTATGAAGGCAGTTACGGGAAAGGAGTTCGCGAAAATCCTCGAAAAGAAGGGCTGGGAGCTGAAGGTCATAAGGGGAAGTCATCATATCTATATGAAGGAGGGGAGGAAAGAGCGAATAAGTGTACCGGTTCACGGCAACAAAGACCTTAAGATAGGTCTCTTGAGGGCGCTGATGAAGATCGCTGAAATCGAGGAGGACGAGTTGTGAGCAATGGGAATTAGTCAATCCTTCCTTTCTTAAAAATTCTCACCCGATTGTTTCGTCGCTCGCTAAGGCTCGCTCCTCGCAATGACGGCCCTTGCCACCTTCTGAATTCCCCAACGCTGTCATTGCGAGCCCGCCGCAGGCGGGCGCGGCAATCGGGTCCTAATTATCACCCAATTATAAAATTGCATCGCATTTTAGATAATCACCCGATTGCTTCATCAAAGACCTTAAATCATTTTCTTGACACGAATTATTAAAAGAGTAAAATTGAATTAATTTTAGATATTTTATATATACGAAGAGGCAAAAAAATGAGAGTAGCATTAATTCAACCCGAGGTTACCGACTGGGATTTCGGAAAACGTATCGAGTATGCAAACGAGCTTGTTTTGAGAACAAAGGAGATGAACCCCGATATCATATGTTTCCCCGAGCTGTTTCCCGGAAATAGCGAATCTTTAAAACAAAGTGCCAAAGCCGTTAATTCGTATATCTTGTGCGGAGAAATGGAAAAAATACCGTCCCAGGACATGTCGTTCTACAACAGTATTGCTCTTATCAGCCCCCTTGGAGAGGTTGTCGGGAAGTACGGTAAAAAATTACTGATGCAGGGTGAAATCGAATTTGGGTTTAAACGTGGTGAGGATTATAAAATCTTTAATACGAACATTGGCAGAATCGGTGTGCTGATTTGCGCCGATCTCCCGTTGGTTCCGGAAACCAGTGCAAAGATTGCCCTTGGCGGTGCTGATATTCTGTTCGTGCCGGCTATGGCGTTAAAACACTCGCTGTCTTACTGGGAGATGTTCCTCCTTGTAAGGAGCACGGATAATGGGATCCCAACGGTCTTTGTAAATACTGCGAGTGAATTCGCCGGTGCCGGTGGTAAATATATATTTGGTGGTGGTCAAAGCAAGGTCGTTTTGCCGATGATTCCCGAAGCGAAAACTATAGAAGAGGTTTACAGCGCGAAAGAGCTGGATCCACAGAAACAGATTGTGTTAAGAATGGGCGATAAAGAAGAAATTAAGAGTATCGATATCGACATCGCACTTCACAAAGAATATAAGTACGAAATACAGGATCTTAGAAAGATTGCAGAATCAATTGAATTAACTACAATTGATGTGCCCTAGTCACTAAAAGTGTTGACGAGTGATGAGTTAATAAGTGACGAGTCATGGACTTCCTGTAAGACAATCACCCGATTGCTTCGTCGCTTGCTAAAAGGCTCGCTCCTCGCAATGACAGCCCTTGGCACCTCCTGAATTCCGCAACTCTGTCATTGCGAGCCCACCGCAGGTGGGCGCGGCAATCAGGTTAAAGCTTCCCCCAATTAAGAAACTGCTTCGTCTCCTCGCAATGACGGCCCTTGCCGCTCACCTAAAAAACCATTTTCCAAAATTCCCACAAAAAAAACTTGACAAGCAACTCCCCTATATGATATTCACTTTATCTTATGCTCGTGTGAAAATATCTTGCGTGGAAGTGCTCACCTCAAACTTTTAATCTAATTGCAGGTGGCCTATGGGAAAACTACTTCTCCTAATAATCAGCGCAGTATTGGTCAATAACTTTGTCCTTGCAAGATTCCTGGGCATCTGCCCCTTCCTCGGGGTGTCAAAAAAGACGGAGACCGCCATCGGTATGGGAATGGCCGTCATCTTCGTCATGAGCATTGCGTCACTCGTCACCTGGATTCTCCAGTACTACATCCTTACCCCATTCAAAATCGAATACCTCCAGACTATCGTGTTCATCCTCGTTATCGCCTCTCTAGTCCAGCTTGTCGAGATGATAATCCAGAAAGTAAGCCCGGTCCTCTATCAGGCGTTGGGGATATTTCTCCCCCTGATCACCACGAACTGCGCCGTGCTGGGCGTGGCCGTCCTGAACATCCAGAAGGGTTACACCTTCTGGGAGTCGGTCATCTTCGGCGTGGGCGCATCGCTGGGATTCGCCCTGGCGCTGATCCTGTTCGCCGGGATTCGGGAGCGCCTCGACCTCGCCGATGTGCCTAAGCCCCTCAGGGGAACGGCAATAGCCCTCGTTACGGCGGGGCTGCTCTCCCTTGCCTTTATGGGATTCGCGGGCCTCGTCAAGTAGGGGGGCCGCAGGCAAAAAAGGGGAGGGGGAATTGGCTGTGGAGGGGAATGGATGAACACTGAAGTCGACGAAACGATTATAAATTCTTAAAATCATAAATACGGTAGGGGAGGGATAAAATCATGCTGCCAGCCCTGTTGACATTGGCGGGATTGGGCCTCATAGCGGCGGCGGGACTCGCCATAGCGTCCCGCGTCTTCCACGTCGATATCGACCCGAGGATAAATACTATCGCCGACCTCCTCCCGGGAGCGAACTGCGGGGCCTGCGGCTATCCCGGTTGCAGCGGACTCGCCGCGGCGATCGTCAACGGTGAGGGGAAGATCGAGGCCTGCACAGTCGTCGACGAACAGGGCGCCCTCGCCATAGCGGACGTCATGGGGATCATCTACACCGAGACCGAGAAGAAATACGCCGTGATACACTGCAATTTCCCCGAAGGTGGTGTCGGTGAGAAGTTCAAATACCTCGGCGTCACCGACTGCCGAGCCGCAAACATGATGTCAAACGGGCCCAAGCTCTGCCCCTACGCCTGCATCGGCCTGGGCACATGCAGGGACGTCTGTCCCTTCGGCGCCATAACCATGACCGAGGCGGGTCTTCCGGTGGTCGATATCGATAAATGCACCGCCTGCGGGAACTGCGTCGAGGCGTGCCCCAAGTCGCTGATTGACCTCGCCCCGGTAAGCAGGACCGTCCACGTCCTCTGCTCGTCGAAGGAGAAGGGCGCGGCGGTCAAGAAGCTCTGCACCGTGGGCTGTATATCGTGCATGGCCTGCGAGAAGGCGTGCCCCTTCGAGGCGATAAAGGTTATAGACAACCTCGCACGAATCGATTACGAAAAGTGCAGGAGCTGCGGCATATGCGTATCCAAGTGCCCCACCGGCTCCATCGTGGACTACAGAACCTACGACCTGGTAGCCGAGATATCGGACAACTGCAACGGCTGTACCCTCTGCGCAAGGGCGTGTCCCGTAAACGCCATCTCCGGAAATCCTAAGGAGATGCACGTTGTGGACGGGGATAAGTGCATCGGCTGCGGTATCTGCGTGGACCAGTGCAAGAGGGGCGCGGTGACCCTGAAGAAGGTCGAGAGGGAGAAAAGGGCGGTCGCCGCCGGCTGACCGTCCCGGCCGGCCGGCCGATAACGGGGGGGTCGGGAAAATTTTATAGGAAAAGGAATGGGGATTGTCGGAAAAAGGGCTTTAAGAAGTTTCCGGGAAAGGGTGGAGGGCTGCCGGGGGCTGCCGGGGGATATTGGCTGTAAACAATGTCGCTGGTTGGCTTTGATAATATCGCGATTATAGATAGACAAGGGGAGACAAGGGGCCGGACAAGGGGCTTAAGACCCTTGTCTCCACTTATCAGGCCCCTTGTCTTTAGGGAGAAGATTGAGCCCATGAATAAGAAAAAAAGGAAATACAGATTTTCGGGGGGTGTTCACCCACCGGAGGAGAAGCTTACACGAAAGCTCCCCATCGAGGATATGCCTCCGCCGAAAAAGGCCTACATACCCCTCTCCCAGCACATCGGCGCGCCGTCGAGCCCGGTAGTCGAGCCGGGAGACAAGGTGAAGATAGGAACGAGGCTCTCCGATCCGGGCGGCTTCGTCTCCGCCCCGGTCTTTTCCTCCATCGCGGGAAAGGTAGTCGAGATAGTAGACCACCCCCATACCCTCGGAAGGTCGATGCCCACGGTCATTATCGAGGCGGAGGGAACCGACGAGTGGGATAAGGCGGTGAAGCCGAGGAAAGACTACGAGGGCCTCGCCCCGGACGAGATAAAGTCGATAATCCAAAACGCCGGCATAGTGGGAATGGGGGGGGCCACGTTTCCCACCCACGTCAAGCTCTCACCGCCGAAGGAAAAGCCGATCGACTCCTTTATAATTAACGGCGCCGAGTGCGAGCCGTACCTGACGTCCGATCACCGCGTCATGCTGGAGATGCCCGAGAAGGTAATATCCGGCGCCAGGCTCATCGGAAAGGTCCTCGGGGTCGAGAAGATCTACGTGGGGATAGAGAACAACAAGATGGACGCCGTAAGGGCTCTGAGGGCGGTCGTAAACGAAGACGATGTGGAAATAGTTCCCCTGAAAGTTCGGTATCCCCAGGGGGCGGAAAAACAGCTGATAAAAACGATATTGAACAGGGAGGTCCCCTCCGGTGGGCTCCCCATGGACGTGGGCGTCGTGGTTCAGAACGTCGGGACGGCGGTCGCCGTTCACGATGCGGTGGCGCTGGGAAGGCCCCTTGTGGAGCGCGTCACGACGATCACCGGCCCCGGAATTAAAAATCCGAAAAACCTGAAGATAAGGATAGGAACTCCGGTGTCGGAGGTGATCGACTACTGCGGGGGACTCGCAGAAGATGTGGGAAAGGTGATCCTCGGCGGGCCGATGATGGGACTCGCCCAGTACGACCTATCAGTCTCCGTAATCAAGGGGACGTCCGGTATCCTGATCCTGACTGAGGATAGGCTCGACACGGTTGCCCAGGGGCCGTGCCTCCGCTGCGGAAACTGCGTTATGGTCTGTCCCATGGGACTGACGCCCCTGATGTTCGGAAGATATACGGAGTTGGGGATGTTTACCGAGGCGGAAAACATGAACGTCATGGACTGCATTGAATGCGGATGCTGTGCCTACGAGTGTCCCTCGCATATTCCGCTTGTCCATTACGCCAAGTACGCAAAGGCGGAAATCCAGGCTGCAAGGAGGAAAAGGGCGTGACCAAAAAGAGCGTGAACAAAGAGGGTGTGACCAAAGGGGGCGTGCCCAAAAAGGGTGAGGTCAAGAAGGATACGGCAAAAGCAGGAGCCGGCTACATCATAACCACATCGCCCCACATCCACACGGAGGACTCGATCCCCAGGGTGATGTACTCGGTGGTGATCGCCCTTGTCCCCGCAATGATCGTATCGATCCTCTTCTTCGGCAAGGCGGCTATAATAATCTATTGCTTGAGCATTGTCTCCTGTCTCGCCTGCGAGGCGATAGCGCAGAAGATCATGGGCCGCCCCATAACGATAACGGACGGGAGCATCCTGGTCACCGCGATATTGTTCGCCATGAACATCCCCCCATCCTCTCCCTGGTGGCTCGTGGTCCTCGGATCGGTGATAGCCGTCGTCCTCGGAAAACAGATCTACGGCGGCCTGGGATACAACCCCTTCAACCCGGTCCTGGTGGCGAGGATCGTCCTCCTTATCTCGTTTCCCGTCCAGATGACCTCCTGGGTAAAGCCGGCGCCCCTCTTCTCCGGGGCTGACCTCGTAAGCATAGCGACCCCTTTAGGCGAGATCAAGACGGAGCTGATGTTAAAAGGGGCCATAGACCTCAGCAGGTACAACTATCTCGATTTCACGACCGGGTTCATGGGGGGAAGCATGGGAGAGATGTCGGTCCTGGCCCTCCTCCTCGGCGCCGCCTTTCTCCTCTTTCGCAAATATATAACGTGGCACATCCCGGCGGGCTTCATAGGGACCGTATTCGTCATGACCGGCATATTCTGGCTCGTAGACCCGACGAGGTACGCCAATCCTATTTTTCACGTGCTTGCAGGCGGGCTCGTCCTCGGGGCTTTCTTCATGGCGACAGATATGGTGACCTCCCCGGTATACCCGAAAGGGAAGATTGTCTTCGGGATAGGCTGCGGGGTAATCACCGTGGTGATACGCCTCTTTGGCGGATACCCGGAGGGGGTGGCGTTCTCCATACTCCTAATGAACGCCACCACGCCCATAATCGACAGATACACGGTGCCAAGGAAGTTCGGCTACGTCAAGATAGACGAGGCGGCGGCGGATTAGCCTGTAGGGGGGGAATGGGGATGATAAAAATTATTGAGTTAAAAATGAAGGCGATAAATAAAACAGGATACGGGGGTAGCGACTGATGAAGGAGATTGGAAAACTCATTCTCGTTTTGACACTGATATGCCTCGCGGCGGCGGCGGCGCTCTCCCAGATCGAGAGGATCACCAGGGATCCGATCGCCCAGGCCTTAAGAGAGGAGAAGCTCCGCGCCATCAGGAAGGTGCTCCCCGAATACGACAACGAACCGGACAAGGAGAGCGTGTCGATTATAATTGGTAAGGACGAATCGGGCAATGATATCGAAAAGGAATACTATATAGCGAAAAAGGGGGACGATGTGGTCGGCGTGGCCTTCGAGGGCTCCTCCTCCGAGGGGTACGGCGGAGAGATCGTCGTGATGATAGGGGTAGACCCGGAGGACACGGTAAACGGGATAGAGATAATAAAACACGCCGAGACCCCCGGGCTCGGCTCCAAGATCACCGAAAGCGTCTTCCTGTCGATCTTCAAGGGGAGAAACCTCGAAAACACGAACTGGGCCGTTAAAAAGGACGGGGGAGACATAGACCAGATTACCGGCGCCACCATCTCCCCCAGAGCGGTGGTCTACGCAGTCGACGAGGAGCTCAAGAGGTTCTCAGAAAAAAGAGATGAAATCCTCGAAAAGGCGAAAAAGATGAGTGGGGAAGTGAGCGACCCCGCGGGCGGTTGATCGTTAAATCGAAGGGAAGAAGAGGGATTTGATATGTCCAATCTAAAAGAATTCACCAAGGGCCTCTGGGACGAGCACCCGATATTCAAGCTCGTTTTGGGGATGTGTCCAACGCTGGCCGTAACGACGGCCGCGATAAACGGAATAGGGATGGGGCTTGCGACCACCTTCGTCCTCGTCTCGTCAAACCTCGTTATCTCGATCTTGAGGGGCGTCATTCCGCCCAAGGTCAGGATCCCCTCGTTTATCGTCGTCATCGCCTCTTTTGTTACCATCGTGGATCTCGTAATGAACGGCTACTTCCACGACCTCCACAAGACCCTCGGCCTCTTTATACCGCTCATCGTGGTCAACTGCATAATCCTCGGAAGGGCGGAGGCCTTCGCCTCTAAGAACGGGCTTTTCGTCTCACTGCTGGATGGCCTGGGAATGGGAATCGGATTTACCCTCGGCCTGTTTCTCCTCGGCGCCATCCGGGAGGTTTTCGGAAACGGCACCATCCTGGGCGTCACCCTCTTCGGCGAGGGTTTCTACCCCCTGATTGTGATGATACTACCCCCCGGGGCCTTCATTACGCTGGGCATCCTCCTGGGGCTGATGAACAAGATAGAGGAGGTGAGGGGAAGGGCTTAGAATAGGGTTAATATCAATTCGGCCGCGGTTTTCTTGATTGGGTGGTTGTTTTGCTTGGAAATGGGTAAGGGGCTGAATATTTTAATGAAATGGAATTATAAGGGAATTCCCTTTTTTTGTTGAAAATAGAGATTTTTTAAACAATAGAGCGGGTGATAAACGTGGCAAAGATACTAAAGAAAGAGAGGCTGTCGGAAAACACGGTCAAGATGGTGCTGGAGGCGCCGCTTATCGCCGAGAAGAGGAAGGCGGGCCAGTTCGTCGTCTTGAGGATAAACGAGCAGGGGGAGCGGATTCCCCTCACCATAGCCAACGCCGACGTGGATGCGGGAACTATCACCATAATCTTCATGGAGGTGGGAAAGACCACGTCCCTTCTCGGCACACTCGAGGAGGGGGATAACATCATGGACCTCGCGGGCCCCCTCGGAAATCCAACCCATATCGAGAAATTCGGCACCGTCGTATGCGTCGGGGGCGGGGTGGGGATCGCCCCGATGTACCCGATCACCGAAGCGCTGAAAAACGCCGGAAACAGGGTCATAACCATAATCGGGGCGAAGACAAAGGACCTCCTCATCATGGAAGACGAGATGAAGGGCGTCTCGGACGAGTTTCTGGTCTGCACCGACGACGGCTCCTACGGCACGAAGGGCTTCGTGACCCAGGTTCTGGAGGACGTGATAAACCGGGAAAAGAAGATCGACGTGGTTGTGGCGATAGGCCCCGTCGTCATGATGAAGGCGGTGAGCAACGTCACGAGGCCCCACAACATCAAGACGATAGTGAGCTTAAACTCGATCATGGTTGACGCCACTGGTATGTGCGGCGGCTGCCGGGTGTCGATAGGCGTTGAGTCGAAGTTTGCCTGCGTCGAGGGCCCGGAGTTCGACGGCCACGAGGTCGACTTTGACGAGCTGATGACGCGCCAGAGCGCCTATGCCAAGCATGAGCATGAATCGATGCAGTGCTTTTTGCGGGACAAGAAATAGATACGGGAGCAGTCAAGATGGAAGCTAAAGAGCGGATGAAAATACCCAGGCAGAAGATGCCTGAACAGGACCCCAAGGCCAGGGGCAAGAACTTCGACGAGGTACCCTACGGTTACGACGAGGAGACGGCGGTTATGGAGGCCCAGCGGTGCCTGAAGTGCAAAAAGCCCCCCTGCGTTGAGGGATGCCCGGTGGAGATAGACATCCCGGGATTCATATCGTGTATAGAAAACAAGGACTTCGACGGGGCCATACGGAAGATCAAGGAGACAAACGGGCTCCCCGCGGTGTGCGGCAGGGTCTGCCCCCAGGAGGACCAGTGCGAGATCAAGTGCGTCGTCGGGAAGAAGGGAAGCCCCGTGTCGATCGGAAGGCTGGAACGCTTCGCCGCCGACTACGAGCGGAACAACGGGAAGGTCTTTATCCCCGAGATTCCGAAATCGACCGGCAAAAAGATAGCGGTCGTCGGATCCGGGCCGGCGGGTCTCACCGCCGCGGGAGACCTGAGGCTCATGGGCCACGATGTGACCGTCATGGAGGCGCTCCACAAGGAGGGGGGCGTCCTCGTCTACGGAATCCCCGAGTTCAGGCTCCCCAAGGCGATAGTCAAGGCGGAGGTTGACTATTTAGCCAAGCTCGGAGTGAAGTTTGTAAGCAACTACATCGTAGGTAAGACAAAGACGGTGGACGAGCTCCTCGATGAGTACGACGCCGTATTCCTCGGCACGGGAGCGGGACTTCCCCTCTTTCTGAATATCCCCGGCGAGAACCTGATCGGCGTATACTCCGCCAACGAGTATCTGACAAGATCGAACCTGATGAAGGCCTATCTCTTCCCGGAATACGACACGCCGATTGTGAGGGGAAAGAACGTCGCGGTCTTCGGCGGTGGAAACGTCGCCATGGACAGCGCCAGGACGGCCTTAAGGCTCGGTGCCGACAACTCCTACATCATCTACCGGAGATCGAAGGTGGAGATGCCCGCGAGGAACGAGGAGATCCACCACGCCGAGGAGGAGGGAATAAACTTCCAGCTCCTCACAAATCCCGTCCGCTTCATTGGAGACGACCAGGGTAGAGTCAAGGCGGTGGAGTGTTTGAGGATGGAGCTGGGCGAGCCGGACGACTCCGGCAGGAGGCGCCCTATTCCGATCAAGGGATCGGAGTTTGAAATCGAGATCGACACGGCGGTCGTGGCGATCGGAAATAGCCCCAACCCGCTGGTGCCGGCCACCACCCCCGGCCTCGACACGTCGAAGTGGGGGACGATAATAGCGGACGAGGAGACCGGCCTGACGTCGAGAGAGGGGGTGTTCGCCGGCGGCGACATCGTGACGGGTGCCGCGACCGTCATCCTCGCCATGGGAGCTGGTAAGAAGGCCGCCAGGGCGATTCACGACTACGTGATGAAAAAGTAGTCCGGGGGGTGCAGGGAGTTCGATTAAAAGGGGTAGGTAAATTTATGCAGGGAAGGGTGGTGGAGGTGTCGGCGGGCAGGGATAATGGGAACAGGTTCTTTAAAAAAAACATTTAAAAAATGGGGGACTCAATGGCCTGGGTCCCCTTTTTGTGTTATAATCACTTTTTTAAAATTACCCTCAAAATCGGGTTAGAACAAAAAACGAATAATTTTGTTGCGAAGTGTCAATGAAGGAAATTAAGATCAGGGTCAAGAGGGTAGACGGGTTTTCGGGAAAGCTCCCCCAATACGAGACCGCCGGCTCCGCCGGAGTCGACCTCACGGCGCACCTTGATGCGGGCGTCACCATCCCTCCGATGGAGCGGGCGTTGATCCCCACCGGGATCGCGGTGGAGATACCGGGGGGGTACGAAGGACAGGTGAGGCCGAGAAGCGGCCTGGCCCTGAAACACGGCGTCACGATGGTCAACACCCCCGGGACGATAGACAGCGACTACCGGGGCGAGATAAGGGTGATCATGGTAAACCTCGGTGACAGCCCCTTCGAGGTCAATCCCGGAGATCGGATCGCCCAGCTCGTCGTCTCGCCGGTCGTCCGCCTTGCATGGGATGAAGTGGAGATGCTTACCGACACCGATAGGGGCGAGGGCGGCTTCGGCTCATCAGGCAAGTGAGGTGAATATATGGATATGAAAGTGGATATGAAAGGGGATATAGAAAGTCTCAAGAACTACGACGTACCGATGAACGAGTCGATGTCGGCGATTCCGCCCCGCGTCATAAAGGGGGTGGAGAGGATGGCGATGGGGATAGTGAGGGAGAAGTTGGGGTTGGTCAGGTTTCTCAAGCTCGGCCTGATGATTAAAAACGCAGAGAGGAAGTTTTCGACGGTGGACATGGGCGCCGTCAGGGAGAGGGGTCTTACGGACGAGGCGTTTATAAAAAACATCATATTGCAGTCCTCCGCCTTCTGCGCCCTGACGGAGATGGTCGGGGAGGAGGACGCCCTCGAGATATCCTACAAGATAACGGATGCGACCGCCTTCGGACTGATGTCCGAGATATTTCCCACAACCGCCGATTTTCTAGCCTTCGAAAATCCCCTCGAAGCCGCCAAGGCCTACATCCTGGCGCTCATGGAGGCGGACAAGAGGGCGGGCCTCCACGAGAGCGAGCTGGTCTACGACTCGGACGATGCCTTTCAGATCAACGTGACCTACTGCGCTTTTCGCGAGATTCCGATGCTTCTGGGTGTGCCGAAGGCGGCGCTCCCCAGCTGCTACGGCGACGACGTATTCTTCCCCAAGATCTGCGGGGATCTGGGGCTTCGCTTCGTAAGAAAGGGGACCCTTGCCAGGGGGGACGACTTCTGCGACTTCAGGTTCGAGCTGGTCTGATCCTTTCGCCTTGGATTGTAACTCACATCTTTCTTTTGTATTTTGGCTGTCCCTGCGAAATGTGGCCTCTGCAGGCTCTTATATTTTTATGGGACAAACGGGCGGATGTTGTTTGCAGAGTATGAGCTGTACACCCGCTGCCCCCCCGCCTCGGATGAAGGCTCCCCGTCTTCTTTAGATATTAACTTCATTGGATATTCAAGATATCGTCGTGGAATACAGAGGCTGCGTTTTTTCGGTCGAATTCGGTCGTTAAATTGAGGCGGCAACCCCGGCTACGCCCTCGCGTTGAAGAAGGCGACGACGGTATCGGCGACTTTATCCTTCTCCACATCCACCGTTATGGTGTGGAGGGACTTTTCGACTATGGCCTTTTCCTTTACAGCGGACGACACCCCGTTGTAGATAATGTCGACGCTCTCGAAGGCCACGACCGTGTCCTGCCTCGACTGCATTATAAGAAGGGGGGTTTTTATTTTCGATAAGCTCGACCTGACGAGCTTCATCAGCTTAACGATAGAGACGGTCGCCCTGACCGAGTCGTGATCGTAGCAGACGTGGGTGTCTTTTCTCTTCTCCGCAACGTCCTGAAAGGCCTTCGGCACGTCAGGCATAAGGTACATAAGCCCCGTGGCCGCGGCTATCGGAAGGAGAACCCTCGCCTTCCACTCCCCGAACTTCATGGGTGTTGAGAGGGCGGCGGCGCCCTTTATATCGTCCCCGTAGTCTATGGCGAGCTTAAGCGTCAAAAGTCCCCCCATCGAGAGGCCGGCGACGAAGAGATCTTTGAATTCGCTCCGAATCTCCCTGAACAGATCCTCCACCGAGGCGTATATCTCCTCCCACTTGGTCCTGTTGAGCTCCTTGATGCTCGTGCCGTGGCCCGGGTGGAGGGGCGCGAAGACGTGGTAGCCCTCCTTGTTGAGCCTCTCGCCGAGGTAGCGCATCTCGGAGGGCGTCCCGGTCAGGCCGTGGAGCAGAAGGGCGGCCTTTTTTGAGCCCCTGGCCGAAAGCGTAAACGGCCCGGCGCCCTCCATGATGTTTTGGGGACAATTTAGCTTGATCCTTTTAAGTTTGATCATTTTTCCTCACGTTAGGAGAAGGGGTTTTTCACTATTATCGATATCCGGCTCGGCAAGGGGCCTTCCGTCCGGCCCCAGGAGCGTCAGCACCCTGTTCTCGTCCCAGGGGTGGTCTTCCTCCCAGTCGATTATCGCCAGTACCGGTCTCGTCTGGAACCAGCCGTCGACGACACCCCCGATCCTCTCCCTTTTTGGGAGGGCGTTGGCGAGGTCGGCGTGGAGCACGACCAGAATCCCGTCGCAGGCGTAGTCCACTATCGCCCTTAAAAGCTGATCCGGCTCCATCGGCTCCTTCGCCGCCATCAGGCGGGGATCGGTGTCGAGCCTCCTCAGCTTCTCACCCGAAAGCTCCTTTATGATCACGAGCGCCGTCTCGATACAGCGGACGGCCGGGGAGGAGACCGCCTTGGTTACCCTGAAGTTGTCCCCCATGAGACTTCGGATACGGCCCGCCGCCGACTTCGCTTCCCTTATCCCCTTTTTAGAAAGGGGCCTCGGCGGGGCGTTCACCGTCTCGGCGTGGGTTACAAGGATAATCCTCATGGCTAAAAAATATCGATTTGTCGCGATTTATCTATTTAGGTCATCCCCTCATGCGAACGACTTTATCAGCTCGAAGAAGGCCCCCGAGAAGACCATCAGGGTCTGGTTTCTGTTTTCGAGCTCCAGCGCCGCCTCGAGGGAGGGAGCGTTGACGTTCTGATCCAGGGCCCTCTTCGTGAGCTTCAGTGCCCCCGGGGTTTTCTGGAGGAGTAACCTGCCTAGGGTAAGCGCCTCCTCTAAAAGCTTATCCAGTGGAACGACCTTGCTGACAAGCCCGATCCTCAGCGCCTCGTCCGCCGGGACCCTCCTTCCGGTCATCACGATCTCCGTCGCGTTGGAGAGTCCCACGAGCCTCGGCAGAAAATAGGTTGTTCCCAGCTCACCGCCGGTCAGCCCGATGTTGATAAAGGGTGCCAGGAAAAAGGCGTCGGGCGCGGCTATCCTGATATCGGAGGCCAGCGTTATGCAGAAACCGCCCCCCGCCGCGGGGCCGTTGACCGCCGCGATCACCGGCTGGGGTATCCTCCTTAAGCCCAGGATTACCGACGCGTACCTTTCCTGAACCATCTTTAGGAAAACTTCCGGATCGGAGAAGGGCTTCGCATCCTTGTGGGCCGTCGCCGACTGGAGGTCCGCTCCGGAGTTGAATCCCCTTCCCTTTCCCGTCAGGATCAGGACCCTGATCGAGTCATCATTATTCAGCCTGTTAAAGAGGTTGTCGAAGTCGTCCAGCATCGCCGTGTCGATGGCGTTGAGGCTCTCGGGCCGGTTGAACGTAACAAGGGCGATCCCCTTTTCCGGCTCCTCGAATATAAGGGTCTTGTAATTTGTCATAGTCATACCTTTATTAGCTCGTAGTCCCTCGTTCCAAGGCCGACCTTCTCTCCGTGAGAGAGCTGGATCGACCAGTCGACGTTCGGATACACCCCCCGAAACTTGTCCGCTCCCGGCTCCAGGTTCTCCTTTAAGGCCGTTCCCTCGATTCCGGCGGCACCGTTTACGAGGTCTGCGGACGCCTGGTCGATCGCCACGGGGTCCGTCCCGCAGAGGACTCCGATGTCCCCGACTATGGGGGCATCCGAAAATGGGTAACAGTCGCACGCCGGCGTCACTTTGATGATAAAGTTGAAAAGAACCATCTTCTCCTCTTTACCCTTGACGACGCCGAGGGTGTATTCGGCCATCTTTTTCTGAAACTCCTCGAAGGAGGAATCCCAGACGATCCTTATCGATCCGGTGGGACAGCTCAGGATGCACTGCCCGCACCCGATGCAGACCTCGGGATCGATTACGGCAACGTCCTCTACGGTGATTGCGCCGGCGGGGCAGTTATCGGCGCAGTTGCCGCAGGCGATGCAGTATTTCTTTTTTACCTTCGGCGAGACGTTGCTGTGCTGGGCGAGCTTTCCCTCCCGACCCGCGCACCCCATGCCGAGGTTCTTTATCGCGCCGCCGAAGCCGGATAGCTCGTGCCCCTTGAAGTGGGTCAGGGCGATTAAGGAGTCCGCCTTGACGATGTCTGCCCCGATAACGGCGCTCTTGAATATATCCCCGTCGATCGGGACGTTGACGACGCTGTCTCCCCTTAGACCGTCGGCAATGATTACCGGGGCGCCCAGTGCCCCGGGCGTAAAGCCGTTGTCGTGGGCGCACATCAAATGCGAGACCGACTCCCCCCTGGCCCCAATGTAGAGCGTGTTGCAGTCGGTGACGAAGGGAAGACCCCCCGCACCCTTGACGACGTCAACAAAGGGCTTGCAGTAGGCGGGCCTCAAATAGGCTGTGTTTCCCCGCTCGCCGAAGTGAACCTTTATCGCCGTCAGCGCCCTGTTTGAGATTCTCCCCGACACGTCGACCGCCTCTATCAGGGCGCCGATCTTCGTGAAGAGGTTTTTCTTCATGTCGGCGCGGGCGTCCGCAAAGTATATTTTTTCTGCCATCGAACCCCTCCCTATTGCTATTTGGTTGTTTTAATTCAAGCTTGAATATCCATCCGATGCTTTCAACATTATGGCCCAAGTTGCAATGTGGTGTCAATAAGATTTAACAAGGATTTAACAGGAAAGCACCTTTATAGGTGTCAATTTGAACAAAAGGCTCCATAGATTTTAGTTTCAATCTCCTTTCAAATCTGCTACAATAATAAGATGATTGTAGAGATGGGAAAAGTAGTCGAGTCGAGGGACGGCTTTGCCGTGGTCCTCGTAAACCGCAGCTCCGCCTGCGAGGGATGCGGGGCGAAGGGAGCGTGTCACGCCTTCGGCGGCGGCAGGGACGCCAAGGTAAGCGTGGATAACGAGGTGGGCGCGAAGGCCGGGGACGTGGTGGAGATCGGCATCGAGGAGGCGTCGCTGTTAAAGGCGTCGTTTCTGGTCTACATCGTCCCGATAATAGCGCTGCTTTTAGGCGCCTGGGCGGGGCAGTTGATCGCCGGACACATCAATATCTCCGAGGAAGGGGGGGCGGCTTTCGGCGGGCTTTTTGCCTTGATAGATAGCCTGATTGTTATCAGGCTCTTCGATCCGGTCTTTAAAAAGTACCGGTCGATGAGGCCGAAGATCATAAAAATTTGTGAAGGTTAGTTCTTTATGGCTGACGGTGTAAAGGTAATCGCCAAGAACAAGAAGGCGAGGTTCGAGTATTTCATCGAGGATACCTTCGAGGCGGGGCTAGTACTCGTGGGAACCGAGGTGAAGTCGCTCCGGGAGGGAAGGGCCAGCCTCAAGGAATCCTACGGCCAGGTAAAAAACGGCGAGGTCTTCCTCGTGGGCGCCCACATAACGCCCTACTCCCACGGGACGCACACAAACCACGACCCGGAGCGGGAAAGGAAGCTCCTCCTCCACAAGCGGGAGATAAAGAGGCTCTACGGCAAGTCGAGGGAGCGGGGCTACACACTTGTTCCCTTGTCGATATATTTCAAGAACGGCAAGGCGAAGGTGGAGATGGGCCTTGGCAAAGGCAAGGCGAAGTACGACAAGCGGGAGGCGATAAAGCGAAAGGACGAGAAGCGCGACATGGAGCGGGCGATGAAGGATCGGGGGAGGAAGTATTAGGGGGCTTACTTGGGACAAGGGGCTTGCCTGAGACAAGGGGCTTAAGACCCTTGTCTATCACTGAAGTAAATCAATTTCAGGATTGAAATTTAATGAAATAATGTATATATTATCTTATCTGTCCATTTCAAAACAGTGTTTCAGCGGCTCTTTGAAAACAAATCTTGGGGGCGACATGGTTTCGACGGGGATAATTGATCTCGATGCTGCATGCCGGGGAGATTCACCTACCCGTTAATCACGGTGGAGAAAAAATATAATCGCAGACAACTACGATTACGCCCTGGCCGCGTAAATAGGCCAGCGTCCTGATTTCCCGTTCCCACCGGGGATGAAAGGACGTCGCAATGTGGGATAAGCCGCCGCCAACTCCCGTAGGCAGCGGACGAAAAACCAGCGGGATCCCTCCTTCACTGGACCCCTTCGCCGGGGGCCGGAAGGGGCGGTAAAAAACGGCGAATAAGCATGTAGATGCCTCGGGTGAAGGTCTTCGGACGCGGGTTCGATTCCCGCCGCCTCCACCATTCGACTCGTTCCTCGCTCATGGCGGGACTTAGACAAGGGGCTTAAGCCCCTTGTCTGTCTGAGTTTGTCGAAGGATATGGCGGGTTGTTTTGAAAGGTTGTTTTTTTAACAAACAAGTTGACATTTCTTAATTATGTTATATGATAATAGTTAGTATATAATAGTTATGTCAATTCACTTCTTCGTAATATGTTATTGAAAATAGGAGGATAAAACCTTTGCGTGAAGAAGTTTTTAAAGTGCGGAGTCCATTTGTTGAGGGCAATCCTAAAATACGCATTCCTCAGAGAGAAACCTTTGCTGCACTTGAGGAGTTTGCCAGTTCTGGTTCCGATGAAAGGGAAGTAGGTATTGTATTGCCTGTCGGATGTGGTAAGTCAGGTTGCATAGCACTTGCCCCCTTTGCATTCAAATCTTCACGCACACTGGTTATCGCACCTAGCGTGTCTATTGCTAAGCAGCTTGAAAACGATTTCAAACCGACTAACTTAGATATGTTCTATTCCAAGACAGGCACACTTGAAGCCCCATATCCTGAACCAGTTGATATTCGTGGAACTAACACAAACAGGGGAGATCTTGATTTAGCAGATGTGGCAGTAACCAATATTCAACAACTTCAAGGTGAGGAAAATCGCTGGTTAAACGAACTTCCCTATGACTACTTTGATTTAATTCTTTTTGATGAAGGACATCATAGTGTTGCTGCAACGTGGGACATTTTGAAAACGAAGTTCCCAAATGCAAAAATAGTAAACTTTAGCGCAACACCTTTGCGTGCAGACGGCCAAAGGATGGCTGGTCGTATACTCTATTCTTATCCAGTATTTAACGCTATTGTTGAAGGCTATGTTAAGCGATTAAAGGCACTTGTTCTTAATCCAAAGACTCTTCAATATGTTCGGAATGAGGATGGACAGGAAGTTAATGTTTCGCTTGATGAGGTTATACGCCTTGGTGAAGAGGATGCGGATTTTCGTCGTAGCATTGTTACCTCAACGGAGACGCTTAATACCATTATTGATGCTTCCATCAGAGAACTTGAGCGAATTCGGGATGAAACAGAGGAAAAGAAACACAAGATAATCGCATCGGCCCTGAACTTTGAGCATTGCCATCAAATAGTTGAGGCATACCGCTCTCGTGACCGGCGAGCCGAATATGTACACAGTCGCGAGAACAGCACTGCTAACGATCGAGTTCTTGCCAAACTAGAGAATAACGAGATTGATGTGATTGTGCAGGTTCGCAAACTTGGTGAAGGCTTTGACCACCCTTACTTATCAGTAGCTGCAGTATTTAGTATCTTTGCAAATCTGTCTCCGTTCGTACAATTTGTAGGGCGTATCATGCGTGTGATTGAACAAAATAGTCCTGGGAGTCCTCTCAATCAGGGGACTGTTGTATTCCATGCCGGGGCTAACATTGCAAGTCGCTGGGAGGACTTCCAGGAATATAGCGAAGCAGACCAGGAATTCTTCGACCAACTTCTTCCATTAGAAGGCCTTGATTTTTCCAATTCAGAGGAGTTGGTAGTCTGCCCCGAAAATTCTCGAATACCCAATCCAATTGAAATTAGCGCACAGTCTGAAGTTCTCTTGGAGGAGATTCCACCGTTTAGGGACCCTGTGGCGATGCAAGCCTTGCAAACCCTTCAGGAGCGTGGCTATTCTTCCGAAGATATATGTCAAGCCTATGAGCTAAAGCCTGTTCCCACAACTCGTGTATCTGAACGGCGAGCTGCACGTGAGGGACTTGAAATGCGTGTTCGAAATGAGGTTGGCCGTATTTTAAATGAAAGGGGAATAAATCACCAAGGGCGTGATTTAGATCGAAAGCGACTTGGACGTATAAATTTTGTCGTTGTTAAAGCTGCTATTGATAGTCAAGTCAACAAGGCTGTTGGTAGAAAATCTAGAGAACGTAGTGAATTTACTCGTCCTGAGCTTGATATGATCGATCAGAATTTTGATGAATATGTGAAAGAAGCAATAAAGGAGGTTTTCAATGGCCAGACCAAAATCGATCCTACAAAAGGTGGAAGTGGATAAGGCAGAAAGAGCTCACGATTGCAAACACAACAAAAAACATCGTATTGAACGTGGAGATAATAGGCTTAAAGTTGGGAATAAACGCGCTTATAAACATTATTGTGTTGCTTGTGCTATCGAAATCATCGAGAGGGATATAGTAAAACTGCAAGGACTTGCCCAACAACTTCGAGAATAAAAATAATATAAACGTTGTCATCGCCAAAACAAAAAAACACATCATCCTCAATAAATTGATACCAGGCTTCCAGACTGTTATTATTTTAATCTACCACTTTTATCAATATAGATTTGACACAATAACTCATCAGATATATCATAATCCCAAAAATATTTTAGGATTTTAAAAATGGCAAAAAAAGACAAGCTGTGCGTAATCTGGAGCTCGGCGGATAGAGACGTGGCGCTGGGCACCGCCTTCATGTATACCTTGAACTCGAAGCTCCGCGGCTGGTGGGATACGGTCAGGCTCATCGTCTGGGGGCCGTCGTCAAAGCTTCTCTTAGAAGACAAGGAGCTTCAGGAACACGTTGCGAAGATGATGGACGCCGGGGTGGAGCTTCAGGCGTGCAGATCATGTGCCGATATATACGGCATATCCGACGACCTCTCCGCGCTTGGAATTGATGTGCAGCATGTGGGGGCATCTCTGACGGAGATGCTGAAGAGCGACGACTGGGCGGTGCTGACGTTTTAGTCCGCCGGTTGATTCTCATCGTGACATTTTTTACATACAGGAGGAGATGATCTTGTCATTCTGATGCGGCTTGCCTTTGTACCCTTTCTATACAGGGCCGAAAAAATCCAGCCTTAACGGGATAAACCATTTACAAATCAGTCCATTTGTAATATACTTTTTTTAACTTTCTAACTCGATCCATAGTTGAGTGTTACGCTATGTACGTAAAAAGAATTGACCGAAGGACGTACCTGAAAAAAATGGTTGCTCTTTCAAAGGGGATGGCTATGTTCACCTTGTTTCCATCCTGTTCAAAGGGAGCGGATCTGGTGGAATCGGAAGACGATAGGGCGCTCATCGTAAACTACGACGGCCTCTCCCTGAAGGAGTACGCCAGGAAGAAGCTACACCACGGCGTGGAGCGCTTCCTGAGTCCCTTCGGAAGCATCAAAGACCAGGGCGGCTTCGAGAATCTCTTCAAGTGGAAGTTCCTCTCGGAGAACAAGTTCAAGGGGTTCTACAATGACGAGAAGGTCGTGGGCGTTTCTGTTAACTGGGACGCCGTCAAAAAACATAAAGGCCTTTCCGCCACCTTCCTGAAGCACTCCACCGTGCTGATAAAAGATGTGGATAAGTACATCCTGGTTGACCCGGTTTTCACTAGGTTCATAAGGACAATCAAGGATTTCAGCCCCCTCGAGTTCGAGATTTCGGAGATGCCGGCCCCCGACCATGTCCTCATCACCCACGGCCACCGGGACCACCTCGATTTCAACTCCCTGAGAAGGCTCGACAGGAAAACCCATCTCGTCACCCCTCTCGGATACGACTTGATCTTCAAGCTGTTGAGGATGAAAAACCGAACCAAGCTCGATTGGTACGAGAGCTACAGGGACGACGGATTCGAGATAACCCTCCTTCCCTGCAACCACTGGACGATGAGGGACCCGGTCGAGGGGCCGAACCGCTCGCTTTGGGGATCGTATCTCATAAGGACCGCCTCGGGCGGGAATATCTTCGTCTCCGGGGATACCGCCTATTTCGACTACTTCAAGGAGATAGGCCAACAGTGCAGGATCGACCTTGCAATAATAAGCCTGGGCGCATATGAGCCGAGGTGGTTCATGAAGGGGAGCCACATGAATCCGGGGGAGACCGTGAGGGCGTTTAAGGAGCTTAACGCCGAGAGGTTGATGGTGGTACACTGGGGGACGTTCCGTCTGGGGGATGAGCCGGTTTACTTTCCGCCCATCGATATCGAGAGGGAGATGGAGGCCGCGGGTCTTTCCGATCGCCTGGTAAAGATCACCCACGGCGAGACCCTCTTTCTTTAGCCCTGATTCGAACCCCGATCCGTATTAAGGCATTAAAGCCGTTTTTACCGGCGCTTGTGGAATAGGGTTTTACAAAGGTGATGGAGTGTGCTATTTTAACTCGGATAAAAAATACGATGTTTTTAAAGCTGAATTGTAACTTAAGTTGAGGTTTTTATGAAGACTGAGATTACGGAACTTTTTGGAATCGAGTACCCGATACTCCTTTCGGGGATGAGCTGGATCAGCGTTCCCAAGATGGTGGCGGCGGTCTCCAACGCCGGGGGTCTGGGAATTTTGGCGACCGGCCCCTTGAGCCTCGATGAGACGAGGAAGGCGATCAAGGAGGTGAGGTCACTGACCGACAAGCCCTTCGGCGCCAACGCATCTTTGATGCTGCCGGCGGGCAGGGACAACGCCGAGATCCTCATCGAGGAGAAGGTCCCTGTGATCAACTTCGCCCTCGGAAAGGGGGACTGGCTGGTAGAAAAGGCGCACAAGTACGGCGGGAAGGTGATGGCCACGGTGGTAAACCACTACCACGCCAAGCGCGCCCAGGACTACGGGACGGACGCGCTGATCGTTACGGGTCACGAGGCGGCGGGCCACGGCGGGGACGCCACGAGCCTCGTTCTTATCCCGAGCATCTCCAGGGATCTGGAGATACCGGTTATCGCGGCCGGCGGATTTTCCAGCGGTATGGGACTCGCCGCGGCGCTCGCCCTCGGGGCCGAGGGTATAGCTATGGGAAGCCGCTTCATGTCGACCGTCGAGAGCCCCCTTCATCAGAACTTCAAGGACCTCTCCATCGAAAAGACGATATACGACACAATCTACTCGACAAGGATCGACGGGATTCCGTGCCGCTGCATGGACACGAAGGCGACGAGAAAGGCCGTTAAGCGGGGTCTTAACATGCCGGCGGCGTTTTTCAACTCCCGGATCATAGCCAAGCAGCTGAAGCTCCCGTTTTTCAAGCTCTTTTTCGGGGTGCTCGCCTCCGGGCCTAAAAACGCCATTCAGATGGCGTATCTGGCAAACACCTACCGGGCGGCGAACCTCGCCACGGAGGACGGGGACGTCAATAGGGGAATACTCCCCGTGGGGCAGGCAACCGGTATGATCGAAGACTTGCCGACTATCGAGGAACTTATGAAGAGGATGGTGGTGGAGGCGGAGGAGACGAAGAAGAGAATAAACAAGATGATTTAGCCGACCGATCTGGATTTCGATATGCATTTTTGGGTTTGAAGGGGTTTTTTAAAAAAAGTTCGCCGGTATCTTTAATGACCGGATATGCGGTTAAGGCCGAGCGAACCGACATTTTTAACTTACATTTTAGTATTTAGGGGATTTATGATGAAAGTCCTGATCGCGTACACCTCCAATACCGGTAACACGGAGAAGGTAGCAAAAGCGATATCAAGGGGGGTCGAGGCCGCCCACGATGTGGAGATCAAGCGGATCGAAGATACAAAGGCGGAAGATGTAAAGGCCTTCGACCTGGTGTTCTTGGGCTCGCCGATCCACGCTGGCGGGCTTTCGACCGCAGCGGCAGAGTTTCTGAATGGAATGCCCGATTCCCCCGGGTTCAGGCTCGCCGGGTTCGTCACCCATGCGTCCGATGCCTATGAGAGCGCGGAAGGTTATGAGAGGGGGATCAATACCTTTTCCGATGTGACAAAGGCGAAGGGAATCGAGTATCTGGGGTGCTTCGACTGCCGGGGGAGGCTCGATCCGAGTATCCGGCCGATGGTCCAGCAGGCGAAGAAGGTCTCGGACGAGGAGTGGGCGGAGGATATGAGGGTGCTGGACCAACACCCGAACGAGGAGGACGAGAGGTCGGCGGCGGATTTTGCGAAGAAGGTCGTGTCGAAGATCTAATGGGAATTGACGGGGAATCAGTTTAGGCTGGGGGGGTATGGAGGGATTGTTCTGATAAAATCGATTTCGGGGGGTGTTAAAATGGACGATAAGGCGAAAAGGCTCGCCAAGGTTTTGAGGCTGCCGAAGCTGGGACAGGTGGGAATAGTGGTAAAAGATATCGAGAAGACGGCTAAATACTACACAGATACCTTCGGCCTTGGTCCCTGGTTCAGGGCGGGGCTCTCGGACGAGGAGCACAACCAGGGTGAGAAAAAGAGGCTCGATTTTGAAGTCGATTTGGTGATGGCCTTTTCCGGGAAGATCCAGTTCGAGCTGATAAAGCATATTAAGGGCGATCGCAATATCTATCTTGATCACCTCGACAAGTGCGGCGAGGGGCTTCACCACCTCGGCTTTTTTGTCTCCGACTTCGATAGAAAGCTTGAGGCGGTAGATAAGATGGGAATCGGCGTCCTCCAGTCCGGCGTAATCAAGAGCGTGGGGAAGGCCGGAGGGTCGGTGACGAAATACGCCTACCTCGATACTGTGAAGATCGGCGGCATTATCTTCGAGCTGATCCAGACGAAGTTCGTGGGGGTCAACATCAAGATGTCGAGGCTCTGGTTCGAGCTTGGAAGCATCACGGGTGATCTCGAAAAATTGGCGCTTTGAGGAGGCGAGAGGGTAAGGGGGGTTGCTAATATTGTCATCGCGGCGGAGATTTAAATATATTAGATGTTGACAAGCCCCGATATTGGTGCTAAAAATATCAAACTATCGTGTGGGGATGTAGCTCAGTTGGGAGAGCGCAGCGTTCGCAACGCTGAGGTCGTGGGTTCGAATCCCATCATCTCCACCATTTTTTTATCTGCCCCCCGGAAGAATTTACTAAAAAAACAACCGGGCCGCAACACCTAAAGGCCCGCGTGCTTTTCAGCAATTGGATTTTATGTGGCTCTCTTCTTTCCTGTAATCCCCCCGTCGATCCTTATGCGGCGATCTTTTACGGTGGGTGGAGTCTTAGGCTCTTTTCAAGAAGGTATTAAGAAATTTCCTTCGCAATCAAGGTGAGGGAGCGCTGATAATAAGGGCCGGGCCCTATTCCGCGGACAACTCCTCGAGGTAGCGATCGAAGTCGACCTGATCCCCGGTTTTACCGTTGAGCTTCTCGATGGTTAATATTATTTTGTATGCTATCTCCGGAGGTACCGGTTCACCTCGCATCGCCTTGTGTACCATTTCGTATGAGATGTTTCCCAGCTCCTCGATCAGGCCGTTTCTCGATTTTCCGCCTCGAAAGAGGGCCTCTTCGACAACCTCAGGGTTTAATATTTTAAATTTGTCGGGCATATTTCATACCGTTGTACGTGGAGCTTTTTCATCTAATCAGACCCCCGTTAATAATACACACCTTCAAGATCGTCTTACAATGATTCCGTCTATTTCTCTTCCCATCTGAATTCCACCGGCAGATCGCTTTTCGATGTGGATATTACATGATGGGGCTGGGTGATGGCCATGGTTACCATGGCGCCCGGGTCCGGCTCGGTGTAGAGGACTTTGACCACGAACTTTCCCTCCGCCTCGATAATCTCGACTATCTCGACATCGTATCCCCCGGACATCTTGCGTCCCGGAGATACAGCTATCACCATACTTTTTTCAAAGTCCACAGCCGGAGTTTCGGGTGTCGGCGTCTCACCGACGTGGATTTTTTTGAAGAAGGAAGAAAAAGCGTCTGCATCGTAAAAGACAGCCTCCACCTTCTCTTCGATTCCTGGAGCGTAATATCCCTTTGCAAGGGTGGAAAAGGCCATTTCACCGGACGATAAGGCCGCTAATCCGAAAAAGATCAAAAAAATGAAAAATGCTCTTCTAAACATGGTAGATTCCTCCTCGTTTTGATACCCGAATAGTCTTGTTTATTAAAAATATGACCCGTTTTTAAATCGAGTTTTTCTCGCTTCATTAACGAGGTCG
>Ga0180432_10002981_pt1 | contig 24783 bp, 22 predicted proteins | sample SS_ome_10_FD_132414 | JGI IMG/M metagenome (GOLD analysis project Ga0180432, IMG submission 132414) | Hypersaline lake sediment archaeal communities from the Salton Sea, California, USA - SS_1_MS_2 metaG | ecosystem: Environmental > Aquatic > Non-marine Saline and Alkaline > Hypersaline >... | reverse complement strand
GGGAACACATTTATAACACAGTTAGACCACACCAGACGTTGGGATACCTGACTCCAAAGAAATTTTTGGATCAATGCAAAAGAGAGGAGGTCAGGTGTCACTAATCATATGAACGAGTACAGTAGGTTGTATTTCAAATGTATACGTATTATAATTATATGTTAATCTCTTGTGCGTTATGGTAGCTGAAAATGGTAGCTAAAAGATGTTACTATGAAGTTCTCGGCGTCCCCAGGACGGCCTCGGAGGGCGAGATAAAGAAAGCCTTCCGGAAGCTCGCTTTCCAGTATCACCCGGACCATAATAAAGATGGTGGATCCGCAGAGCGATTCAAGGAAGTAAACGAGGCTTATGAGGTGCTCTGCGATCCGGTAAAACGGGAGCGATACGATCGCTTTGGGCATACCGGGGATGGCTTCGCCGACGGGTTCGATATATTCAGCGGCTTTGGCGACATTTTCGAGACCTTCTTCGGCAGCACGACTACGGCCAGGAGGAGCGGCCCCCAGCGCGGCGCCGACATCCAGCTCAAGCTCACACTGGAATTTAAAGAAGCTGTTTTCGGATGCGAAAGGGAGATCCAGGGCTGGCGCATCGAAGATTGTTCCACATGCCATGGTAGTGGTTGCGAACCAGGCACTCGCCCCAAACGTTGCCCCGAATGCAACGGCAGCGGACATGTCAGGAGGGTGCAGCGAAGCATATTCGGACAGTTCGTGAATACCGCTACCTGCCCGCATTGCCAGGGTGATGGCAATATTATCGACAAAGCATGCTCCCACTGCAACGGGTCGGGACAGGAGAAAAAGCAGTTTCGGTTGGTCATCAATGTGCCCGCCGGCGTGGAAGATGGAACGCAGATACGCCTGAGCGGCGAGGGAAACACGGGGCTAAGGGGAGGGAGCAGGGGTAACCTGTATGTAGCCCTCAGTGTAAAGGAGCACGAACTGTTCAAGCGCCACGGCAACGATATCATCATTAATCTCCCGCTGAACTTCACACAGGCAGCCCTCGGGTCAGAGGTTGATGTGCCCACATTGAACGATAACGCTAAGATCAAGATACCTGCAGGTACACAGACGGGCAGCCTGTTCCGCCTCAAGGGCAAGGGTGTGCCGAACCTCAACGGGGGAGGCCGCGGAGATCAACTGGTTATCGTCCACGTTATCACCCCGGAATCCCTGGATGAAAGGCAACGCCAGTTGCTGGAGGAGCTCGGCAAGACCCTGGAGCCTGCAAGCATGCCTGAGGCCAACCGGGGCATATTCCAGCGGCTGAAGAACCTGTTCGAGTAATAAAATTACATCTGGATTCAGGATAGTGCATCGCTTCTTCGTAACCCCACAATGGTCCGATTCCGACCGTGTGGTCATCGGCGGCAGGCAGGTCCATCAGATACGGGATGTCCTCCGCATGAAACCTGGCGACCGCATAGCCATTCTCGATAACACCGGCTGGAAATATGAAGTCGAGATACGCAATCTGTCACGGGAACACGTCGAGGGGACGATTCACAGCAGGCGGCAAATCGACGAGCCTATCATCAACATAACGCTATACCAGGCGCTATTGAAAAGCGACAGGTTCGAGTTCGTGCTGCAGAAATGCACGGAGATTGGGGTATCGAAGTTTGTGCCGGTAGTCTACCAGCGCTGCACCGCCAGGCAGCCATCGGCTGCAAAGGTCGACAGATGGCAAAACATAATCCGCGAGTCCGCTGAGCAATCAGGCAGAGGCAGGCTGCCGAAACTAGACCCCGCGATGAACTTTGAGCAGGCATGTCGCAGTTCTGCGCGACCTGCGCTTCTCGCCTTTCAGGGCGGCAATGCCCGGGGCCTGAGGCAATTATGGCAACACGGAGCACCGAGCGGCGATTCAATCAGTATCTTCATCGGGCCCGAGGGAGGCTTCAGTGAATCGGAGGTTGAACTCGCCTGCCAGTGCGGCCTTACGCCGGTAACCCTCGGCAGACGCGTGCTGCGGGCAGAGACCGCCGGGCTGGTGGCCATTACCCTAGTGCTATACGAATGCGGAGACCTCACGGGGGAATAATACCGCGATTCCCTTGATACATACCTGAAGCTGGCATATAATATCACACACATGATGCGAACGATAAGCCGATCTATAACCGATAGAAGGGTGCGTATGTCTCTCATGTTTGCGATCGTACTAACCTTTTCCGCTTTGGCATTTATCGCATGCGGCGGACAGGCTGAAAGCCCTTCTAACAGGATAGCCTTCGTCTCCAACCGCAGCGGCGATCTAGACATCTTTGTTATGAACGCAGACGGCTCCAGGCAGACCAGGCTGACTACCAGCTTTGCCGCCGACGATTACCCGCAGTGGTCACCCGATGGCAAGATGATCGCCTTTCACTCCAATCGCGATGGTAATGTTTCGATATATGCGATGTACTCTGACGGCTCCAGCCAGATGCAGTTGACCAACAACTCAGCAATCGACGCTGCTCCTTACTGGTCACCCGACGGCAACAGGATAATCTTCCATTCGGAACGCGACGGCAATGGCGAAATATACATCATGAATGCGGACGGCACGGGACAGACGAGGATTACCAATAACTCCGCCGATGATGGCTATCCCTGCTGGTCGCCGGATGGGGAACGGATAGCATTCAACTCCGAGCGCGATGGCAACTGGGAAGTATATGTGATGGATACAGATGGGACAAACGAGAGCAGGATCACCAACGGCTCGGGCGCTAACGCTTTCCCCCGGTGGTCGCCAGACGGGAACAAGATAGCATTCCACTCTAATCGCGACGGCAACTGGGAAATATATGTGATGAACGCCGATGGCTCCGATCAGACAAGGCTCACCAATAACTCTGCAGAGGACGCGCTGCCGTTCTGGTCTCCTACTGGCGAGAAGATCGTATTCCACTCCAACCGCGATGGCGACTATGAGATATACTTAATGAATGCCGATGGCACAGGCGTTACCCAGCTTACCGACAACAATGCCATGGACGTAATCCCCTCATGGTCGCTACGCTGAAACCACCGATGCGGAAAAATCAGAGGTGATAATGAGAAGAACGATCAACAGGAACAGGCTGATCCTGATGGCCATGGTGATAGCGACGCTGGCCATGGTGATCGTAGTGCTAAAATCCGATATCGGGGCTATCGCGTTCGATGGCAAAATCGTATTCTGCTCCAATATCGACGGCAATCGCCAACTCTATGTGATGGAATTATCAAATAACAACCTGACCCGGCTTACCGATAACGATGCTACTGACACCTCTCCCTCATGGTCACTGGACGGCCAGAATATTGCATTCTGTACCGATCGCGACGGCGGCTGGGAAATATACACCATGGATGCTGACGGCTCCAATCAGACAAGGCTTACCTTCAATTCCTACGATGACATCGATCCGTGGTGGTCCCCGGACGGTAGCAAAATCGTCTTCTGCTCTCACCGCGACGACAACTACGACATATACGTCATCAACGACGATGGCTCCTGCGAGGTCAGGCTGACCGATAATTCATCTGTCGATGCATTCCCGCAATGGTCCCCCGACGGTGAAAAGATTGCTTTCTGCTCCCAGCGAGACGGGGACTGGGAGATATATACTATGGATGCCGATGGTTCCAACCAGAAGAGGATCACCTACGACCCGGCCAGCGACATGGAGCCATCGTGGTCTCCGGATAGCAAGAGGATAGCCTTCTACTCCAACCGAAATGGCACTAACGATATCTACGTGATGGACGCCGATGGAACGAACATCCAGGCGCTTACAGACACGACTGACTTCGACGCTTATCCCTGCTGGTCGCCAGACGGCAGGCGCATAGCTTTTTCGCGTGGCAGAATGCTGGACCTTGACATCTGCATCATAGATATCCACACTTTACAGACCGCCAGGCTCGAAAGCGACTGGTACGACATGCTGCCTCGTTGGACGCGGTGATCGGGGGTAATCGGATTTGACAGTCGATGGGCAATTCGATTGCAGCTTACAGCCGAACTAAATGCGATTTGCCTTTGCTGTAAAGTCTACTGGTGCGCCGCTAAATCTCGCCGATAAGCTCCACCATCGCCTGTCTCGGGGATAAGCCGTTGTACAGCACGCTATAGATTCGTTCGGTTATCGGCATAGCGACTTCAACGCCACGCGCCAGCTTGAGCGCCGCAGCCGTTGTCGGTACCCCCTCGACTACGCTGCCTATTATCTCCAGCATTTCGTCCAGCGAGCGCCCGCGGGCCAGCCCGTCACCCAGCGTATGGTTGCGGCTGAGCGTGCTGTCGCAGGTAGCCAGCAGATCACCGAGTCCCGCCAGCCCCAGGAAGGTCAGCGGATTGGCGCCCAGCGCCACGCCCAGCGCCGCGATCTCGCTCAGGCCGTGCGCCATGTAGGCCGCCTTGGCATTGCTGCCGTAACCCAGTCCATCCACCATGCCGGCGCCGAGCGCGATGATGTTTTTCAGGGCACCGCCAAGCTCCACGCCGACGACGTCATCGCTGACGTAAACATGGAATGTCGGCGAGTGCATTATCCGACGTATACGCTCGGATACTTCTCGATCCGGGCATGCGACCATCGTCGCCGCCGGCAAACCGTCCGCGATCTCCCGCGACAGGTTCGGCCCGGACAGCACAGCGACGCTGGCGTTGCGCTCCGGTCCCAGGGCATCGGCGATCACCTGCGACATCCGGTTGCCGGTATCCAGCTCAAACCCCTTGGATGCGCTCAACACAGGCACACCCGGCGGCAGCTTGCCCCTGAGTAAAGCGACGTTGTCCCGCATCCTTTGCGACGGTACCACCAGCACGACCAGCGAGCTTTCGGCAAGCGCCGCCTCCATATCGCTCGTCGGCTTCAGGGTTTGTGGCATTTGAATGCCCGGCAGGCGCAGGCGATTCTCGCTGTCGCGCTCCAGCAGGTCCGCCTCCTCCTTGGTGCGAGCCCACAGAGCGACCTCCACCCCACGGCGCGCCAGTATAACCCCCAGCGTAGTACCCCAGCTGGTCGTGCCGATGATGCAGACCTTCACGATGTCTTAACCCTCTGTCCTATTTTCGACTCCGTCCGCGACCGCAACCGGCTGATGTTTCCCCGGTGCCTGAATATTATAACAGCCGCCACGGCAGCTGCGAATGCGACGCTGGCTACCGGTTCCATTTCGTAAATCACAAACGGTATCATCGACAGCAGCATTGCCAGCGTAGCGAGAATCGATCCCAGCGACACATAGCGTGTCAGCCGGACAACAGCTATAAAAACCACCACCGATATAAGGGCCACGGGCCAGTAAATCACCAGCAGCGCTCCTGCACCGGTGGCGATCCCTTTCCCCCCCTTGAACCGGATATACACCGGCCAGCTGTGCCCGATAACCGCGGCCATGCCGGCGATGGCATGCCCCCAGCCCAGCATGTCCGACGATGTGCCGACGATCGGCCAGGCGAGCGCCACGGCACCGGCGCCTTTGAGCAAGTCGGCGATCATCACCAGTAGTCCAGCCTTGCGTCCTACGGTGCGCATCACGTTGGTCATCCCCATGCCGCCGCTGCCGTAATCCCGCACATCTATGCCGCGCACAAGCCTGCCAGCTATCACGCCGAAAGGGATGGCTCCAATAAGATACCCCAGCACGAACAGTCCGATCAGTTGTCCCGCTATCATTCTTTACCTCTGCGTTTGAATATCAGGCGCAGCGGTGTCCCATCAAAACCGAATCGCCGCCGCAATTCGTTCTCAATATAGCGCCTGTACGAAAAATGTACCAGAGCGGCATCGTTGACCGTGAACACAAACGTCGGCGGGTTGACCTCAGCCTGCGTGGCGTACAGAAGCTTGAGCTTGCGGCCGCCGGTCGATGGTGGAGCGTATGCCGAGGTTATCTCGCCGACAACCCGGTTCAACTGTGACGTCGCTATACGTTTATTCCTCTGCTCATAGATGACCATCGCTGCATCCAGAACTTCAGTTATTCCCTGCCGCTGCTTCGCCGATATGAACAGCACAGGCGCATAGGACATGAACCTGAGCTGCCGGCGGATCTCTGCAAGGTACTCCTGTCGATTGGCCTTATCCCCTATCAGGTCCCATTTGTTCACCGCCAGCAGCATGCCCTTGAACGCCTGCTGAACGTACCCGGCGATGTGCAGGTCCTGTGCGGTGACCGGCTCTGTTGCTTCCGTAACGAGTACAGCCACATCAGAGCGGCTTATGGCACGCAGCGCCCGTCCCACGCTGTACTTCTCTATGCCGCCTTCGACCCTCCCCCGTTTCCTGATGCCTGCCGTATCTATTAGCAACATGCGCCTGTCGCCATATTCAAATATAGTATCGATGGCATCCCTGGTTGTCCCCGGCCTGTCGGCGACGATGGTGCGCTCCCTGCCCAGTATGGCATTGAGCAGCATCGACTTACCCACGTTGGGCCTGCCGACGATCGCCACCTTCATCATATCCTCTTCCGGTTCAGGGGGAAAGTATGGCACAGCCTTCACCAGGCTGTCGAGAAGCTCGGAAGTGTTGCGATCGTGGTAGGCGCTTACGGGGATGGGGTCCCCCAGCACCAGCTCATAGAACTGGGCGGCGTCATATTCGCGCGCTGCATTATCCACCTTGTTCACCGCCAGCACCACGCGTTTGCCCGAGCGGCGCAGCGTCTCAGCGATTTCCTCATCCAGAGAAGTGATGCCATCGACGACGTCGACCAGGAATATGATGGCATCCGCCTCAGTGATGGCTATCGATACCTGCTCCTTTATTTCGCGCGCCATGTCGCTGGGCGGCGATGGCAGGAGTCCGCCGGTATCCACGATGGTAAGCGCGTTGTCCTTCCATGCAATATCGGCGTACAGCCGGTCGCGCGTGGTGCCCGGCTCATCCTCGATGATGGCGACACGCTCGCCAACCAGACGATTGAACAGCGTCGATTTTCCAACGTTGGGGCGGCCCACTATGGCCACGATGGGTTTGGTCATTTCAACAGCTTAACCAGTATTGCCTTCTGCATGTGTAGCCGGTTCTCCGCCTGGTCGAAGACCACCGATTGCGGTGCCTCCAGCAGGCCCGGCATGATCTCTTCGCCGTGGTGCGCCGGCAGCGGGTGCATGAATATGACGTCCTCCTTGGCCAGCGCCAGCAGCTTGGGTCCCACCCTGTATTTGGCAAAATCCTTGCGGCGCCGCGCCGCCTCGAACTCCTGCCCCATGCTGGTCCACACGTCGGTGTACACCACGTCCGCCTTATCCGCTGCGACCTTCTTGTCCTCGGTGACGACGATACTGTCCTCACCTTTGGCATATTCGCGAGCCTTATCCAGCAGTTGTCGCTTTGGTCCGTAGCCCTTGGGTGACGCTATGCGGAACGCGATGCCCGTCATGGCGCAGGCGAGCAGCAGGCTGTTGGAGACGTTGTTGGAATCGCCGATGTACGCCAGCGTCAACCCCTCCAATCTCCCATTCTTCTCGTATATGGTGAGCAGATCCGCCAGTATCTGGCAGGGGTGTTCCTCGTTGGACAGGCCGTTTATCACCGGCACCGATGCGTGCTTTGCCAGCATGACGACGGTACGCTGGGCGAACGTGCGAGCGACTATGCCGTCTACGTAACGTGACAGCACCCGGGCCGTGTCCTCTATCGGCTCCCGCGTTCCCATGCCGACCTCGGCCGGCGACAGGTAGATGGAGTGCCCGCCGAGCTGATACATGGCGACATCAAAGCTGACGCGCGTCCGCAGCGACGGCTTCTCGAAGATAAGCGCCAGTGTCTTATCCTTGAGCAGAGCCTTGTTTTTCCCCTGCTTCATCTCCACCGCACTGCTGACCAGATTATTTATATCATCAGGTGTGAAATCGGTTATCGATATCAGGTCTTTCATCTCAACCTCCGACAATGGCATATAGTATATCACAATCGCATTTGCTATGACTATTTCCTTGGAATAGTGTAAATGTGGCGACGAGTATACAAATAGTGATGTCTCGCCCGAACGACGATCGGTAGAACTTAGTCTACCGCCCCACCGCATGCCGCGCCGCTATGTAGCCGAAGACCATCGAGAAGCCTATCGTGGCGCCGGCCCCGGGGTATGCGTTGCCGCTGACCGCTGCCGAGCAGTTGCCCACCGCGTACAGCCCATCGACGGGTGAGCCGTCCTCGCGCAGCACCCGCGCGTGCTCGTCCGCATCCAGCCCGCCGTTGGTGCCGATATCGCCGGGCCACAGCTCGATGGCGTAATACGGCGGCGTGGCTATCGTGCCAAGGCATGGATTGGGCCTGACAGCGGGATCGCCGAAGTAGCGATCGATGGCGCTGTCGCCCCTGTGGAAATCGACATCTTTCCCCGTCGCAGCGTAGCTATTGAGTTTGCCTACCTCATCCACCAAGCCCTGCGCATCGATGCCGCATTTCTGGGCCAGCTCCTCCAGCGTCTTCCCGACCCTGAGGTAGCCGTTCTCGATATATTTCTTGGGCGTGTACCCCGGGATCATCGGGCTCAGCGGGTACTTCTTGCGGAAGCGTGAGTCGACGACCAGGAACGCCGGGATGGCACCGCCCGTCTCGCTATTGTTCTTGTACTGCGCCCTGACCACGTCGGTGAACGGCGCTGCCTCGTTGACGAAGCGACTGCCCTGCCGGTTGACGACCATCGACCCCGGCAGCGTCCGCTCCACCAGTATCATCTGCGGCAGCTCGTGCCCCGGCGCCAGCGACGTCGGCAGCCACCAGGCCTGGTCCATGAACTTCAATCGTGCGCCGACCTCGAGGCCCATGCGCACAGCATCGCCGCTGTTCTCCGGGCAGGCCACCGTCCAGTCAGTCGTTATCGGCTGGCGCTGGTACTTCTGGCGCAGTTCCTGGCTCCGCGTAAAATCGCCGGCTGCCAGTATCACGCCCTTATTTGCGCATATCCGAATCGACTTTCCCTCTCGCTCTGCCTCGACTCCGATCACTCGACCGTTCTCGACAACCAGTTTTTTGGCAACTGTGTTCAGCCACAGCGGTACGCCGCGCTCTGCCAGCGACAGCCGCAGCCGCCCGACGGCGGCGTTGCCCATCGCCAGCCGCGTATCCGTCTTCGAAAACAGGCGTAACGGGTTGAACAGATACGAGCCCAGAATCTTGAACGTCTGCGTGCGGCCGCGCATCGAGGTGTCCATCATCACGTTAGCCTCGCTCAGGCTCAGCATCACCCTGCCGAAGGCCAGCACCTGCGGGTGCAGCCCGCGCATCTCCCGGCGCATCTTGCCCAGCCTCCACGCGTAAAACGGCACAGGTTCGATGGTGCGCCCGCCATTCGACTTAGCTCCTGCGACAGACGGGTAGAAATCCGAGTACCCCGGCACGATCCTGTAGCGCGCCTGGCTGTGCTCCTCCAGATACGTCAGCATCTCCGGAACGGTATCGACGTAGGCACGCAGGCGCGCTTCCGACACCTGTCCCTGAGTTATCGCCTTGAGATATTCGATCGCCTCTTCAGGTGAATCTTTCAAACCTGCTTTCTGCATCAGGTGGCTGTTCGGCGCCCATATCGCCCCGCCCGACATCGCCGTCGAGCCCCCGTACAGCGCACCCTTCTCTATGACCAGCGCGCTGCATCCGCGATCCTTTGCCACCACCCCCGCCACCATCCCCCCGCCCCCCGACCCCACCACCAGCACATCGGTCGTGTAATCCCACGTTTCCGCCATGTCAGCTTCTCCTACTCGTTACTGCGACTAAATGTAGCACATAGCAACTCCCCTGTCGACCCACCGCAAGCAGCATCATCAGTTGATTTATAGTATCGAATGAGTTTAGTGGTCAGCACCCTTGACGCTTTCCCTTATCAGTTGTACAATATTGCTGTACAAATATTGTTGAGGAGCAGGACTGATGGCCACAGTGACTACATACAGCAATGCCCGCGCTACCTTTGCCAAACTGTGCGATGAGGTAACATCCACACGCGAGCCGGTGATAATCAGGCGCAGGGGTGCCGATGACGTTGCGCTGGTCTCGCTTGAGGAGCTGTCCAGCATCATGGAAACAGCTCACCTTCTGCGCTCCCCCAAGAACGCCGAGAGGCTGCTAAAGGCCCTGACCCGCGCCCAGAGCCGAGAACTGGCCCCGACAACTGTCGAAGACCTCAAAAAAGAGCTCGGGCTTGAGCCGGCGTAAATCACCACCAAAGCGTCCAGCCGGTGAAGGCTGGAATGCAGTATTCCAGCCTGAGTTCATCGAAGACCTGCGCTACTGGGTTAAGGTCGATAGAAAGGCAGCGCTTCGAGCCCTGGACCTGGTGGAGGCTATACTTAGAGATCTCTTCGCCGGCACGGGAAAACCCGAGTCCCTGAAGTATTTGCCCTCCGGCACATGGTCCCGCCGCCTCACTCAGGAACACCGCATCGTGTATCTGGTAAGCCAGGATCGCATCGATTTTCTGCAGGCGCGATACCACTACTAACCCATAGGCTTAAGCCCCTTAAAACCACCCTTCTTACCTGATTAAAAATCGCTCAATCGACACAAGCCAGACAGGTGCCGAAACTCAGAAACATATTGACAAAGCTTCGAACAGCAATTAATATGTACATATAAGCGTACGCTAAGTGAGGTGGAGACCATGGCAACTGTAAATGCAACACAGGCAAGGAAAGAATTCTTTGACCTTATTAAAAGCGCCCTCACCAATCACAAGGTGTTCCGTATACACCACCGTGAAGGCGATGTCGTACTCATGTCAGAAGAAGAATATGAAAGCCTCCAGGAAACCCTGGAACTTCTTTCGATTCCCGGTTTCGCGGAGAGCATCAAGGAATCACTGGAGCAGATCGAGAAAGGAGAGACATACTCCCTCGATGAAGTGCTTGGGGAAACGAAGTAATGCCCTATGAGATTCGATTCTCAAAAGTGGCATTCGAGGACGTAAAAGGCTTAACCCCCAAGCTTCAGAAGAAATTAAAGGATATACTCACCAGCCAGATATCACAGGAGCCACATTCGGGAAAGAAGCTCGTCGGCGACCTGACAGGTTTATATTCGATGAGGCTGTCATTCAAGGACAGGATAGTCTACAGCATTGACGAGGAGCGCAAAATAGTTTACATCCACAGATCGAAAACGCATTACGGCAAATAATAGAACTCTCGCCAATAGGTTGCTCATCGAAACATCCCTGTCAACCCACCAAAACGACACCGCATACAGCTTGACAAACGCGACCATCCGATATAACCTGTCGGAACGATTCAATCAGCCTGTCGAGGAATAAAAAATTGGAAACTTACTCACCTATCAGGCCTCTTGTCGACAACCCGCGCTATGAGCAGCAGAGGGAACAAGCCCTCAGCAATCTTGATATCCAGACGATCGACCCGCCGATCAGGGGGGTGATCGCCGGTTTCGCGAAGCTGCCATACTGCTTCACGCTGCAGAGCTGCTACGGCCACTTCCTATATGAAGGACAGAGCGACGATCGTAACACCGAGCCGCTGCCCGCCTCGGAGGGCATAACGACTATCGAATACAGGATAGCCTATATCGCACTGTGCATACAGGACAGCCCGCCCGGCAGGGAGCTGTTCGATTACCTGAGCAGGATACCCGCTATAGACCCGGACTACGTCCAGTGGTGCAGCTCCGACTGGTTCTGGGACCAGCAGGTGAACTCCTACGCCCTGCAGGTGGAACCGGACAGGTTCAAGGCACAGGACACGGCCACTGTCGACTATCGGGAGGCGCTGCACATTCAGGAAGTGAAAACAAGATTCTTCCGTGAACTGGTTAAATTGCTGCAGCACCGATTGCGGTAAAAGCGTAACACTGCCGATTGCCCCCATCGTCTAATAGACTTATAATGTCCCCGTAATGCCCGATAAAAAGCCGATCCTCGTCCTGTTCGACGGCCACGCCCTGATACACCGCGCCTTCCACGCCCTGCCACCGCTGTCCGTCAGGAAGACCGGCGAGCAGACCGGCGCCGTGTACGGCTTCGCCAACATGGTGCTGAAGATACTCGCCGAGCTCAAGCCCACGCACTACGCCGTCGCCTTCGACCACCCGGCTCCGACATTCAGGCACAAAGAGTTCGCCGGGTACAAGGCGCACCGCCCGCCGGCGCCGGACGAACTGATAAGCCAGTTCAAGCGCGTGCGGCAGTTAGTGGACGCCTTCAATATCCCCGGCTACGAGGTCGAGGGCTACGAGGCGGACGACATACTCGGCACGCTGGCGAAACAGGCTGCCGCGAAAGGGCTCGATACCGTCATCGTCACCGGCGACATGGACACGCTGCAGCTCGTATCGCCGAACACGCGCGTGCTGCTGCCGCGGCCGGGCAAATCCTTCAGCGACACGATCCTCTACGATGAGGGCAAGGTCGAGGAGCGCTACGGCATTGCGCCACGGCAGATAGCAGACTACAAGGGACTGAAGGGCGACCCATCCGACGACATACCCGGCGTGAACGGCATCGGGGAGAAGACGGCGGTGAAGCTGCTGCAGCAGTTCGGCAGCGTGGAGGGCATACTGGAGCACATCGACGAGGTAGCTCCAGCGAAGGCGCAGAATGCGCTGAAAGATAACGATGAGGCGGCCCGGCAGAGCAAGAGGCTGGCGACTATCGTAACTGAAGCGCCTGTCGAGCTCGACCTCGACAGGTGCGCCATCCGGGCTATCGACCGCGACAGGACGGTCGCCCTGTTCCGAGAGCTCGAATTCAACAGGCTGTTGACCAGGCTGGAGGACATCGATGCCGCCGATCGTACCGCAACCGCCAGGCCTCAGGTGACGGAGCCTGTAACCACCGAATACGTTACCGTCGATACGCCGCAGAAGCTCAGGGAGCTTATCGACAGCCTGAGCAAGGCGGATTCGTTCGCGTTCGACACCGAGACCACCGGATTCAACCCCCGGTACGCCAGCCTCGTCGGGCTCTCCTTTAGCATCGAGGCAGGCAAAGCGTACTACGTGCCCGTAGGTCACCGCATGGGAGACCAGCTGCCCGCGAGCGATGTGCTGGAGGGCCTGCGACCCGTAATCTCCGATAAACGGATCGCCAAGATAGCGCAGAACGCCAAGTTCGACATGGCGGTGCTGGCAGAGCAGGGTGTCGAGGTTGGCGGCCTGTATTTCGACAGCATGATCGCCGCCTGCCTGCTGGGCGAGAAGTCGCTGGGACTCAAATCGCTGGCGTTCAACCGCCTGGGCGTGGAGATGACCCCCATAACCAGCCTCATCGGGACCGGCGCAAAGCAGATATCGATGGACTACGTGCCGATAGCGGACGCTGCCCCGTACGCCTGCGCCGACGCCGACATGACGCTGCGGCTGTCGACGATCTTCGAAAAAGAGCTGAAAGATGAAGGACTGTGGCAGCTCTTCGATGAGGTCGAGATGCCTCTGGTGACCGTACTGCTCGACATGGAGCGCACCGGCGTGAAGCTTGACGCCGATTTCCTGCGGGAGATGGCGTTCAGCCTCAGCGAGCGCGCCGCCAGGCTGGAAGGCAAAATCCATGACCTCGTCGGGCACCGCTTCAATATCAACTCCAGCCAGCAGCTCGGCGCGGTGCTGTTCAATGAACTGCGCCTCGAGGGAGGCAAGAAGATCAAGAGCGGCTACTCGACGGATGCTGCGACGCTGGAAAAGCTGAAGGGAACCCATCCTGTGATCGAGCCGCTCATAGAGTACCGGCAGGTCACCAAGATCAAGACGACCTACGCCGACTCCCTGCCTTCTCTGGTGAATCCGAAGACCGGCCGCGTGCATACCAGCTTCAACCAGACGGGCACCACCACGGGGCGTCTGTCCTCCAGCGATCCCAACTTGCAGAACATCCCCGCACGGGGCGAGCTGGGGCGACAGGTGCGCAGGGCGTTCGTCGCCGACAAGGGTTGCATCCTGCTGAGCGCCGACTATTCGCAGATCGACCTGCGCGTGGCGGCGCACCTGTCGCAGGATCCCCAGCTCATCGCCGCCTTTGAACGCGGCGAGGACATCCACAGCTCCACTGCCGCCCATATACTGGGCATACCGCCAGGCGAGGTAACACCCGATCAGCGGCGCCTGGCCAAGGTAGTGAACTTCGGCGTGCTCTACGGCATGAGCGGCTACGGGCTGGAGCAGGCCACCGAGCTCACCCGCGAGCAGGCGGAGCAGTTCATAAAAACGTATTACGAAAAATACCGCGGCATTCGAGAATACCTTGAGACTACGAAAAAGCAGGCGCGGGAACGCGGCTACGTGGAGACCGCCCTCGGCCGCAGGAGGTATATCCCGGACATCAACGCCTCCAACGCGCAAGTGAGGACATCCGCCGAGCGCATGGCGATAAACATGCCCATACAGGGCACCAGCGCCGATATCATCAAGCTGGCGATGATCCGCATCCATGCCGAGATGAAGAAGCGGGCGCTGAAATCGAGGATGATCCTGCAGGTTCACGATGACCTCGTATTCGAGGTTCCAGAAGCGGAAATCGACATCATAAAGAAAATGGTGTCTGAGATCATGCCCGATGCCATGAAACTGAGCGTGCCGCTGACCGTCGATATCAAGACCGGCACCAACTGGGGCGAGATGTCTTAAACCTGCGAGTCGCCTTTACGCACGGCTACCAGCAGCGCATGACCCGACAATCGCATTCTGCAAGTGAACGAAAGATGCCTGAACTGCCTGAAGTCGAAACTATACGGAGAGACCTGTCTGCCGGATTAATCGGCAGGAAGATCGTCGGCGTCACCGTCAACTGGCCTAAAATGGTGCAAATTCCCTCACCAGAGGCCTTCAAGCAACGGCTGACGGGGCAGACCATCAGTGCCCTGGACAGGCGCGGGAAATACCTGATTTTCCAGCTTGACAGCGGCGAGGTGCTGATCATCCACCTGAGGATGAGCGGCTCGCTGCTCCTCGTTCGAGATGCTGAGGCCGACCGCTATGCCCGGGCCGTCTTTGTCCTCGACGACGACTCGCGACTCGTCTTCCGCGACACACGGAAGCTCGGCGTCATGTGGCTGGTGGAAGATGCCGAGGCTGTAGTCGGGAAGCTGGGACCGGAGCCGCTGGACGATGCCTTCACAACCCGCGACTTCGCCGGGAGGCTGAGGCGTCATAAAGCCCCCATTAAGGCTGTCCTCCTGGATCAGAGCGCGATCGCCGGCATAGGCAACATGTATGCCGATGAATCGCTGTTCGCTGCCGGGATACACCCGCGGCGACGCGCCTGCGACCTGTCGAACGATGAGATACAGCGATTGTTCAGCGGACTGCGCCGTGTCCTGAAACAGGCCATCGAATGCTGCGGCGCCAGCGTCAGCGACTACCGCCGTCCCGGTGGAGCGCGCGGAACGGCGCAGTCCGCATTTCGGGTAGCGCACCAGAAGGGCAAGCCCTGTCCCCAGTGCGGTACGCCGATCGAGCGCATCGTCATACGCCAGCGTGGCACCTGCTTCTGCCCCAGATGCCAGCCGGAAGATAAAAGGTAGTCATCGATACTAACTAAGAAGCTCGAAAACCCAAGCCATAGCCCATCATCGCTCGACTCATCCGGCTACAGGAATCACATGAGGCTACCCGCTTCCAGTGCCATCGACACACGTCGCCGCCGTCTCGAATGCTGCCTCTGACCACATTTGAATCGCCTGAACGATTGTAGAGAAATGAAGACTGGTCAGGCTCACAGGCAACTGATGTGGGAAACAGCCGTCGGCAAACAGCTACTCAATCAGTTTTGAGGCATACGACCGGTCATGAGGTCACTTTCCCAGTATCCGCTGGATTATGGCCAGGACATCGCCTGAGTTGGGCCCCTCTCCGTTCTCGTCCGCATCCCAGCCAGGGTAGTGCTCCTTCAGGTACGTCTCCGGGTACAGGATGCACAACTCCAACTGCGTGATGTCGCAGCAGTTGACCACCCCATCGCCGTTAATATCGCCGGGCTGCACCTCTGCCGGCGGTGTCCCGGTTGGCGTGGCGACGGCCGTCGCTGTCGGCGATGGGGATGGTGCTGGCGTGGCGACAGCCGTCGCAGTTGGCGATGGCGCAGGGGTCGCGGTAGCGCCAGCGTAAACGGAGCATGGGCTGGGATCAGGATTGTCGACGAATTCGCCGCCGGCAGGCGAGCGCTCCAGCGAATGGCCGGCGGCCACTTTCGGCAACGACATATAAGTTGTATCGCTGCCATAGGACACGGCATCGATGACTGTTCCCGCACTGTCACTGAGCACAACGCGGTCGCCTGTATTGCTCAGTCCGTTGCCGATGGTTCCACCGACAAATACGACTTCACAATCGCAAGCGGGGAAATTGTCGAAGAAACTGTCTGTAGCGGCAATGATGGCCAGGCCGTGTGGGGGCAGCGAAAGCGATGGCAGGTCGTCGCTGGCGGCATTGTCCGCAATCGACCAGCCGACCATGTCGATGGTGTCATCGCCGGGGTTGTACACCTCAACCCATTCCCACGCGGAGTCCGTGCCGGACTGCGGCGGATCGTACTGCACCTCATTTATCAGTACGTCGCCGGGATTCGCCGTCGTGCCCGTGGCAAACGCAGGGATACTTCGGGTAATGGCAATGGATATAAAGCAGAAGACCAGAAGGATCACGGATGCTATCGGATATATTTTGCGTGTCGCCATCGGCATAGTCTGATAATTCGAACTGTCGCGCGATTACGATTAATTTATACATGTGGTGAACAAGGGGGTCAATCGCTCAAATTGCTTAGTCATCCGCCGCATTCGACCGCAGATTAGACTCCAAATCGGAGGGTATTTGAAGAGTTCGCTCCAGAGCGCAGCGAGAGAATGTCAGGAGGACAACTGGCTGACGTCCATCGGTCCTACCGGTCGTCGGCCCGACCGGCGGCGACTCAAGTCCACAAGGTACCAGGCGGCAACGCCCATCAGGCCGACACCGGAGGCGATAATCACATAGACGGTCTTCATCCTCATCCCGTCGATGAAGCTGTCAATGGAGTTCTGTATCAGTTCGTTGCCCTTCCCAGCCAGCACCTGCGCCACACCTTGATAGCTGTTCACGTCAAACATCAGCTCCACTATCCTGGGTTTACCGACATTGGAATACAGCAACATCGTTACGACCAGCACTACGACAGCGGCAAACAGGAAAGTGCCCAGTGCCCAGGCGATGCGGCCCTTCCAGCTGCGCCCGCCGAGAAAGCCTATGCCAGCGATGAGCACGACCGGTAGTATCCACATCAACCACAGCAGCGACCTGCCTGTGTGTATCCATCGGCGGGCGCTGTCGAAGCCCTCGATGTTGCCGTCATCCGCCATCGCCTCGCGCAGGTCAGCCTCGGTTACTGTATAGCCGGTGGCGATCCAGTTGCGTACGTCCTGTAGCGTTTCCTCGTCATCGGCATCCAGTTCGTTCATCAGGTCGGCATCGGTGAACGTCAGCTCGCCCTCGATCCAGTCCCACGCCTCGTCGAGGTACGCTTCGTTGCCCGCGCCCAGCAGCAGCAGAAGGTCAGCATCAGTGTACAGCTCGGCGAAGGGCAGGGAGATGGTGAAGTGGCTTGCATCTTTCGTCACGTAGGCAATCAGCGAGTCCATCGCCGATGCGATCTGCGCCGCCAGCCAGCCCTCGGGTACTACCGACCGCAGTGAGTCTTCCAGCATGGGCTCGGTTATGGTCACCGACGGAGGCAGCTCGTCCAGGCTGTCATGCAGCTCAGCAGCCGCGTACGATATCAAATCGTTGTACACGTCCGTAAATGCGTCGCCATAAAGTATCTCAGCCTTTATCGCATCGCCGGCCAATCCTAACCTGTCTTTCAGCCACAGCGTGAAGGTGAAATGGTCGCTGTCGCCCACGAAGTAAGGGATGAGCGTTCCGGTTAGCGACTCGAACTGTGCTTGCATCCAGACCGGGGGGAATATCGTTTTAACAATCAGGATTATCTCGCTTTCGATATCCGACAGGTCGATCGGCATATCCATCGACCCTCCGTCCTCCACCTCGTCCAGCGCAGCCGGTACGACATCGTCATAAACGAAATTGTATACGTCCGCTTCCGTCATCCGATCGTTGTAGAACTTGGGGTTGACTACCGTGTCATTGACCTGCGTAACGGTAACGACGACAAACAGCACAACGATTAACAGGAGTGTGAGTGGAGCGGCGAAAGCACGCCTGACCCATATCATGTATCAACCCTCACTGGAACTTCTTTTCACACACCCTTCTCTTTAAAATACTTCACCGTGCTGGCGATGCCTTGCTTCAGCTCCACTGCGGCACACCAGCCGAATTCGTCCTTCGCCCGGCTGCATTCGAGGCATATTCTCTGTATCTCGCCGGGGCGAACCGCTATGTATTCCGGCTTCTCCTTGTAACCCACAGCTTCGGCCACCGCATCGAAAATCTGCTGGTCGGATGTCTCCACGCCCGTGCCGATGTTGCAGGTTACATTATCCCCCCGTTCGATGGCCAGCAGGTTGACTCCTACGATATCCGAGACATGGGCGTAATCGCGCGTCTTATCGCCGGGTCCGAATATAGTGGGACGCTCGCCGCGCATCATCTGCCGGGCGAATATGGCGACGACGCCGGCCTCGCCGAAGGGGTTCTGTCGCGGGCCGTACACGTTAGCATATCGCAATATGGCATACTTCAGTTTCGACTGACGGGCGTACAGGTCGATGTAATGCTCGGCGCAGTACTTGGACACGCCGTACTGCGAAACCGGCTGGATTCGATGGTTTTCATCCACCGGCAGATACTCAGGCTCGCCGTATATGGCTCCGCCCGATGAGGCGTAGATGAGCTTACGAACGCCGCTGCGCACCGCATTTGCCAGCACGTTGACGGTCCCCAGTATGTTTATGCTGGCGTCGTGCATGGGCTGCTCCACCGACCGCCTGAGGAGTATATGGGCGGCATGGTGGTTGACGACCTCGGGCCGCTCTTTCTCGAACACGCCGGCGATATCGGGGTCACAAATGCTCATCTGATAGAACCTGGCCTTGGGATTCACACGGTCGCGCTGCCCCTCGGACAGGTCGTCTATGACGGCGACATCGTCGCCACGCTGTACCAGGGCGTCGACTATATGCGATCCGATAAAGCCGCCGCCGCCTGTAACCAGTACCTTCAATTCTTACCTCCTCTGGAAAGGATAGACTGTCCGGGTAACATATATTGTAACGATTTCCATATGGCTTTACTATGCCAGTCGAATGATACGTCCGGCGACTGCAGCAGCCGCTCGGATATGCCACGCGACTGTATGAAGACGAACAGGCGATCGATCTGGCCGTTGCTCAGCCCTGCGTATAATTTCCTGGCGATGTAACCGGTGCGCAGCTCACGCCCGATCAGCCTGTGCCACTCCCGCTGATATGCCGACAGGTGTTCTGCAGAGAGATCCCCCGAGGCGATGCAGCGGGAGAGGGTGTCGGCAGCGATCTCAGCACACAGCAGGCCGTAGTACACGCCGCCGCCGGTGGTCGGCTTTACCTGCCCCGCTGCATCGCCGACGACCAGTATCCGCTCGCTGTAGGTTCGACGCAGCGGCCGCAGCGGGATGCCACCCGGCGATATGTCGGCAGCCTCCGATCGTATGCGACCCTTTTGCGCCAGCATTGAGATAAAATGTCTCAGGCTCTCGACAGGCCGGCTGCGACTGAACAGCCCGGCCAGCGCCATGCCCGGATGCGTGGGCACCAGCCATGCGAAAAAACCCGTTGCTATATCCTGGTCGAAGTAGATCTCAACCTCTGTCCCGATATCCACAGCGACCCTGGCCTGTGCCCCGGCGATGAAGCCGCCGAAGCGACCGAGGCCGACGCGCTGTGCCAGCCGCGAATAGAAGCCGGTGGCGATAATGGCAGCCCTGGCCTCGTGAATCGCTCCGCCGTCGCAGCGAGCGCGCACCCGGTCTCCCAGCACCTCGATGTCGATGACCCTTGAGCCTGTCTCGTAACGTGCGCCGCATTTGATGGCACTCGCGGCCAGCGCCCTGTCGAAGGCGGTGCGGTCGATAATATACGCCTGTGTCTCCTCGCGACGCAATCGAATCTCTCTTCCTGATGGGCTGAACAGGCTGGCAGAGTTGACCTCTCTCAATATAGTGCCGTCGAACAGTGGGAAGCGCCCCACGCATTCAGCGCCGACGATGCCGGTGCACTGCATCGGCTCACCGATATCGTCGTGCTCCTCGAAAACGACCACCTTGAAGCCCTTCTCAGCCAACCGCCGGGCGGCGTAGCTGCCCGTGGGGCCCCCGCCGACTACGATGACGTCGTGCAATATCGAACCTCTCCCCCATTACGCATAGGCTGTATTATAACACAGGCCTTTACTTATGTTGAATTCGGGCGCGGCGTGTGATAGAATCCTACTGCTCCCAACAACTATCGAGAGGTAACATGAACATACTGTGGACGCCGTGGCGGCTCAAGTTCATACTGGGCGACAAACCCGCGGAGTGCGTGCTGTGCCGCCTGGCGAAGGACTCGATCGAAAACGATAGAAAGAACTACGTGCTGCATCGCGGCAAATCCTGCTTTGTCATGCTCAATCTGTATCCATACACCAACGGGCACCTCATGATCGCCCCGTACAGGCACGGACCCGACTTAGGCAGGCTGAGCAGCGAGGAGCTCGGCGAGATGATGGCGCTGGTGCAGGCAAGCGTCGCCGCGCTGACACAGGCGTTTAAGCCCAACGGGTTCAACATCGGCATGAACCTGGGCAGGGTAGCCGGCGCCGGCATCGACGACCACCTGCACATGCACGTGGTGCCGAGGTGGGGCGGTGACGCCAACTTCATGAGCGTGCTGGCTGAGACGCGGATGATACCGGAGCCTCTGGAGGACACCTACGACAAGCTGCTTCCCGTATTGAAGGAAGAGATAGCGAGATAGTGTAGGATTAAATCGATTGTGATACAATTCCAGTTGTACGGTGGGCGTAGCCGAGCGGTTAAGGCGCCAGGTTGTGGCCCTGGAGATCGAGGGTTCGAATCCCTCCGCTCACCCTTGAAATTTCGACGATAAGGCGATAATTCAAATATCAATTCAAGTGGTTGCTTTGCGCCCGTAGCTCAGCGGATCAGAGCATCGGTCTTCGGAACCGAGGGTCGTGGGTTCGAATCCCCCCGGGCGCGCTTCTGAATAAACCCGCTCGCCGGCAATCATCTGAGCCCTTCACGTGCCCCGTTTATATTTCGTGTGATTGTTGCTATAATATCAGTTGGAAGGCTCGGCGATGCCGGGCTATTTTCTTTGAGGAATTCTTAACGGCAGCAGCCGACAACACAACGGATTGAATCGAACGATGATACAGGAAAGAATACGCAATATCGCCATAATCGCGCACGTCGACCACGGCAAGACAACGCTGGTGGACCAGCTGTTTCGCCATAGCGGGACGTTCCGCGACAACCAGACCGTTGCCGAGCGCCTGATGGACTCCATAGACCTGGAGCGGGAGCGCGGCATCACTATCGCGTCCAAGAACGGATCATTCACATACAAAGGGTTCCGCATCAACATCATCGATACCCCCGGCCACGCCGACTTCGGCGGGCAGGTGGAACGGGTGCTGGGGATGGCGGACGGCGCGCTGCTGCTGGTCGACGCCCATGAAGGGCCAATGCCACAGACATATTTCGTGCTGAAAAAGGCGCTGGCGCTGCGCCTGCCCATAATAGTGGTGGTGAATAAGATCGATATGCCGGCTGCCCGACCGGACTGGGCCGTCAATCAGGTGTTCGACCTTTTCGTAAAGCTCGGCGCCCCGGACGAGATATTGAACTTCCCGGTGGTGTATGCCTCTGCGCGGGACGGATATGCTGTTGACGACCCAAGAGCGGATGGTAATTCCATGGAGCCGCTCTATGAGAAGATCATATCGCATATACCTGCACCCGGCGGTTCCCCCGATGCGCCGCTCCAGATGCACGTCAGCTCGATCGATTATTCACCGTACATGGGACGGCTGGGCATCGGAAAGATAACCGGCGGTCACCTGAACATCAACCAGGACGTCGCCGTTGCCCTCCGCGACGGCTCGCTGGTCCCCACCCGCATCACCAAGCTGTACCGCTTCGAGGGGAATACCAAAATCCCCATGGATGAGGCCGATGTAGGGGAGATCGTTGCCGTGGCCGGAACGGATGAGGTCACGGTCGGCGTAACATACACAGACCCCGAAGACCCCAGACCACTTCCTCCGGTAGCGATTGACCCACCTACAATCTCCATGGACTTCGTTCCCAACAATTCGCCCTTCGCCGGCCGCGATGGAAAATTCGTGACGTCTCGCCACCTGCGGGACAGGCTGTATCGCGAGACGCTGAGCGACGTGGCCCTGTCAGTGGAAGAGATGCCGGGCGCCCCGGGATACAGGGTATCTGGCAGGGGCGAGCTGCACCTGTCCATCCTCATAGAGCGAATGCGCCGCGAGGGCTACGAGTTCCAGGTAACCCGTCCGCAGGTGATCATGAGAACCGAGGGTAACACGGTGCTGGAACCGTACGAGGAGCTGATAGTCGATGTTGAGAAGCAGTATATGGGCACGGTGATCGAGAAGCTGGGCGCCCGCAGGGGACGCATGACTGAGATGCTGCAGATGAGCGGCATGACGCGCCTGGTTTACAGGATACCCACCCGCGGGCTGCTGGGGTTCAGGTCGGAGTTCCTGACGGACACCAAGGGCATGGGCATGATGAATTACATCTTCGCCGGTTACGGGGAACACGCTGGCGAGATGAAAAACCGGCGGAACGGTGCGATCGTTGCGAAGGATGCATGCGTCACTGTGGCATATGCCCTGTTCCACCTTCAGGAGAGGGGCAGGCTGTTCCTCGGACCGGGCGTCAGCGTTTATGCGGGGCAGGTCATAGGCGAACACTGCAGGGAAAACGACCTGTATGTCAACCCCGGCAAGGGCAAGAAGATGACCAACATGCGTGCCGCCGGCTCCGATGAGAACGTAGTGCTTACCCCGCCGACGGAGATGAGCCTGGAGGACTGCATCACCTTCATCAACGATGACGAGCTGGTGGAGGTTACGCCCCGGGCCATCCGCCTGCGCAAGCAGGGCTGAGACCGTCTGACATTCTGCCCTTATCCTCCCCGACGCTAACCCGTCAAACTATCCGACGATAGATCCACGGCGCTGTCACTGCGGGTCTTGACATGTATCCGCAGGCGATGCATACTACGTGCAACTGAAGTCAGGAGGCCGGTAATGAAGAATGTTGCTGTTACAGGCATTGGAGGTTACCTCGGCGGGCTGCTGCTCCGCCGGCTGGAGCGCGAACCAGAGATAAGCAACATAGTCGGCATCGACGTGAAGGGGCCTAAATCCGATTGTGCCAAACTCAAATTTTACGCGCGCGACGTGCGCCAGTCCTTCGCCGATATCTTTATCGACAATAATATCGACACTGCGCTGCACCTTGCCTTCACGGTCACACCCAGCCACGATGAGAGCGGCTCGCACAGCATCAATATCGATGGCTCCGGCAACTTCCTCAAGGCCTGCGATCAGGCAGGGGTCAAGCAGCTGTTCTATATCAGCAGCTATACCGCATACGGGGCACACAGGGATAATCCCGCAGCGATAACCGAGGACGCCAAACTGCGACCCAACCCCGGCTTCCTGTACCCCAACGACAAAGCGAAAGTGGATATAATGTTCTAGGAGTACATGGCGTCCCACCCTGACTCCTGCGTCACCATCATCCGCATCGCCGCCGTAGCCGGGCCCAACGTCGTACCCGGCGGCCTGACCACGCTGTTCACCCCGGTGATGTTCCGCCCCATCGGGTGCGACCCGCTGTGGCAGTTCCTCCATGAAGAAGACCTGGTGGAGGTGGTGACAACCCTGCTGAAGCAGAAGCTCGGCGGCATCTTCAATGTCGCTGCCGAAGGGGGCATGCATTACAGGGAGATCATCAAGGCCCTGCACAAGCCGTCCGTCGTGCTCCCCGGCGGGCTGCTGAGGTTTTTCACCGGCCTTTCGTGGAAGCTGCGCCTTCAGTCGCGCTCGCCGGGCGGGGTGGAGCTGCTGATGTATCCGGTGGTGATGAATACGGAGAAGCTGAAGAAGGCTGCGGGATATCAGTTCAAGCACACCGGCCAGGAGGCGTTCATGTCCTTCGTCAACTCACAGCGTAAGGCATGAGCGGCTGGCGTATTTTCAGCGACGGGTGGCAAAGAGGGACTTGCACAGCACGACGGGATGTTCAGGATAAACAAAACATTGAATCGTGCAAGAGTAGCTGGTTGAACACTCTATTGAAACGTTCAACCCAGGCACAAAATAGCGTTTGGTTTAATCGCTCTGGAGAATTCTTCTTTATGCTAGCCCCGCTCAAAACTATGTTTTTCCATAATACATGGTAGAACCGCCGATTTTACGTATTTTGGCGGATTGACAGGCGTGTTCACCTGGAGTATTATGTGTAACTTCAAATGTATTGTCATTTGATTTGAGCGAGTTTGGGTAAATACGTGAGCATGGTGGAGCAAAGTTGCCGGTACCGGGCCTTTGGAGGTGTGTGGCGGATCACATTTTTACCGCTGAATTGATGGAAGCCTTCCAATGGGTTTGGAAGGCTTTTTAGTTATTGAGCAAGGATACAAGGAGGCAAACGATGCGTAAGAAAACACTGGGAATAATGGTTCTACTACTTGTTGCGGGAGTAGTGTTGAGTGGCTGTGCAAATCCGGTAGATCCGGAAGATGAATACAACAGGGCTCAAGCTTATATGCAGAATGTGGTTACGGAATATATGGTGGAAGAAGCGGGTTTTCTACCCTCTCACGGCG
>Ga0180432_10002980_pt1 | contig 24786 bp, 23 predicted proteins | sample SS_ome_10_FD_132414 | JGI IMG/M metagenome (GOLD analysis project Ga0180432, IMG submission 132414) | Hypersaline lake sediment archaeal communities from the Salton Sea, California, USA - SS_1_MS_2 metaG | ecosystem: Environmental > Aquatic > Non-marine Saline and Alkaline > Hypersaline >... | reverse complement strand
AGGATTAGAGCCTTCTCTTCCGCGGCGGGGTAATGGCGTTTCTTGCTCATGGGAATCTCCTTGGCTAGGTTCGATGCTAATTCAAACCACGGAGAATTCCAGTTCCAAGGGAATCAAAACAGTCTCGGCCGAGTAGGTGCCGTCGGCGTCGAGCATGACAATCACGTCGCCCCGGGCCTCGCGGATGCCGGCTTTGCGGGCCGCGCCCGCCCCGCGACGCAACGGGCAGCGAATCACCCGAATGGAACACTGTCGACAATCGCAGGCATATTGCTCCGCCAGCGATGCCGTCCGATCGGTCGAGGCATCGTCGACAACCAGGATTTCGTAGCGGATCGGTTCCTGCAAAAGCGCCTCGACGATTTCATCGAGGACCCGGCCGATGGCCTGCTCCTCGTTGTATGCCGGCAAGATAACGGTCAGCTCCCAACGCAGGGCAACTTCCGTGGTCGACGCCGTGAAGACCTGGGGCTGCAAACCTTCCATGGTTCGGCTCGCTTTGGGAAAGGGCAAACAAGGGAGCTTATATCAGACGGTTTGGTTCGCTTCAAGGCCAACTTGGCAAACGGGGAAGACTGGGAAAACAAAGGAATTTGTGGATCGTCGCACCCTTGCGCTACTCGTCGGCGCGCAAAAAAAGCCGGACCCAAAACGGGTCCGGCGGTAGCTTTCTCGGATTTCGAGACCCAAGACCAACAGGGCAGGTCCTGGTATCGGGGTTAGCTTGCCTTACCGTTCAGCCAAAGGCGTCGAATCTCGGCTTGGCAAAAACCCCCTTCCATCCGGAACGCGATACTAGGTTTCGGCAGGAGGCGCCGGCGGAGCGGGAGCGGCCGGGGCCTCGGGAGCTTCCGCTGGGGCTGCTTCACCTGCCGGTGCGCAAGTCGGCGGAGCGCAAGTCGTCTTGGGACGGCACGTCCTTGGACGGCAGGTCCGGCAACGCCGCGGGCGGCACGTCTTGGGCGCACAAGTCGTGGCCGGGGCACAAGTGGCCGGCTCACACGTCTTCGGCGCGCAGGTCGTGGCCGGGGCGCAGGTCGTCTTCGGACGGCAGGTCCGGCAACGCCGCGGGCGGCAAGTCTTCGGGGCGCAGGTCGTCGCCGGCGCGCAGGTCGTGGCCGGGGCACAAGTCGTCTTCGGACGACAAGTCCGGCAGCGCTTGGGACGGCAAGTCCGCGGTGCACAGGTTGTCGCCGGGGCACAAGTCGTCGCCGGGGCACAAGTCGTCGCCGGCGCGCAGGTGCTGGGCGCAAACAAGCCCGCTGTCGCGCTATCAGCGCTCAGCAGGGCAAGGCCGAGTACCGCGACAAAAATCGCGATACCAATCACACACGTGCGATTCATTAGAGAAACCTCCAATTAAACAGGTACCGTAGTGTTACGCAACTCACTCTTTCGCCGTCACCAGTCTTGTTTCCCAACTCTGACGGCGTCCAGTTGGGAGACACCTAAATGTGACTGTGCTACCAAGTCCTTCCCGGCCCTTCCACTACCCTGTTCAAGCGACCTGAGCCGGTTCACTTGGTAACAGATGCACAGCTTTCAACGATAAGCTAGCATAGTGGAACGAGTTGTCAACCGGGAAAAACGGAAGTTTGTATGTCCTGGGGTAGGTCGGTATCTTAGGAATTATGTATCGGTTACCCAAAAAAATCTAGCTTATACTCACGCAACTTCCCCTACTTTCCAAAAAAAAATGAGGATTCCCGAGGGAATCCTCACAATCATGGTCGTAAGTTGTTTTCTGGGAATGACTTACGTTGCAGCAAAAACCTCGGCTTGATGCAAAAAATCGGCGGCCCCACTTCGGGTTTTTGCGGAAATACGCAAGAAAATCCCCGGGTTTTCCCTTGAAACGGGCCCCGTCAGCGGCGGACGGGGTTCACGGAATTCTTGGGGGTTTGGGCCTGAAGTCCCCGCATTTGGGCGCGTCGGAGCATCTCTTGCCGGAGCCACGCCAGCTTCTCGACCAATTCCTCCCGGTTCTCAAAGTCGAGTAGAATGGGGTCTTCGCCCTCAAAGAAGAAAGGGGCCACTCCTGCGATGCGCCAGGTATCAGATTCTTTCCGAAGGGCGCAAATCGCGCGGGTTTCGTCGTCCAAATCGCGCCAGCTACACTCCACGTGTGCGATCTCTCCGGTCGGGTATGTCACGTTGCCTACACTGATTTTCGCCGTGTCGCTCGCCACCGCCAACTTGTCGGCGACGCCGCTTGACTTGGCTTTGGCGGTAAGCAGTGTGCTGACCCTCGCACCATCACCTTGACACATGGCCTCAAGAAACGCTTTGGCAACGATGGCGGGCTCCTCCGTATCCTCACCGGCAGTGGCCCCTTGAAAGGGCTCCGATGGCCGGTCGTTACCCGATATGCCCGAATTGCCCAGATTCGCCGAACTGCTTGATTCGCTCGTCTTGCCACATCCTGCGGCCACGAGGCCCGACACCATAAGGAAAACCATCCAATCCTTGCGACACATCTGCGATCCTCCCTGTTTACGGTGTTGGCGAGACTACGCAATTTCCACCGTGGGGAGTGTCCTGGAAACGCCGGTTTGGGTCAAGATGAAAAGTATGGTAGGGTATGTGCCGGTAACATTGCCGAAGAAGGAAACACAATGATGTTCTTTGCCGGGAATACCGGGCCCAAAATCTCTTCGCCGCTGGTCCTAGGCTTTGTCTCAAAACGTGTCCGAACAAGTTGTACGATGGGCTTCCAAGCCCGTCGCTTCCACCGAAACGGAACTTCTCGACGGGCTTGGAAGCCCGTCGTACGGATTTTGAGACAAAGCCTGGTGCCGGTCTTCTTGTCAATCATTGCTTGTGAAGAAGGGCTTGCGTCAGATTCCGGCCGCCCGCCGAACTTTGTCATCTTCTTCACCGACGACCAGGGGTACGGTGACGTCGGTTGTTTCGGATCACAACTGATCGAGACGCCAAACTTCGATCGCATGGCGGCCGAGGGCACGCGGTTCACGGATTTCTACGTCCAGCCGGTCTGCGGGGTCTCGCGGGCGGCGCTGATGACCGGGTGTTACCCGATCCGCGTGGCAGAGGCCGGCAACACCAAGAGCGGTCATCCCGTTCTGCATCCAAAAGAGATCACCATCGCCGAGGTGTTGAAGGACTGCGGTTACACCACGGCGCTTATCGGCAAGTGGCACCTGGCAGGGCAGGGGGGGAACCGGCGGGGTCGCGGCACCGGGCCGTTCCGCAAAGAGATGATGCCCTGCGCCCAGGGGTTCGATTACTTCTACGGCACGCCACTGCACAACGGTTTTACCCGCGAGCCGAATCCCAAGAGTTTCATCACCGAGCTGATGCGTAACGACGAGGTGCTCGAAAGCCCGGCCGACATGGACATGCTCACGCAGAAGTACACGGCCGAGGCGATCAAGTTCATCACGGAGAACAAGGACCGGCCGTTCTTTCTATACTTGGCCCACAACATGCCGCACGTGCCGCTCGGGGCGTCGAAGGATTTTCGCGGCAAGTCCAAACAGGGGCTCTACGGCGACGTGATCCAGGAGCTGGATTGGTCGTGCGGGCAGGTGATGAACACGTTGAAGAAACTTGGGATCGACGAAAACACGTTGATGATCTTCACGAGCGACAACGGGCCATGGGTCGAGGGGCACCTGGCCGGAAAGACGCCGATCGACAACTACTACGGCAGCACCGGTCCGTTGCGCGGGGCCAAGATGATGACCTACGACGGCGGGCTGCGGACGCCCTGCATCATGCGCTGGCCGGGGCACGTTCCGGCGGGACGCGTCTGCCGGCAGATGCTCTCGTCGATGGATCTGTTCCCGTCGCTGATCCACTGGGCCGGCGGCGAAGTGCCCAAGGACCGGATCATCGACGGCCGCGACGCCCGCGCATTGATCACCGGCGCGCCGGCCGGTTACCTTCCCCGCGATACGTTTTTCTTCTACTGCTTCAACCACCTTCAGGCGGTCCGCCACGGCAAGTGGAAGCTCGTGTTGCCGCGGCCGGCCAAGCCGCGGTGGTGCTCGTGGTCCGCCCGGATGTGCAGCGGGGTTGACGTGCCCGAGCTGTACGACATGGAAGCCGACCCCGGCGAGAAGAAGAACGTGGCGACGGAACATCCGGAAGTCGTGACCGAGCTGATGAAGCTGGTCGAGGCCGCCCGAAAGGACCTCGGTGATTACAACAGGGTAGGGGAGGGTGCCCGATTCTTTGACGAGGGGCCGAAGCGGCCCGATGCCTTGCGGTGGCAAAACCAACCGGCCGCCGGGCAGGTCAAACCGAAAGGGGCCGACGGCGGCGGACCCTATCCACACTCGTTCACCTTCACCCCGGCCGTCGACCACGAGAAAGGCGCCACGCGCCGCGACCCCAGCGACGTGATCGAGGCCGGCGACAAATACTACGTCTGGTATTCCAAGGTAACGAAAGGGCAGGGGGTCTGGGGATATCCAAGCGGTTATTCGGCCGATGTCTATTATGCCAGTTCCCCGGATGGGAAAAAGTGGACGGAGCAGGGGCTCTCGGTCGGCAAGGGCGGCCCGGGCCAATGGGACGAGCACGGCGTGTTCACACCCAATATCCTCGCGGCCGGCGGCAAGTATTACCTTTTCTATACGGGCGTGCCAAAACCGTTTGACGCGAAAACGAAGACCGCCATCGGTGCGGCCGTCGCCCAGTCGCCCGATGGGCCGTGGAAAAAACTCGACGCCAATCCGCTGCTGCTGCCGAGCGAGGACCCGAAGGATTTTGATAGCATGCGGGTCGACGACGCCTCGTTCATCGTCCGCGACGGTAAGTATTGGTTCTATTACAAGGGGCGGCAGATGAACCACAGCCCCGGCGAAACGAAGATGGGTGTAGCAATCGCCGACAAACCGGACGGGCCGTATGCAAAACACGAAGCGGGGCCGCTGCACCCGGGCCATGAAGTGATGGTCTGGCCGCAGGGCAGGGGGGTGGCCTCCATGGCAACCGCCGCCGGGCCGAGGCAAATCTACTTCGCACCCGACGGGATCCATTTCGAGCCCCGCAACACGCTCAGCAACGTGCCGCACGCCCCGGGGGCCTTTCGCAGCGACAACTTCGAGAACGACGCGAAAGGGCAGGGGCTCGCCTGGGGAATCGGCCATGCCAACAAGCAGGGCGATCTGTACCTGGTCCGTTTCGACGCTCAGTTCGACGCAACCGGCCGCGCCGGCTCCCGAAAACCGGCACGCAAACTCGTTACCTACGACAACGCTGAACCGGTCGGCCCACTGCGGTTCGACTTCGAGTCGGGCGACCTCCAGGGATGGCAGGTCGTCGACGGCCAGTTCGATCTTCTCGTCAGCGATCGAAAGGGCCTTCCGGGGCATCCCTATCAGCCGTTCAACAAGCAGGGAAAGTATCACCTTTCGACCGTCGAGCGGAAAGATGGGCCCCCGGCCGACGCGATGATCGGCGTGATCGAGTCGCCGCGGTTCAAGATCACCGGCAAGCGGATGTCGTTTCTGATCGGGGGAGGGCAGGGGGGGCAAACCTACGTTGCGCTATGCAACGCCGACGGCAAGGAGATGATGAAAGCCGACGGCACCGCCGGCCCGGCCATGCGACGCGTCAACTGGGACGTCGGCCGTCACACGGGCCAAACCGTCTTCCTCCGCATCGTCGATCGCAAGAAATCCGGCTGGGGACACGTCACGTTCGACGATTTCAGCGCGGAAGGGGAGAAGGTGGAGTGAGTGGATAGACGTAGGGTGGGACAAGCGCAGCGCTGGCCCACCATTTCAAGCCTCGAATCGGTGGGCCGGCGCTGCGCTGGTCCCACCCTACTCACTACCCACTGTCCGAGCAAGAACGCCGGGTGGTTGCTCTTGACCGGCCGCCGCCGTTTTTCTATACTCCCCACCCCTCCCCAAATCCTCGGTCAGGAGGTTTTCTCATGCGTGTTGTGGCTTTGATCCTTGTCTCGATCTTTCTGCTCCTTCTCCCAGGGTGCCGATGTGGCCACGACTTGCTTTTTGAACTCTTCCAAGATCATTACACAGGCGGGGGCTCCGATGTGGAGTCCAAGCGGGCGCACTACGAATCGCAACTCGACGCCTGGAACCGCTACGAAACGTACGGAGAGTCGCGAAACTGACGGACCGTATTCGACGTCTCGGTACAAACCCCGCCAGCCTTGAAGTGGTGGGCCTGCGCTGCGCTTACCCCACCCTACGCGTCATTCGGCAAATGCTCCACCGCGTTGAGAGTCACCAGCTTCACCTCGCCGTTGCGGTGGCGCAAGACGTTCAGCCCGCAGTTGTGCTGCGGTATTGAGCGGTATTTCTTCAGCGGCATGTGGAGCAAGTGGGTGAGGTAGACGCGGTTGACGACGTTGTGGGCGACGACGACGATCGTCCGGCCGAGGTTTTCGGCCATGAGTCTTTCAAATACCGGGACGACGCGGTCGTAGACGACGGTCATGTTCTCGCCGCCGAGGTAGGGGTTTACCGACGCGTCGGACATGAACAGTCGGTACTCTTCGGGATTCGTCTTTTCGATTTCGTCCCAAGGCCGGCCTTCCCAATCGCCGACGTCGACTTCAATCAGGTCGTCGACGATCTCGACGCCGAGGCCGTGCGGTTCGGCAATAACCTCGGCCGTCTGCCGGGCGCGCAGCAGGGGGCTGGTGAAGACGGCATCGATAGACTTGCCGGCCAGTGCTCGCCCCGTTTGCCGGGCCTGCACGAAACCCTCATCTGACAGCCCGGGATCGGTCCGCCGCCCCTGCAACCGCGGCGGCCGCTGGCGGTTGTTCGGCGTCGCGCCGTGGCGAATCAAATAAAGCCAACAACTATCCGGGGCAGGGCAGGGGGGTATATCCATCATACCGGGATTGTATCACAGCGGCACACAGGGCGGCAAGTGAGCTACGCAACAGTGATTGACACCGAACCGGAAACCGTCGATCATTTGATTGGGTGGAGCAGAACCGCGCCGCCCGGTCTTCGGATCTCCTGGGGGCTTGTGAAAAGAAAGGAAAAGCCATGAGAAAGGGTCCACAACTCAGCAGCAATGAAGCGTGGTTGCTGAAGCATCTGCTGAAGCACGCCCCGACGCCGCACACGGCCTACGCGTTGCAGGTGTGGCAGAAGGGCGACTCGGGCAAAAACCCCCGGCCGGCGCAGAGAATCCTCGCCCGCATGTCGCCCGAAGAGTTTCAGGCTGCCGCCTTCGGCCTGGAGAACCACGATTTCCTCGACGTGTTTCAGGCGAGCGGCTTTCTCAGGATTTCGCTGACGCCCGTGGGAAGGCAGTACGCCCACGAGCTGCTGCACCCCGATCTGATCGAATGCCTCGACCGGTGGACGCGTCGAAACCGCTTCCTCGCATCGCTGCGCATGCTGGTCATCCTCGGCGGCCTGACCGGGGGATTGTGGCGGCTCGGCGAATTGATTCTTTCATTCTTGTAGCGTCTGACCCGTCTGACCTTGAACCGGGTCTCGACTGTCGGTGTTTCCGAAGACACACGGGCAATCCGGCGGGGCAGGGGAGGGGGCGAGGAATTTGGGATTGGGGACTCGGCTCAGCCGCGTGCGGCTTCGTGGCGGGCGTTTGCCAGGCGGCTGGCGACGCGGATCGCTTCGATCATGCTGCCGGTCTCCGCTTCGCGCTTCCATGCGATGTCGAACGCGGTGCCGTGGGCGACGCTCGTGCGGACGATCGGCAGCCCGAGGGTGACGTTGACCGCCCGGTGCATGCCGAGGAGCTTTAGCGCGATGTGCCCCTGGTCGTGGTACATCGCAACGACGGCGTCGAATCGGCCGTCCCGGGCGCGGACCATCAGGGTGTCGGTCGGCAAGGGGCCTTCGATCGAGAGCCCCTCGGCCGTGCCGCGCTGGACCGCCGGGGCGATGATCGTCTGCTCTTCGTCGCCGAACAGCCCGGCCTCGCCGCCGTGCGGGTTGAGCGCACAGACGCCGATCCGCGGCCGGGCGCCGGTCATCCGGACCATGAACTCGTCGGCGAGCCGAGCCTTCGCGAGCACGGCGTCTTCGGTGATCCGGTCGAAGATATCCCGCAACGCGGTGTGCAAGGTGACGTGGACGACGGCCAGTCCGCCGGGCCCCAGTTGCCCTTCGTCGGGGCCGAGGTAGAGCATCATGGCGAAGTCGTCAACGCCGCACATCTCGGCCAGCAGCTCGGTGTGGCCGGGATAGTCGTGTCCGGCCAGGTGGAGGGCCTCTTTGTTGAGCGGGGCGGTGGTGATGGCATCCACCTTGCCGTCGAGTGCGAGTCGGGCGGCCGTCACCACGGCGTCGTAGGCCGCCTGGCCCGCCCGGGCGTCAACCTCGCCGGGTTGCACCTCCAGCACGTCGTCCGAGCCGGAGCGGATGCACGTGATTCTGTCGGGTGAGGGGTCGGCCCAATCTCGCGAGCCCGCCCCCGGCGGTGCGACCTCGACCACGGCGATACGCAACTGCCAGAGACTGACCGCCCGGCGGAGGATCTCGGGGTGCCCGACCACCACGGGCCGGCAGCACCCGTGGACGACCGTTTCGGTCCAGGCACCGGCGATGATTTCCGGCCCCACCCCGGCCGGGTCGCCCAGCGTCAGTGCAATCAGGGGTTTGTGCAACGCCATCTATTCCACCGCTTGGGACCGCTCAACAATAACGCCGGCAAGTACGGATGTCACATGATATAAAGCCGCGACCGTTGGTTATATAAAGCCGCGACCGTTGGTCGCGCCGAGGAACGCTGGAAACGGCTTTTGGTGACGCGGGGCGCGACCAACGGTCGCGGCTTTATAGCCCTGCCATTGTACGTTTCTCTCGGCACAGGACCATGGGGAGTTGTGCGTTTTCAACCGGTTTTCTATCTTGGGGGCCATGAAAGCATGTATTCAACGCGTCAGCAGGGCCCAAGTTGCGGTCGGCGGGGAGGTTTGCGGGCGGATCGGCCCGGGGATGCTGGTCCTGTTGGGGGTGGCCGAGGGGGACACGGAGGCGGACGCCCGCCAGTTGGCCGAGAAGATCTCCGGCCTGCGGATCTTCGAGGACGACCAGGAAAAAATGAACCTCTCGCTGTCGGACGTGGGCGGGGCGATGCTGGTCGTCAGCCAGTTCACACTGCTGGGCGATTGCCGGAAGGGCCGGCGGCCGAGTTTCGTCGCCGCCGCGCCGCCCGAGGTCGCCGAGAAGCTCTACGAGGTCTTCGTCGAAGCGGTAACCGCCCGGGGGATCGAGGTCGCCACCGGCCGGTTCCGGCAGCACATGGAAGTCGAGCTGGTCAACGACGGCCCGGTGACACTAATCGTGGAGAGCAAGTAACGGTTCGTGGCTGCCGCGTTGACTTGTTCGCAGCCACCCTCACGCGGAAAAACCGACCGCCCGGGGCAAGTTGACGCTATGCTGCGGTACGCTAAAATAGGGGAATTGACTGTTGCTACTTTTATCGAGTCCGCAGATGGTAATGTTTGTGGCGAGAAAATTACCATGACCGGCAAGACGTTTTTCAACAGCGTGGCAAACGGTGAGATTGACATCGTCAGCATCTTGCTTTCGCTGTTGGAACAGACGGGTTCGCTGTACTGCGTTATCGGCGGTCTCGGTGTCAATGCGTACGCGGAACCTGTGATCAGTCTCGATCTCAACCTGGTCGTAGTCTCAGACCACCTTTCCGACGTTCGGACGGCGGCCGAGTCCAAAGGGATGAAGGTCGAGGAATTTGAACACAGCATCAACCTTTCCATGCGAGGATCGGACTTGCGCATCCAGTTGCAAACAGACCCGCGTTATCAGGATTTCCTGTCGCGTTGCGAACAACGGGAAGTCTTGGGGTACAACATGTCCGTCGCCAGCGTGGAAGATGTCCTCCGTGGAAAGGTGTGGGCCTACTGCGATGACACGAGACGCAAGAGCAAGAGGCAAAAGGACCTTGCCGATATAATGCGGCTCGCTGAAACCCATCCGGAACTCCGCAGCAGTCTGCCCCCCGAGATTGCATCCCAACTTGACTGACATCACGCCGCGTTCTTACCGCAAGAACCGATCCGCGACCCTCTCGGCTGTTCGTTCGACGGCCGGGGTGATGTGCTTCTTGCAGTACTGCTCCGTCCAGCCGGGTTCATGGAAGGCAATGAACGTCAGCAGGGCCAGCTTGCCGTAGGTCGAGACGTTGGGCCAGAACTTGTGGCTGAACAGCTTCACCGCGCTGCCGAACGACCGCTTGGTCTTCAGCATGCCGCGTTTCCACTGAAGGCTGTAGAACTCGTCGAGCAACAGGTGGGAAACGTATCCCAACACCACGGCGCCCGCCTTGTATATCCGCATCTCGACGTCGCCGGAGCTGAGCAGAAACGCCAGCTCGCCGAAAATCAGCGCGGCCGGAAGACTGTGGAACATCCCCCGGTGATGCGTGTAGCGCCGCAGCACCCCGGCCAACACGAATCGGATCGTCAGGTAGATGCCCGCCCCGGTCAGGATGATCATCTCCGGCGACATGTTCCACTGGTGGAACCGGGGAATGAGCATCATGGGCACCACGGCCGCGGCAAAGGCCATGCTCTCGCGCAGCGGCGTGCCGGGACCGCTGTCGATGTCGGGCAACATGCCCGAGACGCCGCAGAGCCCGCCAGCCAGGATGCACGTCGGTATCGGCACGTCGAGTAGCGCATAGGCCGCGCCGCCGTATCCGGCGCCCAAGACACTGCTGAAGGCGATATGGGTTCTGAAGTTGGCCATGGGGGGAGGGGAGAGGGAAGTGGGAAGTGGGAAGTGGGCGATTTCGTATTTCGGATTTATTTCGGATTTCGAATTTACCGTTGCGGGGCGTCTTGTATCGAAATGGGCATATCCTGCCAAGGTCAATCGTTGATTCGGCGGTTTATGGAGACCGCGTAGAATTCCCAGGTTTCCAGATTCCCTTTTTTGAATCGCAATCTCAGTCAGGAACCCCGGCACGCAGTGCCGGAGCTTTTGTCCCCCCAACCCCTAAACCCCAACCCCTAACCCCCTGAATTGCCCTTCGCACATGGGCGGCTTGCCGCTATATTCCCCTGCTCCATGACCCCGAAATCAAGTATCATAGAGGCACACCAACGAGGTTGATCCGTGAGTTTGTCGATACATTCCTATGACGTGATCATGCTCGCCGTTCTGGTCGGCGCGACGCTGCTGGGCGCCTGGAAAGGAATGGCATGGCAGTTGGCCTCCCTGGCCTCGGTCCTGGTGAGTGTCGCGGCGGCGTTCTACTTTGGTGCTTCGTTGGCCCCGTATTTCGGTAGTGCTGCGCCGTGGAACCGCTTCATCGCGATGCTGGTTTTGTACCTTGCCACCTCGATGGCCATTTGGCTGCTGTTCCGGCTGGTATCCGGTCTGATCGATCGCGTGCAACTGAAGGAGTTCGATCGGCAACTCGGCGCCATCTTCGGTTTCCTGAAGGGGGCCCTGCTGTGCGTGCTGATCACCTTCTTCGCGGTCATGCTTTCCGAGAGGGCCCGGCAGGCGGTCCTCAAGTCCCACTCCGGCCGCGTTATTGCCCGGCTGATCGAACACGCCGATCCCGTCATCCCGCAGGACGCCCGCACCGTGCTCGGCAAGTACATCGATGAGTTTGATCGACAACTCGACCCCGAATCGGAACCCTCCGACGAGTACCGGTTGGAGGAGTTAGAACGAAGCGGGCGAAAAATCCAGGGAGAACTCCAAGAAGCCGGTCAACGGCTGGAGGGCATCCGGAGCAAGATCGAGGAGCGGTTCGGCTCGGAGGAACCACCCCGGGGCAGGGGGGGTGAGAACGACAGCGCGTCGGATGAGGACGCCCAAACAGTCGAGATCGGCCACGCCGAAGACCATTCCCCGCTCGTGCGATGACCCGTTTCGTTATTGCTTTCACGCAGCCGGACCCGGCCCGCCGATTTTCCGGCGCGCCGCGCCGCAGTGCCTTCGCGCTTGCATGTGGGGAAGCGTGTCGACCTGCGTCGGATTGCTGCAAAACGAAACGCGAAAACCCTTGTTTTCACGGCGTTTGGCGCAAGTTCTGACCGAACATAAGAAACATTATCGGACGTTGGAGGGTGCCGGCCTATACGGTTATCAAGGCCAACCGGCAAGCCTAATCTCGGCTCTGTAGCTTCGCCAGCAGGCGGACGATCTCGATGTAGAGCCAGATCAGCGTGACCAGCAGCCCGAACCCGGCATACCATTCCATGTACTTGGGGGCCCCGTACTCGCAGCCGTTTTCGATGAAATCGAAATCCAGCACCAGGTTCAACGCCGCGATGATGACCACAAAAACCGAGAACCCGATGCTCATCAGCCCGGTGGAGGAGAAAATGTTGATCGCAAGCGTGGGCCAGCCGAAGAGGCTCAACACGAAGGAGGCCACGTAGAGGAGCATGATCCCCCCGGTGGCGGCGATGATTCCCAGCTTGAAGTTTTCCGTCGCCCGGACCAGGCGGAGCCGGTAGGCCACCAGCAGACTGGCCAGCGTGCCGAAGGTGGCAACGACCGCCTGCATGACGATCCCCGGATACATGAACTCGAACATGGCCGAGAATGCCCCGAGGAAGACCCCCTCGCAAGCGGCATAGATCGGGGCGGTGACCGGCGACCATTTTGGCACGAAACAGGTGACCAGCGCGACGATCAAGCCGGAGATGACGCCGAAAATCAGGTATCCGTAGACGGCCCCCGGCATGGCCGACAACATGCGGGTGTACCCTTCCCGTTCGACGACTTGGGCCCCTGCCGCTTCCAGCAACGGAATGGTTTGGCTCCAGACGACGGCGGCGACCGCCACGAGGATGCCCAAGAGGACCATCGTTTTGATGGCGGTGCCTTCCAGCGTCATGGTGGTCGAGGCGGTGCGATCGTCGATTTGAAACACCCGGTCGTTAAGCGTGGGGTTCCCTGTCCGCATCATGGTCTTGTCTCCTTGGAAAGGTTTACATTTTTGCCGGGCTAGGAACCGTGGTTGATCTGCAACTGGGGCACTGCCCTCTTAAGACGGCTTATCCCTTGAGGAGTAATCCTCGTTCCGTGGATTGTCAAGCGTTTGAGACTCCTCATCGTTTCGAGCTGCCGCAAGCCGGCATCGCTGATGTTGTCGTTGTCCAACAGCAACCAGTCGAGTTCCTTCAGTGGCGCAAGGTGCTGCAGACCGCCGTCGGTCACCTTGGTGTTGCTGAGATCGAGGATCTTCAATTCGCTTATCTTCGCGATGCGGGAAAGTCCCCTGTCGGAGATGCCGGTGTCCGTCAAGTGCAAGGCACAGATGCCGGTGAGGCCTTCGATGTGTACCAACCCGGCGTCGGTGATCGGGGTTCCGTTCAGCCCCAAGTTGGTCAGCTTCGACAAGCCGCCCAGATAGCGAAACTGCTCGTCGGAGATGTTTGTTCTGGACAAATCCAGCGACTGGAGGTAAGAGAGCCTGGCAACCTGTTCGAGTGCGGCGTCGTCGATCTCTTTGCCGCGGAAACTGAGGCTGGTAACTCTTTTCTCGGCGCCGATTCTTTCAGCAATGACAATCGCACCAAGTTTTTCCAGCTCTTCGGCTGGCCGTTGTTCGGGCGGGGCACGTTTTGGGAGTTCCTCGCCGGCCTTTTCCCCGTTCGGCGCGGGGGGATCGCCGAACATCTCTTTCAGGACATCGCCGGGGTCAATGAGGTCCTCCAGGGCTCCCGTCTTCTCTCTCCAAACCGCTCGTCCCGCCTCATCGTCCTTGGGAATATCTTGGTGACTTGTCGCTCTGGGAGGCCGGCCGGTCTCGCGTTTTGGCCGTTCTCTCGCGTTGCGGGGTGCGGAAGCGTATTCTACCTTCAACTTGGGCTGCACCCTCTTGATGCGACTAACCGCTTGGGGAGTGACCTTCGTTCTATAGATTGTCAACTGTCCGAGGCTCTTGATCTTCTCAAGTTCCCGCATTCCAACATCGCTGATGTCGTCGTTTTCCAACAGCAGCCAGTTGAGTTCCTTAAGCGCCTGGAGATGCTTCAAGCCGCGGTCGGTCACCTTGGTGTCGCTAAGGTCGAGGATTTTCAGCTTGCTTATCTTCGCGATATGGACAAGGCCCTTGTCGGAGACATTGGTTCCCGGCAGGTGCAAGGCATGAATGCCGGTAAGCCCTCCGATATGCGCCAGTCCGGCATCGCCGATCGATGTTCCACCCAATCCCAAGTTGGCCAGGTTCGACAAGCCGCTCAGATAGCGAAGCTGTTCGTCGGAGATGTTTGTCCTGGACAAATCCAGCGACTGGAGGTGAGAAAGCCTGGCAACCGGTTCGAGTGCGGCGTCGTCCACGTCTTTTTTTTGTCGGAAGCTGAGGCTGGTAACCCTCTTCTCGGGCCGCGTGGCGATAACCTTTTCGGTAACGACTATCGCACCGAGCTTTTCGAGTTCTTCGGCGGCTTGTTGCTCGGCTTCGGCTTGTTTCCCGGTCGGATTACCGTGCCCGGCCGGCCGGCCGCGGAACTCCGCCCAAATCTGCCGGCCTTGCGGAGTGAACCGTCCCCAAAGAATGGCGCCCAGCACAATCAGCAAGAGGAACTCGACAAACAGGATGAGTAACGAGTGCGATCGCCGGCGATCTGTTCTTCTGCCCATGGTGAAGTCTCTTTCGGCTGGCGGTCTTTCGAGGCCAGCGTGTTCGCCCGTCTGCGGTTTGCCCTAGTTTGAGATGGTGTCGGTCGGCTGGTGCGGTGATCGGGATTCAACGTTTTTCTGTTGGAGCGGTTCGACGGGCTGGGCCGGTTCGGCCCCTCCCGACTCAAAAAACACCCCCATCCTGCGAAACTTTTTGTACCGCGCTTCGAGCAATCGATCAATCGGTTGGGCAACAAGTTCCCTTAGGCGGTTTCGCAGGTGGAGTTTCAGGTGGCTTGCCGCCCGATGGTGGTCGCGATGCGCTCCCCCGAGCGGTTCCCGAATCACTTCATCGATCAAGCCCAGTTCCAGCAGGTCCTTGGAGGTCATTTTCAGGGCCTCGGCGGCCTGCTCCTTGAACGAATGGCTTTTCCAGAGGATTCCGGCACATCCTTCGGGACTGATCACCGAGTAGTAGGCGTGTTCGAGCATCGAGACCCGATCGCCGACGCCGATCGCCAGCGCACCGCCCGACCCCCCTTCACCAATCACCACGCAAATGACCGGGGTGGGTAATCGCGACATTTCGTACATCGATTGTGCGATGATTTGGGCCTGACCGCGTTCTTCCGCCCCGATGCCTGGGTGAGCACCGCCCGTGTCGATCAGACAGATGACCGGCATGCGGAACTTGGCCGCCAGCTTCATCTTGGCCATCGCCTTGCGATAACCTTCCGGGTTGGCGAAGCCGTGGTTGCAGGCCATTCGCTCCTTCAAGGTCCGGCCTTTTTGGTGGCCGACGACCAGCACACGGTACGTGTCCAACTTGGCCCAACCGGCCCGGACCGCCCGATCGTCGCCAAAACACTTGTCGCCGTGCAACTCGACGAACTCATCGAAGACCAGCTCGATGTAATCGGCCGTCATGGGGCGGTCGGGATGCCGCGCAACCTCGACCGTTTCCCAAGGTTTCAGATTGCCGTAGATCCTCTTCTTCTCATCCGTTAATTCGCGACGCAAGCGGCGGATTTCGTTCCGAACCTCGGGGGTCGGGTCCGCCTTTGCGCTGAGCTTCTCCAGCGTCGCCTCCAATTCGTAGACCCGTCGCTCGAACGAGAGCCGATGATCGCTTCCAGCCATGATGACTTGACCAAAATGAGGTATATGTGGTGTTTGCAGGAATAAACAGTCAGCCCTGGGATACCCCGGGCGCCTTAGGCGTCTCCTTGTATATCCGCTTTGCCCGCAATCCCGCGAGGAAGTCCGAAAGCGACGCGGGGCGATCATGAGGGTTCTTGGCCATGGTCCGACGTACCAATAGAGCGAATTCCGGCGTTACATTGCGGTTGGCCGCCTCCAGCGATGGAACAGGGGCTTTTAGGTGTCTGTTGAGCAATTCGTTCGCGTTGGCCCCAGTGAACGGGGGGGTTCCCGCGATTAGCTCGAAAACCGTGCAGCCGAAACTGTATACATCGGCACGCCGGTCCAACACCGCACCGCGAATCTGCTCGGGGGCCATGTAACTCCGCGTCCCTTCCAATCTTGTCTTCCTGGCAAATAGTCTCGCCAGGCCCTCCCTGCTCCGCTGGGCCAAAGCAAAGTCGATCAACTTGACGTCTCCGTCCTCGCCCACGAGGAAATTGTGGGGTTTGATATCGCGGTGGACGAAACCGGCCCCGTTGAAATGGGCCAATCCCTCCGCCGCTTGTTCCACAATCTTGGGAACCAGGTGAGCAATCTTGCCGGCCCCCTGGTGGATGAGGCTCTTCATATTGGGGCCGGCAAACCACTCCATAGCAAGGTACGGTCTCCCCTTATCGGTGTCGAACTGGTAGATCTCGATAAGCCTTGGGTGAAGCACCTTCCGGCCTACCGCAAACTCCCATCGCAAGTAGCCGATCTGGCGCCCATCCTTGCGATACTTGTCGACCAGGGTCTTGATCCCTATCTTTCGTTGCTTGCCATCGTCATAGGCCTGCCAGATCTGGGAGGTGTTCGTGTTGTGGACGACGTTCAGCAGGCGATAGGGGCCAAGATAGCCGAGCGTACTGGGCATGGAAATACCGGTTGTTTGGTGATGGCCGAAACTTCCACTTCATGGAATGGAAAACCGCCCCTCCAAAGCCCTAGTTTATCGCCGATTTCCCGGTTCGGCAACCCAACAACTCCCTCTTTCGAGGGGGAACCCTGAGCCCTCCCGGTCTCCGCGTGACCCTATCACGCCCGTTTCAGCAGATTTTCGTACAATTCCCTCAGTTCGGCCGCCATTTTCTCGTGGCGAAATTTGTCGGCCAGTCGACGCCGGCCCTCCGTGCCAAGCCGCGTACGGAGGTCCGCCTCGGCAGCCAGACGTTTCAAGGCAACCGCCATCTCCTCAACGCTCTTTGACGGCAGCAGAAAGCCGGTCTCGCCGTGTACGACGACTTGCCGGGCGCCGTCGATGTCGTAGCTTACGACTGGCTTGCCGGCGATCAGGGCTTGAGGTAACACCCGGGCAAGCCCCTCGCGCAGACTGGCATGGACGAGGATGTCCATGGCCGAGAGGAGTTCGACCGTCCGCAACGGCGGCACCAGCCCTACCCACTGGAAATGTTCTTCCAAACCGGCCGTTGCGACTTGTCGCAGCAGACGATCTTTGAGGATCCCATCGCCCACCATCAGGAACCGGACGTTGGGGTCCGCATCCACAACAGTTCGGGCGGCCTCGATCACGTATCGGTGTCCTTTCAGACGAAACAGCCGGGCGATTTTTCCGATGACAACGTGCTCCGGCCCGTAGCCCAGCTCCGCGCGTACGCGTTCGCGGTGCTCGTTTGCGTTGAGAAAGGGTTCGACCTCCATGCCGCTGTAGATGGTCGTGAACTTTTCGCGGGGGGCGACGCCGGCATCGACCATCAGGTCGGTCATCGCATCGGCAACGCTGACCATTGCATGGCACCGCCTGGCGGCCCAGCGTTCGCACGCCCGAAAAATCGCGCGCACCCCCCTGCCCTGGTACGGATGGAACGGCGCCCCGTGAACGGTATGGACAATCGCAGGAACCCCGAGCGACCACGCGGCGGCACGGCCCAGTATGCCGCCCTTTGCGCTGTGCGTATGAACGACGTCCGGCTGAAACTCGCGCAGAATTCTCTTGATCTTTCGATAGCTGATCCAATCTCGCCAGGGATGGATCGGCCGCCGCAACGAAGCGACCATTTCGACCGGCACCCCCTCTGCCCCGGCCCGATCCAACAGACTTCCTTCCGGTCCCAGCGCCGGCCCGGTGACAAGCAGCACGTCGTCCCCGTACTCCCGCATCGCGTCCTCGCACGAGAGCAATGTGTTCTCTTGGGCTCCGCCAAGGATCATTCGGGTGATGACGTGGGCGATTCGCATTCGTGGGCGGTGAGTAGTGGATAGTGAGTAGTGGATAGTGGATAGAAAGCCCCTGCACTGCGTGCAGGGGTTCCGCGCCTGCTTACGCGCTCAAACCGAATAGTCGACGTTCACCAGAAACAACCCTTGTGGTGGGGCGGTTGGTCCGGCGGCGCTGCGGTCGGCGGCGGCCAGCACTTCGGCAACCCAGGATTCCGGCTGGGCGCCGCGGCCGACCTCGACCAGGGTGCCGACGATGGCCCTGACCATATTATACAGGAAACCGTCGGCCTCGACCTCCAGCACGATCCGCGCGCCCCCCCCTGCCCTGCCCTGGTCGGCGGCGTCCGGCGCGCCGGGTGCCACTGCTGGCTTGTCCAGCAGTGTTGGTCGAGCACCCCCCTGCCCTGTTCGCCGGACGAAGATGTCGAAGATCGTGCGGACGCTCGTTTCGCGTTCGGCCCCGGTCGATTCGAAACTGCCGAAATCGTGCTTGCCGAGCAAGCATTGTGCGGCGCGGTGCATCGCCTCGGCATCGAGCCGGCCGTGGGTGTAATGCCAGCAGTAGAATCGCCCGAAGACGTCGCGGACCGGCCCGTCGTGGATCACGTAGCGGTAGCGCTTTCGCAGCGCGTCGCGGATGGGATGGAACCCCTCGGGGACCTCGGCCGCATCGAGCACGGCGATGTCGCCGGGCAATTCGGCGCTGAGCGCCCTCTGAAGGACCTCAACCGGCAGTTGCGATTCCGTCTGGAAGCCAACGATCTGCCCCAGGGCATGTACGCCCGCATCAGTCCGCCCGCTGGCGACGGTCCGGCTCGCCCGGCCGGTGACCTTCTCGATCGTCGCCTCCAGCACCGCCTGCACGGTCGGGCGCTCCGGCTGGACCTGCCAGCCGGCGTAGGCGGTCCCATCGTAGGCAAGGGTGAGCTTGATGGTGCGCATGCCGTCGTAACGAACTCGAAACAGTGGGCTGCAGACTCGTTTCTACGTATTGATCTTGTCAGCGACTATCATCGGCGCAATCGTCCCCAAAATCAAGGGGGTCTCCGCAGCAGCACAGAACGTGCCGGCAAGTAAGGCGACCTCACAGCCGGCCGCGTGAAGAGTCACGGCCTAACGACCCGAAATCACCGGCTGCGCAGCAGTCCGGTGCATTGACTGGTTGGCGGGGTGTCAGGAACACTGCACATTAGCGTCATGGCGAGCGCGGCGTTATGGGATTCGACGTACCGAAAAACGTTGCGTGCGTAAAGATCAACTGACGACTCAGTTATCTTTCGCGCGCAACGTTTTTCAGTTCTCAATACCATATTCTCGTCGCCTTGTCAATGATCTAATGTTCAGTTGAATTCCGTCAATCCCCGCCAACTTACCCTGTATCTGGAATTGCAGCACTGCGAGTATACACCAGGCGATTTGGCTTGGCAAGCGGGGGCTGCGCCGCCCTGCGCGAGGGGTGCCGGTGAGAGGCGAGTTCGACGCAACATATTGATATGCAGTGACTTATGGCTTGTCTCTGCGGCGACCGGTTTTTCGATGGCCCGTATTGACAATCGGCTTTCAATAGCTATTTTCGTAATTATGCGGAAGCGAGATAATAATGAGACGCCGTTATCCGGGCCCTGGCAGACCCGGTTTCACGCCTTCCTGCGTGAGAACGACTTGGCGCCCGACGCCAAGGCCAAGTATTTCGTCGGCTGGGTGGGGCGGCTGCTGCAAACGGCCAACGGGGATGCTGCCGAGTTGTCGCCCGAGGCGGTCTCTGCCTTCCTCGACGAACTGGGCCGCCGCGAGGAGCCGTGGAAGGTGCAACAGGCGCCTGGCAGGATGGCTCCAACGGCACTGCTGGACGAGCCGGCAGTGGCACCCGGCGAGCTTACCGCCGTTTCTTGGATTCTTGATTCTACAAACAGGAACCCCCGCACGCATAAAGCCGCGACCGTTGGTCGCGCCGAACACCAGCGGCCGTGGTTATGGGCGACGTTTGGCGCGACCAACGGTCGCGGCTTTATGGCCGAATGGCGGAGTCATTTCTGAGCGGCCTCTCGCCATCAACTCGGCGATCTGGACGGCGTTGGTTGCCGCGCCTTTTCGGAGGTTGTCGCTGACGCACCAGAATGTCAGGCCGTTGGGGCACGAGATGTCCTCGCGAATCCGCCCGATGAAGGTTTCGTCCTTCTGGTCGCCGTTGATCGGCATCGGGTAGATCTTGTTGTCGATGTCGTCCATGACTTCGAGCCCCGGCGTGGCCGCGAACAGCTCGCGGGCCCGCTCGACCGTGATCTTCTTCTCGGTTTCGACGAGGATGCTCTCGCTATGGCAGTTGGCCACGGGCACGCGGACGCACGTCGGGCAGATCCGGATCGATTCGTCGCCGAGAATCTTCTGCGTCTCGTAGACCATCTTCATCTCTTCGGACGTGTAGCCCTTGTGCTTCGGCGAGCCGATCTGCGGGATGCAATTGAAGGCGATCGGATAGGGAAAGCACTCGTACTCGTACTCTTCGCCCGCAAGATAGGCCCTGGTTCCGTCTTCCAGGTCGCGGCTGCCGACCAGGCCCGCGCCGCTGGTCGCCTGATACGTGCTGACCACGACGCGGCGTATCCGGCCGGCGTCGTGCAGCGGCTTCATCGCCTGAACCATCTGCGTGGTCGAGCAGTTGGGGCTGGCAATGATGCCCTGGTGGTCCTTGATCGCCTCCGGGTTGACCTCGGGGATGACCAGCGGCACCTTGGGGTCCATGCGCCAGTAGCCGCTTTCGTCGATGACGACGCAACCGCGCTCGACGGCGCCGGGGATGTAGTCGCGGGCGGTTTCGTCCGGCGTGCTGCTGATGGCCAGGTCGATGTCGCCGAACAACTCGGGCTTGAGTTCTTCGACGGTAACCGTCTTTCCGGCAAATTCGATCGTCTTGCCGGCCGATCGATGCGAGGCCAGCAGTCGGATCGTTTTGTGGGGGAACTTTCGGGCTTCGAGCAATTCGCGGATAATGGTTCCCACAGCGCCGGTCGCGCCAACGACAGCAATAGAATTGAACACGGTCTTTCCCCCGATGGGTAAATAGGCACTCGGCCGCTTTGCGGCACGTTTTCCGATTGGGCAAACCAGGATTATGACATTATCCGGGCCGCCAATGCAAGAGGCCCCCGCTCCGAAACGGTCCGGAGCAGGGGCCGATCTTATCCTTGAGATCGCAATTCAACAACGTGCCGGTCGGTTATCGTGCCGCCAGCGATCCGCTCGGAAGGGCGTTGAACCCGAAAGCCAATGCGGTACGGTCGCCGGCCGTCAGGACGACCGTCTTAGCGTCGGCAATTACCCGGCCGTTGCGGACGACCTCTGCGCGGACGACGTACTTGTAGCTGAAACCGGGCTTCAAGCCGTGCGAAACAAATTGACGGCGGCTTCCCTGGCTCTTGGTAGGCAAGCCGTTGACCGTAACCTTCGCGTCGTACGGGACCCAAACGGTCAACAAGCCGCTGTTCGCCCGCGTCGGAACCCTTGTGTCGCCCGGCGCGGGAGCCGGACTGAGATCCGGGGTTGGCTCAAGCGACGGAACCACCGGCGCCGGAGCAGCAGGTTCCGGGGTTAGATCAGGGGACGGTTCCATAATGGGCGCCGCCGGCTCAACCGGTTTTTTAACTGCGGGGGTTGGTGTAACCGTTGAGTCTGGCGTAAATGTCTTTGATGTCGTCGAGGTACAGCACGCTACGTCCGAGCAGCACAGGTCCGTACAACACGCGTTCCAACAACTCCCATAGTAACCATAGTACCCTCGGTACCATCGATAGGGCCCGAACAGCCATCGCCGGATGGGACCGCGGCGGTAGCCGACATAATAGCCATAGCCATAGCCGCAACAGGGGCTATAGCAGGTGCTGTAACATGGGATATAGCAGGTGCTATAACATGGGGTATAACACGAATAGGAATAGTAGGGCCCGCAGCAGCCTCCATAACGCCAACCCCAAAACGCGTCGGCCTCGGAGGTAAACGTCATCAACAAACCGACCGCCGCCACGCCGATCAACAAGGTCTTCCAATTGGGTCGAATCATGTCCGCTCCTCTCACTTCATGGGACAAATGGATTACGATTTTTGTCACAATACTCACAGCATGCGCATCCTGGTAACATACCAACCCTAGCATGAAAATCAAGTAGGCTGGGCCAACTTACCCAATATCATAACCTGAATAAAATAAGGGGTCCAGGTAAATTGCGCGTCCGCACGGACACGTGCCCCGCTTGTGGGGGGCAGCGTAAGTCGAAAATGTACCACGCAGAGGCCCCGGCTTCGGGGCAGCCGATAAATAACTTGCCGGATTCCAGATTCAAAAATAAAAAATAAAGGAAGGGACCCCCGGCCCATAACCGAACGAGCCAAGTGCCGGGGGCGGGTGCCCCCTACTTTCAATCCAAATCGGAAAGTTATTCTTCGGTCGCCCCTTACCTCACCTCCGCCTCGTAGGTTCGACCAGCGACATTGCTTTGATAGTTTTGCAGTGCGATTCGGGCCAGATTGCGGCCGCCCTCGGTCGGATAGTCGCCCACGATGCACGCCCGGCACAGCTCGTTGGGATCGAATCCGATCGCGCGAGAGATTGCCTCGACGGGCAAGTATCGCAAGGAATCGGCCCCCAAATCCTCGGCCATCCGGGCCTCGGCGGCTTCCAGCGAGGGGCTCTCGTCAAGAAACGGCGGAGCGAACAACTCACCGACCGTCGACATGTCGATCCCATAAAAACACGGCGAGGTAATCGGCGGGCAGGCCACGCGGACATGGATTTCGCGGGGCTGACCCAACTCGCGAATTCTTACCAACAGCGCCTTCAACGTCGTCCCGCGGACAATCGAATCCTCGACCAGCAACACGCGTTTGCCCTCCAGGACTTCGCGTAGCGGCGTGTACTTGGTTTCAGCTTTGTGCTTTCGGCCGCTGTCCCCTTCGATAAACGTCCGCCCGCTGTAGCGGTTGCGAATCAGCCCCTCGACGGCAGGCACTTGGAGGGCGTATGCCATCGCGTCGGCTGCCGCCTTGCTCGTGTCGGGAACCGGCACGACAACCGTATGCTCATCGATGGCAACGGTTTCGAGCCGGGCAAGCTCCTCGCCGAGCGACTTTCGGGCGAGGTAGACACTCCGGCCGTCGAGCGTGCTGCCCACATTGGCGAAGTAAACCCACTCGAAGAAACAATGCGCCTGCCGCGGGCTCGGGGCAAACTTTTCGATCTCCAACCGCCCATTCGTTATCACCGCCGCGTACCCTGACGGAAGCGGTTTGATGTTCTCGGGGACAAAACCCAGGTTCAACAACGCCACACTCTCGCTTGCCGCAGCGAACAACGGACCTTCGACCGCATAGCAGAGCGGCTTGAACCCCAACGGGTCGCGAGCAACGAGCATATTCCCCAACGCATCGAGAAACACGAGGCTGTATGCGCCGTCGATCTTCGCCGCCAACTCCGCACAGACCTCAATCAGCGGCGGCTGTTGATTCGAACGTAACGCATAGCACAGGTGGTGCATGAGAATCTCGGTGTCGGTCTGCCGCGAGAGATAGTTATCGTCGTCGTCGAGAAGTTCGTCGCGAAGCTGCTGGTAGTTGGCCAACTGGCCGTTAAAGGCGAAACTGAACCACTTGTGCTTCTTGATATGGTGGCGTTCGAACGGCTGGGCGTAGCTTCGATCTTCAAACCCACAGGTTGCATACCGCACGTGCCCGATCGCGGCCCGGCCTGCGTATTCCCTCATCAGGCTCTCGAACTTCGCCCGGTGGTTGGTCCGGAAGACCTCGGCGACGCCACCGATATCCTTATGGGTATCGATCAGTTGCCGCCGGTCGGGGCCGTAGGTGGTCATACCGGCGGAGAGCTGGCCGCGATTCTGCACATCCAGCAGCATCCGCGGCATCAGGCGGGCGATTTCCTCAGGACCCTGACGCGGACAAAGGGGGCTTGGCACCCTCCCAGGAAGGTGGTAGATCGCGGCAACGCCGCACTCTTCGTGGATTTCCCTCATAAACCTCATTATAGAGGGGACGGCCACCGCCCACAACCTACTCTGGAATTCCCCACTGGTGCTTTGTCCGATTTTGAAATTGGGGTAGCCACGGTCGCCAGACCGTGGGAATCCCACGCTTTGGCGAGCGTAGCTACCCCAATTCTTGGCTTTGACAAAGCACTCGTTCCAGAAAATTCGATTTTCCGCGTCGGCTTTGTGGGGTGTTTTCCCATCTGTCTGATAGAAGGCATTTCAATGCCCCCCTAATAGCGGGAAAACCTAAGGAGGAGAAAACTGATGTTCAACTCGCGAAGATTGTTGTTTGGGCTCGCCGCTGCAACCTTGGTGCTTGGTTTGAGCGTGACACTGGCCGATCAGGCAAATGCCCAATCGTATGGTACCCATTTGTACTATGGCACCAGTTACCCGATCTACCATGGTCCAACGATCTACTACGATCGATTGCACACGACCCCTCACTGGACGCCGCGTCGCGGCTGGCACGTACACACGGGGCATTACTACGTGCCGGGTTACATCAGCCGTGTTCCTGCCACACGCGTTTACGTCGGCAGGCGGCTGGTCTTGCCCTAAGAAGCCCTGCCAGCGCGGTCTTTCGCTTCTGTCGGCACTCGACTATACTTAGGCTTTGTCCCAAAACGTGTCCGAACGGGTTGTACGACGGGCTTCCAAGCCCGTCGCTCCACCGAAACGGAACTTCTCGACGGGCTTGGAAGCCCGTCGTACGGGTTTTGGGACAAAGCCTAGTACCTTGTGACAATTAAGATTGTTGGTTGTCGGGTGCCATGCCCACGCTCGCCGTGGGCATGTTGGGCAACCTCCGCAAACATGCCCACGGCAAGCGTGGGCATGGCACCCACAGTTTT
>Ga0180432_10002977_pt1 | contig 24807 bp, 18 predicted proteins | sample SS_ome_10_FD_132414 | JGI IMG/M metagenome (GOLD analysis project Ga0180432, IMG submission 132414) | Hypersaline lake sediment archaeal communities from the Salton Sea, California, USA - SS_1_MS_2 metaG | ecosystem: Environmental > Aquatic > Non-marine Saline and Alkaline > Hypersaline >... | reverse complement strand
GCATCGCCGCCCGGAAACGCCGGCAGGCTGTCCCCGACGATCACTAAGTCGGGTGGCAGCTCCTGCGGCGGCTCCATCTGGTCCGCCTCTGACTCCAACACGTCGTCCGGGATGACCGGGGCAGCCGGCTGCGCAGGCGTATCCAGATCGATGCCTGCCGCACCGCCGCCACCTCCGCCGCAGCCTGCCAGACCCGCCGTCAGTGAGATCGCGGTCACAAACAGCGTCGCAACCACCCACACGCTCGGGCGTGATTCCATATCCTACCTCCGCTGTCCACAGCTGTGGACCGCCTGCTCTGATCAGATTGTACCAGCGAACTGGCAGGCTACAGCTGGTCGAGGTCGTCGATCACCGGCGCGTCGAGCACTACGGCGAAGCGCTTGCCTGCGGACTCCACATCCAGTACCGTCACGATCACGTCGCCGCTGGTGGCATCCGCAGGCACCACCACCTCGATGGCCGTGTCGGACCACGAGTTGTACGTGCTTACCTCCACGCGGGCACCGTCGTCCTCGAACGTCACAGTGCTGTCGTCCTGGATCGAGCCGAAGTTGAGCCCGTTGATGGTGCGCGTATCGCCGCCCTGGCCGCGGGCATTGCTGCCGATGCTGGTGATCTGCGGATCGGCGTCGAGGATTTCGTAGTCGTCGATCAGCCAGCCGGTGCCGGCCTCGCCATCGCCGTTGCTGATGAACAGGAAGTTGAACCGCAGGGGATCGGCCTTGAACTCACTCAAGTCAAACAGCAGGCGCGTCCAGCCGCTGCCGATGTCGCTGCGGTATTCGCCCAGCGGCATCTCGATATCATCCAGCCCGTCATAGCGCACCAGCAGGATCTTGGCGTAGTCGTCGCCGTCCGCCGCCACGTCAAGTTTGGTCCACAGCCTCAGATACGGGTGCTCGGCATCCGACAGGTCGTGGATCGGGCTGTAGAGCTGGTCGAACTCCCAGTTGCCGTAGTTGCCACTGCCGTCCGGGCCCATCTTGGCGCACTGGTCGCCGCTGTGGCCGTCGTCCTCGCTGATCCGCCACATGCTGCTGCCGCCGCTCCAGATATACCACTGGCCGTCGAAGCTCGTGCCACTGGTGCCCCCCAGGTTCGTGATGCTCTCAAAGCCCTCGAACCAGTCCGGATCCTGCGTGCTGTTGTTCACGGACAGCGAAATGGAATCAGTCGCCACGAAGTCGTCATACTCGTCGTCGTCGTCCTCATCATCGTAGGCGTAGACAGTCAGCAGCGCGCCACCGTTGTAGACGTGACGACTGTCCCAGTAGAACGAACTCGACTTGGTGCCGTCACCGTTGTCCGTCCACGACAGCCCGCTGAGCGTGATACTGCCCAGCACGGGCGGGATAGCCTGGGCCTTCACCAGTTCCGTGTCGGTGCTGGCGGTGATGCTGACCTGCACCATCCCCGAGACCGTCGCACCGTTGGCCGGTGAGTCGATCTCGATCGTCGGCGGCGTGCCGGTCAGACCGTCGATTTCCACGTCGTCGATGGAGAGGCCGATGGCACTGCCGCTGCTGTTGGCCTGCATCACCCAGAAGATCCGTACTTCCTTGCCCGCGTACGCTGCGAGGTCATAGCTCACGCTTTCCCAGTCATGCAGATCGGCATCGTCATTGAACTCCAGATAGCCGTAGGTCTTGTCGTCCGCGGTGACCAGCAGGTAGATCTCATCGCCCGACAGCCGCTGGTAGCGGGCCTCAAACGACAGGGACGCCGCGGCGTAGTCAGCGAGGTCGATGATCGGCGCGAATAGCCAGTCATTGCTGTAAGCCACGTAGTTCGTCGTGCTGCCGCTGCTGTGCATGGATGGTGAGGACGACCCGGTCGGATACGTCGAGTCATCCGCTCCCCAGCTGGTATTACTGCTGCGCTCTTCGTTGCCGTCGAACTCGTACCAGTCGCTGGGGATCGCGTTGTTGCTGAGGCCGGTGAAGTCCTCGCTCCAGGGTGGCTCCTCGCGGGTGTTGCTGGGCGTCACTGTGATCGTCGATCTGGTGATGTTGGCCTTGTCGTCATAGACGATCGCCGTCAGCTCGACGTCGCGGTTGAACTCGAACGTGGTATCCCAATCCGTTCGCCAGTAACCGTCGTCCACCGCAGTCGAAACCCCGATCTGGCGCGCATAGGTCTCGAACTCCACCTTCCACACCGTCCCGTCGCCCCCGGAGATGGCCACCTGCAGCTCCTCCGTACCTGTCACGGTATCCTCATCCTCGGGGTTGTTCCAGGTGACGGTCGGCCCGTCGAACGGGAAGTCGTCGTCCTCATACAGCTCCAGGGCCTTCAGTACGTTGCAGAACTTCACCGTGCCATTGTCGTCGGCATCGACGAATCCCGTGGGATTGGCACCATTGTTATGATGGGTCATGACCGTCGCGCTGCCCTGCAGCAGTTGCCGAATCCCGTCGTTGGTCGGACTGCCCACGTAGGACCAGAGCAGCGCCGCGCAGCCCGCCACGTAGGGCGTCGCCATGCTGGTGCCCTGCCAGTAGTTCACATAGGAGCTGTCGCTGTTCTTGTAGCACGACAGCGTCTGCCGTCCCGGTGCCGCGATGTCCACCCAGGTGCCGTAGTTGCTGAACGCTGCACGTGCGTCAAACCGGGTATCCAGCGGCAATGCGTCGCTGACCAGTGAGAAGTCCTCGTTGTCGCTCGAGTTCACCAGCGTGGTCGCCCCAACGCACAAGCACTCCGGGTAGTAGCCGGGGTAGAACGGCGCATCCGTGTTCTCGTTGCCAGCCGCGACGACCAGCAGAATGCCATCGGCGTTGCACTGCTGGGCAGCCAGCTGTGTGGTGCGATCCGGGAACGGTCCGCCCAGCGACATCGAGATGATGTTTGCGCCCAGGTAATCCGCCAGCAGCATTCCCTCCGCCACCTGCGCGTCACTGCCACTGCCACCGTTGCTAAGCACCTTGATCGGGAGAATTGTCACGTCCCAGCAAACGCCGGTCAATCCCTTGCTGTTGTTAGCGGTCGCGCCGATCTCCCCACAACAGAAAGTCCCGTGACCGTGTCCGTCATTGGGGATGTTGTCCTTGTTGATCACATCCGTCAGGATGCCCTCTTCGTTGTAGGGCGGATCGTTCGGCGGATCGATGATGTTGGCCGTCAGGTCCTCGTGTGTGACACGCGCGCCGGTATCCGCGACACAGACGATCACGTCGCTGCTGCCCGTCGTGTAGTCCCAAGCTCCGTCCGAATCGGTGGCGGACAGATCATGCACCGCCCCGATCCGCCACAATCCCCAGATGCCGTTGTCCTGACCCTTCTTGTTGACGTAGTAGGGGTCATTGGGTTTGCTGGCGTCACTCGCGGCCTTCTCGACCTCGGGCCCCGATTCGTGAGTGAATCCTGCGGGGTTTCCATCGAATACCGCCGCGAGGTCATCTGAACTCAGCACCGGCGGCCGCTCGCCGCCCACGGCGTGCAGGTAGAAGTCGTAGCACACCTCGCGCACCAAGCCCAGGTTCTCGTTCAGGACCTTCAGCATCATGGCATCGAGGTCGCCGACGCTTTCAACCGTCGGCAGCTCATATACCGCGAAGTTGACGTCCTTGTAGAACACCCTGCCGCTGAGTATCAGACCGTACTGGCTGGCGAGATTGGTACTGACCTTCCGGAAGTACGGGTGCTGGACCAGCGGAGCGTTGTCCACCTGTCTGACCACATCGGGGCCGGTGCCGACCGCGCCCTGCAGGTAGGGTGCCAGCGAGCCAGCGCCGGGTTGGTTCTCGAAGATGACGATGAATCGGTTGGAGGCGAAGTCCACTCCCGCCTGGGCGCTGCGATGCGGCAAGGGCATCTGGGCGTCGATGTCGGGTGTCACCCTGACGCCCCCGGTCAAACTCGGTTCGCCCCCGATCGGCAGCATCCCCACGTCCTCAGTCTGCGCCGCGCCGACCCCGTCTCCGACCTGCAGATTCGTCGTGGGTACTTGGTGTCCTCCGCATCCGGAGCACACCGCCAGGCCCAACAGCATTAGCAGTAGTGGTAGCTTCCAGTGGAGTTGTATCATTCAGCTATTCCTCTTCGGCAATGCACTACCGCTCGCACGGAAGCGCCATGGAGCGACACGTATATTCTATCGTCTCGGAATGGCAGATTCAACGGGCAGCGAGCAACGCGGCTCCGTGCCATAGGCCACCGTGTTCCCGAAACGCCCGCCGTGGATGATCACGGCTCAGCAGTGCTCTCGTTCCCGGCCAGGATGGTGGCGAGCATCTCCTCCAGATCCTTCAGTCCATACGGCTTGGTGAGGCACTTGCAGACACCGCTGCTCACGGCGTGCTCCACGTCCGGCGCCGCGTCCAGCCCCGTGCAGAGCACGACCGGCAGGTTCGGCCGCAATTCCTTGGCGGCCGTCGCCAGCTCAAGTCCGCTCATACCGGGCATCGTCAGGTCCGTCACCAGGGCCTCAAACGCCGCGGGGTCGGCCCGGAATTGCTCCAGCGCGTCCTCGGCCGACGCCGTTGCCACTACCTCGCAGCCGAGGCGTTCCAGCATTCTGGTGCCGACCCGCAGCGGAGCGTCGTCGTCGTCGACGAACAACACGCGCACGCCCGCAGGCGTCGCATTCCCCCTGCTGCCGTCCTGCGCCGCCTCCTGCTCTCCCGCAGCCGGGAAGTACGCGGTGAACGCCGCGCCCAGGCCCGGTTCCGACTCCACCGTCACCATACCATCGTAGTTGCTGACGATTCCCTGCACCACGGCGAGACCAAGGCCCGTACCGATCCCCGCTTGCTTCGTGGTATAGAACGGCTCGAAGATTTGCTCCCTAATCTCAGCTGGCATGCCCGGCCCGGTGTCAGACACCGTCACCGTCACGTACTTGCCGGGAGCCAGCTCCGGAGCGTCATCCAGTGCGCGGAACCCAAGATTGACCTCGCCCACTCTCACATCGAGAACGCCCCCTTCATCCTCCATTGCCTGGATAGCGTTGGTGCAGAGGTTCATCAGCACCTGGTGCACCTGGGCCGGATCTGCAAGGATGGTATCGCTGTGCGCCGTATTCTGATGTCGCACCTCGATGTTGCCCGGCACGCCGGCCCGCATCAAACCGATCACTTCCTTGACGATACTGTGAACCTCAACCGGCACCTGGCGCGGTTCCGTCCGCCGGCCCAGCGCCAGCACCTGCTGTACCAGTTCCTTCCCCCGCTTGACGGCACTCACAACTTCCGCAAGATTGCGCTGCACCGGACTATCCTGTGGCAGCTCCATTCGCGACAGCTCCGCGTTGCCCAGCACTGCCAGCAGGATGTTGTTGAAATCGTGTGAGATGCCGCTGGCCAGTCGGCCCAGGCTCTCCATCTTCTGTGCGTGCAGCATCTGGTTCCAGATGCGCTCGCGCTCGGCCTCGGCCTGCTTGCGCTGCGTGATGTCCTGGACCATCGCCGATGTTCCGATCACCTGACCCCTGGCACCGAATCGAGGCGCAGCCGACAGCAGCAGGTCCCGGGTCTCTCCGTCCGTTCGCGTTATCTGCAGCTCGTAACTGCTTGACTCGCCTCGCAGCCGCAGTTCGTGCTGCTTCTGCTCAACAGCCTGCTGGGCCGGGCTGAGGAAGTAGCTGAAGTGTTTGCCGGTCAAGCCACCCGGCTCGACACCGAAAAGCTGCTCCAATGCCGGATTCGCGAATTCGATGATCCCGTCCGCATCAGCCGTGCTCATGCCCTCCAGCATGCCGTCAATCAGGAGGCGGAAGCGGATTTCGCTGTGCCGCAGCACTTCCTCGGCACGCTTGCGGTCAATCGCCATTGCGATATATCCGGAGGCATAGCTCAGCAGATCGAGATCACTTCTGGAATAGGGATACTGTTTCTCGTAGTCCTGAATCGCCACCACGCCAATGGTGCCCCGTCGCGTCTTGAGTGGGACTCCCAACCAGATGGGTGCCTGCGGGCCGTACGGCCCGATGATGCCTTCCTCGATCCCATGCTTGATCCACTCTTCATCGGCAAGCAATGGCTCACCGGTACGCCGCACGTAGTCCGTGATGCTGTTGGCCATCGCCTGAGGACCGAAATCACTGTCCTTCTCGTCAACGAAGTAGGGAAAGCGGTAGAGATGAGCTTCCTCATCGTAGAGCGCGACGAACAGGTTGGGGGCCGGAATGAGCCCGTTGATCTCCCCGTGAATGAAGGCGATCAGTTCCTCGACGCTACTGCTGGTGCCAACCGCCTCCGAGATCCGCAGCAGCAGCTGCTGGATCAACTCCGCGCGCTTGGTCTCAGTGATTTCCTGCGCGACGACGAACCTGCCGCCGAACTTGCCCTCCACGTAGTAGGGACCGATCCAGACACGGACCACGGGCTCACGCCCATTGAGCGCCTGGAGCCGGAGTTCCTGACTCATACCGCTCGCCTGGTCTGCGGTGTCCGATGCCTCTGTGAGCGCAGAAGAACTCTCCTCACCCACGAATTCCGACAGATTCCGCCCGGTGAGATCGGCCGCGTCGCCGCCCAACAGCCTTGCCGCCGCCGGATTAACGAACGTGAGACGCCACTCCTCATCGGTCATCATCACGCCTTCGGCCATCGTTTCAATCAGGATGCTGAACTGCTCCGTTCTCTCCTTCAGGGCTCGCTCAGTGATCTTCAGTTGCTCCAGGTCAAGGAACAGGGCGTGCGAGCCGTCAAACTCCCCAGCCTCGTCGAACCGCGGACTGGACGTCACCCAGACGTGGCGGAGGCGCCCATCGGCAGCCCGAATCCGCAGCTCATAGGCGGAGGTCTCGCCCAACCGGCGGCGTGATCTTGCCACGTCGAACGCCGCCGCTTCCTCCGCAGGAATGAACTCCTCCGCTTTGCGCCCGGTCAGCTGACCCGGGCCGACGCCGAACAGGCGCTCACAGGCCGGATTGGCGAACAGGAACGCTCCGTGCCGGTCGTTGATAGCCACTCCTTCCGCCATACCGGCCACCAGCTGCCGATAGCGCTCCTCGCTTCGACTAGCCAGCTGCTCGGCGTGCTTGCGCACAGTCCAGTCGACAATCACGCAGCCGACCAGTTCTCCCGGCAGCGGCATGCAGTGGACGTTCCAGAAGCCTCGGCCACGGACGTCCGACAACACCCATTCCTCACCGGTCTGCGGCTCACCCGTCCGCAAGCACTCCTCAAGCAACGGACGCACTGCACTCTGATAACCTGCGGAGAACCGCTCGAGGGTGACCCCGGTATCGTCACCAATGCCGAATCGCGCTGTCTCCGCGTTGCAATACACCACCCGCTGCTCACGATCGAAGACCCAAAGGGGAAGCGGCAGCTGATCGGCCACCCGGTCAAACGTCCCCCCGCTCAACGCAATCGGCTCGGCCGGGTCTGCACCCGACGCGGCGTCTCCGTCTTTCGACTGCTGGCTCCCCATAGCCCTCCACTGGTGCCAGCCCCGGGCTGACGTATACGTGGGATTCTACCGCAAGAACCTGCCGCGGTTCACCCACACCACCTCCGTCCGCCACCTGGAGCCTGTCGGCCCTCGCCTACTCGGCTGCTATACTCGTGTATAGGGAGGGCGCTATGGCCAGTCTCAATCGAGTGCTCCTAATCGGCAACGTCGGGCGTGATCCGGTGGTACGGTACACGCAGAGCGGTGCCGCCGTGGCCAATTTCTCGATCGCCACCAACGAGGTCTTCGGCGGCCGTGAAGGCACCGAACGGCAGGAACGCACCGAATGGCACAACATCGTGGTTTTTGGCCGTCAAGCTGAGATCGCGAGCCAATACGTGCACAAGGGCCGCCAGCTGTTCGTTGAGGGCCGTCTGCAGACCCGCGACTGGGTGGATCCCCAGGGCGTGAAGCACTACAAGACCGAGATAGTCTGCAATCGCTTTCTGCTGCTCGGCCGCCGGGACGAGGCCGCGCAGCCCGCTGCTACCTCGGCGCCGACAACCAGTTCTGAGGCCGGCGGCCCGGACGAGTATGACATCGGGGATCTGGGCCCGCCACTGGACATGGACAATAATCCACTGTCGCCGGGCGACTAATAGACGCCTGGCAGGACTACGACATGCGCGTTTTCATTGTCACCTTCCTGATAGTACTGATCATCGCCGGCGGGGCGGCCTGGTGGCTCTACAGCAGTGCCGAGCGGCTGCCCGAGGGATCGGTCATCCAGCAGGCCGGCCAGGCCCTGCATGCCGACACTCCTCAACCGGCGGCGCGGCAGCCCCTCGACTATCACATCCTTGAAGACCAGGGCGGGATTCCGCTTGAGGAAGCCCGCCGCGCCGGTCTCATCGCCGACGACTACGCATACCTCTACGGCCTGGAGCCGATCCAGATCAGTGATGGCATTGAGCAGCTGTCAGGGATTCAAGTGCGCGGTCGCAGCTACGACCTCTGCTATCGCTTCAATACCACCCCCCCTGAGGAGCAGTACCTTGAGTATAACCTGAACAGCGCCTGGGACGAACTGCACCTCGGGATCGGCTTCGACGACGCCCACCCGTCAGATCCGCAGGATCGTCTGGCCATCGAAGTCGAGATCAAGGGCGACGGTGAGGCGCTTTTCGGGCCGCAGGTGTTCAAACCGACAAGCAAGCCAGTGTTTACGCGCGTCGACCTCCGGGGCGTCAATCGCTTGACGATAATCAGTCGCCGCGTCGGTCATCGCAACACCTTCGCTCCGGTACTGGTTGATCCATTCCTGAAGAAAACCCCTCAGCAGCCGTCTGAATGAGCATGAGAGTCTTGTTAGCCACCGCTGCAACGCTGAGCTGCTTGCTGTTGCTCTGGGCACCCGCCCAGGCCGAGGGCGTATCGGCCGACTTCACCGCGTCAGTTGCCTATGGCGACGAGGGCCCCCTGCTGGACTTCACCGGCAGCGTCCTGCTCTCCGGCGCCAAGATGCGCGTTGAACTGACACCCGCACTCACCGCTGAGCCAATGGTGGCGTTGCTGGACTACGATGCCAGCTCCCTCACACTGCTCTTCCCGGACACTCTCAACGGTGAGCGCTACAGCCTGGATGATTTCGACAGCATCGGTGGATTCCCCCGCGTCCGCGACGCGCTGGCCGGCGAGGCGCCCACCGTGCCGGACGGCTGGAAGCAGCAGTCCCACGGCACGGTTGAGCTCGATGGCCAGCAGTGTCAGCACTTCAGCGCTGAGAGCCAGGACGGCCTGTCTGTACAGTGGTGGACCCGCGCCGACAACCGGCCGGTCAAGGTGATCGGTCAGGCGGGTGACGTCGCCCTCACGGTTCACATCACCGACTACGATGCCGACGCGGCGGCGGCGGCGGGCGACTTCAAGGTGCCTGAAGGGTATACGATCTCCGAGCCGGAGGCCGACATGCCCGAGGCACTCCCGAACCTGGGCGGGACTATATAATCTTCGCCGTGCACCTACCCTCTGATGATGAGGTACGCGGCTGGTATCAGTCGCACGTCAACGCCGGCATGTACGCCACGCTGGCGTTCCTCGGCATGGATGCTGCTGAAGTTGAAGCTGAGGGCTGGACGATTCGTCTCAGTGACGGGCGCGAGTTCATCGACTGCCTGGGCGGCTTTGGGGCCTACAACTTTGGCCATCGGCATCCGCGCATCGTCGCCGCCGTCGAGGAGCAGCTGGGCCGCATGCCGATGTCCAGCCGCCTGGCGCTCAATCCACAGCAGGCCGCCCTGGCCCACGAGTTGGCTGAACTGGCTCCCGGCGACCTCCAGTACGCCTTCTTCAGCAACAGCGGTACCGAGGCGGTCGAGGCGGCGCTGAAGCTGGCGCGACTTCGAACCCACAGGCCTGGTCTGATCAGTGCTCATGACGCCTTCCACGGCAAGACGCTCGGCAGCCTCTCCTCAACCCACCGCGACCACTTCCAGCAGCCGTTCCAGCCGCTGATGCAGCACTTCTCGGAAGTGCCGTACGGTGACATCGACGCTTTGGAGGCGGCGATCCACGAGAACACCGGCGCCGTACTCCTGGAGCCCGTCCAGGGCGAAGGCGGCATCAACGTCGCCCCCGACGGATACCTGGAGGGCGTGCGCCGGCTGACGCGTGACCGCGGGGTGTTGCTGATCCTGGATGAGGTGCAGACGGGCATGGGCCGTACGGGGCGCAACTTCGCCGCCCAACGCTGGGAAGTCTGCCCCGACATCATGGTGCTCGCCAAATCGCTGGGCGGTGGGGTAATGCCGGTCGGCGCCACGCTGGGGACTCCAGACGTCTGGGAACCCTTCAACAACGCCCCGACCGTGCACTCCAGCACGTTCGGCGGGAATCAGCTGGCCTGCGCCGCCGCCCGCGCGGCGCTCGAAGTCCTCGTGGAGGACCAGCTGGCAGAGCGGGCGGAGACCAACGGGAGCGCGTTCCTGGCGGACCTCCGTGCCCTGGCCGCTGATTACCCCGACATCGTCACCGCTGTCCGCGGCGTGGGGCTGATGCTTGGCCTTGCGATGAAGACTCCCGACGTCAGTCAGATCTTTATCGCCAGCCTGGTGGAGCAGAGGGTAATCGCCGCCTACACCCTCAATGTCACCGGTGTGGTCCGGCTGGAGCCACCGCTCATCATGCCGGCCGAGGTGCTCGCGGAAGTGCTCGGCCGCATCCGTGCAGCTCTCGACGGCACGCGCGCCGTCATGCAGCAGTTCGACCTCGCAGAAACTCAGTAAGGAGCCCACTCTTGGCAGAGATCACCAGCACTCGCACAATTCCACGCCCCCCGCAACAAGTCTTCGCTGCCGCGCGCCTCGTCACTCGTTTCCCGGACGTCCTGCCAAACCTCGAGCGGGTCACAATCCTCGAGGACGATGGGCAGGGCAACACGCTGACCAGATGGGACGCCTCATTCGCTCTGGGGCCGATGACCAAGCGCGTCAGCTGGACCGAGCGCGACACCTGGGATGAAGAGGCGCTGTCCTGCACGTTCGAGCTGGTTGAGGGGGACATGAAGGTCTATAGCGGCGTATGGACCTTCGCTTCCGAAGGCGACGGTTGCCGTGTCGACCTCACGGTCGACTTCGTGCTGGGCATCCCGATGCTGGGGCCGATGATCGACAAGATCGTCAACCAGCTGATGCAGCAGAACTGCGACGACCTGCTGGAGGCGCTGGAGCAGCTGGCCGCCGGCTAGTCCGCCGCGTCGCGGTACGTCCCGATGATCGCGCCCAGTCCGGGCTCGCCCTGCTCCGTCAGATACGCCGCCAGGCCATCCTGCAGCGCAGCTGGCAGCAGCGGATCAAGGAACAACCCGGTGCCCAGCTGCAGCGCCGTCGCGCCCGCCAGCAGATACTGCACGGCGCTGTCCGTGTCGGTAATCCCACCACTGCCCAGAATCGGCAGCTCCGGCAGCGCGCGGTGGCAGCGCCACACGTGATACAAGGTGGCGGCCCGGATCGCAGGTCCGCTGAGGCCCGCGCTGGGCCGGGCCAGATGGCTGCGTCGCGTCCCGCTGTCGATCGAGACACCGGCCCAGGTGTTGGCGATCGTCACCGCGTCAGCGCCCGCCTCCTGCGCCGCGCGCGCGTACTGCGTGATGTCCGTCACGTTGGGCGAAAGCTTGGCGATCAGCAGGGCGTCGGTCCGGGCCCGGCACAGACTCACCGTCTCGCGCAGCAGCGCCTCGTCGGTTGCGAACTGCGTGCCGCTCTCAACGTTGGGACAGCTGAGATCCAGCTCGTATCCGGCAACGCCCTGAGTGATCCCGGCCACGTCAGCGCTCACGTTCGCGGGCCTGACGGCCTCGACCGCCGTAACGACATCGGCAAACTCAGCGCCGCTGTGACCCACGACGTTGACGATGAAGGTCACGCCCCGCTCGGCAAGCGGCGGTATCACTTCCGCGATGAATGCCTCGACGCCGGGATTCTGCAGACCGATGCAGTTGAGCAGCCCGGCGGGCGTCTCATGCAGCCGCGGCGTCGGATTGCCCACCCGCGGCTCGGGCGAGACGGCCTTGGTGATCACGCCCCCGATGCCGGCTGGATCCAGCAGCTCGGCGTACTCCTCACCGTAGCCGCAGCAGCCGCTGGCCAGCAGCAACGGATCGCGCAGTACCACACCGCGCGGCAGCCTGGTGATGAGGCGAGGATCGGGCACCTGACTATGGTAGCAGACTGGGCCGGTGTTTACCTGCGAAGAACACCCAGCCGCCCGCCCGGGCCCTGCCCCACCGTGCGGCCGATCGCGCTGATGCGCTGGTGGATAGCACTGTGGAAGTCCTCGGCGCTCTCCTGGATGCAGGCCTTGGCCGGGTAGATCTGGTACAGGTAACGATAGGCGGCCGGCGTGATGTTCGGCATCACCACGTTGGCGCCGCGCATCAGTCCCAGCTCGCGGCCCTGCTCGTAGTTGAGCGTGGCCAGCGCCGTCGTCGACGGAATGTTGGCCTCCGGGCAGGTGAGCCGCGTCAGCGCCACCACCTTGTAGCCCATCAGCTCCGAGCTTGGCACCTGCCGCTCACCTGCGTCCGGCAACTGAACCTCGCCGCGGCCCAGCGGTGTGTCCGGATGCATGATGTACGGCCCCACGCCCACCATGTCCAGGTCTAGGTCCCCGAACAGCGCGATGTCATCCGCCAGACTCTCATATGTCTGGCCGGGGATGCCAATCATCACGCCGCTGCCGGTCTCGTAGCCCAGGTCCCGCAGCACCCCCAGCTTGTCCAGCCGATCCTCGGGACGGCTTGGGCGCCCGTCGCGCGAGGGATGGATCAGCGCATACAGCTGCGGATCGCTCGTCTCAAAGCGCAGCAGATAGCGGTCGGCCCCGGCTTCCCGCCAGAGCGCCAGGTCTTCGTCCGGCCGCTCGCCGAAGCTAAGCGTGACGGCCAGGCCGGCTTCCCGCTTGACTCGCCGCACCACGCCGGCGATCCATTCGGCGGTAAACCCATAGTCCTCCCCGGACTGCATTACCACTGTGCCGTACCCGTAGCGCTGCGCGTCCCGGGCGCTGCTGAGTATCTCATCCTCGGTCATCCGGTAGCGCTCGACGCCCGTATTAGGTGCGCGCAGTCCGCAGTAGGCGCACTGGCGCGTGCAGTGGTTGCCGATCTCGATCAGTCCGCGCAGGTGCACCGCGTCGCCGACCTGCTGCCGCCGCACTTCATCCGCCTGCCGCCAGAGCTCATCCAGGCGCGCGGACTTATTCTCCCGCAGCCAATCGAGAATCTCATCGCGGCTGATTCGCCGAGGCTCCACAGCACTCATCGTGACCCCGCCCTGGCGCGCTCCTGCACCAGTTCCAGCGCCGCCGGGAAGGGCTCCAGCGCCCGCTCGAAGATGCCCAGGCTGTAGCTGATCGTCAGACCGTAGTTGGTGATCGGTACGCCCTGCTCGCGGCAGCGCATGATCCGGCTCAGCACCTCGCGCCGATTGGTGACACAGGCGCCGCAGAGAACTACCAGCCTGTATCGTGTTAAGTCCTGTGGGAAGTCGTGCCCCTGGACCGTATCGAATTCCAGTTTTCCGCCGACGTATTGAGTCAGCCAGCGCGGGATCTTCACGCGCCCGATATCGTCGCTGATCGGGTGGTGGCTACAGGACTCGGCCACCAGCACGCGGTCGCCGGCCCGCAGATCCTCAATGGCAAGCGTGCCCTCCACCTGCGTCAGCAGGTCGCCTTTGAACCGGCTGAACAGGATGCTGAAGCTGGTCAGCGGCACCTCGCGCGGCACGTCGGCGACGACCTTCAGGAATGCCTGGCTGTCGGTCACCACCAGCTTGGGAGGAGTCGCCAGGCGGGCCAGCGCCGCGCGCAGCTCGCGTTCCTTCACCACCATCGCCATCGCGTCGCTGTCCAGCAGATCGCGGATCGCCTGCACCTGGGGCAGGATCAATCGTCCCTTGGGAGCTTCCTTGTCGATCGGCACCACCAGCACCGCCAGCTCGCCGGCTCCCACCAGGTCGCCCAGGATCGCCGGGTTGCTGATGAACTCCTCAGGGGCATGTGCCAGCAAGGCGTGGCGGAACTGGTCCACGCCCTCCCCGGCCGTCGCCACCGTCCGGATGCTCGCGATGCCCAGCCGTTCAAGCCTGGCTGCCGCCTGCACCGGGGGCTCCGCCAGATCGCTCTTGTTGAAGACAACCACCACCGGGACGTTGCGCGCGGTGAAGTCCGCGATTAGCTGCTCCTCGAACTCTCCCCACTCACCCGCAACCACTATCACGCCGAGGTCTGTACGATCCAGGACCTGGGCGGTCCGCTTGACCCGCTCCGCGCCCAGCGCACCCTCGTCGTCGATCCCCGCGGTGTCGATGAACAGCACCGGACCAAGCGGCAGCAGCTCCATCGGCTTTTCAACCGGATCAGTCGTCGTGCCGGCAGTATCGCTGACGATGCTGACCCGCTGCCGGGTGATCGCGTTGAGCAGGCTGGACTTGCCGACGTTGCGCCGGCCGAACAAGCCGATGTGCAGCCGCAAGCCTCTAGGTGCCCTTCTCATCGCCCTCCTCAACGGTCGGTAGTGCCGCGGGGTCGCGGCCGTGCTGCATCGATCCCAGCCGCATCACCGCCTCCGGACTGATCAGCTCCTCGAACTCCTTCTCGCTCAGCAGTCCCTGCTCCAGCACTACCTCCCGTATCGTCAAACCCGTCGCCTTGGCCTGCTTCGCCACCGCACTGGCCCGCTCATAGCCCAGTACCGGCACCAGCGCCGTCACCAGCGCCGTCGAACTGAGCACGTATTGCCGGCAGCGCTCTTCATCGGCCTCAATACCTTCCACGCAGTGCCTGCGCAGCACCTCCAGTGCCTGCGTCATCAGGTGGATGCTGTCCAGCAGGCAGTTCGCCACGAGCGGCAGGAACGGATTCAGCTCCAGGTTGCCCAGGCCGCAGGCGAGCGCGATCGCCTGATCGTAAGCCATCACCAGCATCGCCACCTGCGTCACCGCCTCCGGGATCACCGGATTGACCTTGCCGGGCATGATGCTGGAGCCGGCCTGGCGCTGCGGCAGCCGGATCTCGCCGAAGCCCGCCTCCGGCCCGCTGCTCATCAGTCTGAGGTCCGTGCAGAGCTTGAGCAGGCCGCTGGCACTGGCCTTCAGGATGCCGCTGACCTCAACGAACACGTCCGCGTTCTGCGTCGACTCGACGAGGTTCTCGGCGCGGGCGAAGCCGATACCGGTCAAATCGCGCAGCGTCTCGACAACGCGGAACATGTACTGCCGGGGCGCAGCCAGTCCGGTGCCGATCGCCGTGCCACCGAGGTTGACCACGCGCAGGCGCTCCTCGCACTTGTAAATCCGCCAGCGGTCGCGGCTGAGGGCCTCGGCATAGGCGCCCATCTCGCGCCCCAGCGTCGTGGGCACCGCGTCCTGCAGCTGCGTCCGCCCGATTTTCACGACGTGCGCGAACTCCCGTTCCTTGTCCTGGAACGCCTCCTGCAGCGCGATCACCTCATCCTCAAGTTCGCGCAGCAGCCGCACGGCGGCCAGCTTGAGCGCGGTCGGATAGGTATCGTTCGTCGACTGATGCAGGTTGATGTCATCCAGCGGCGAAACCCGTTCGTAGTTGCCCAGCGGCTCACCGAGGATCTGCAGGGCGCGATTGGCCAGCACCTCGTTGACGTTCATGTTCTTGCTGGTCCCCGCGCCGCCCTGCATGGCGTCCACCACCACGTGCTGGTCCAGTTCGCCGCGGCTCAGTTCCTCGCAGGCCCGCTCGATGGCATCGGCCTTGGCCGGATCGTCCGCCCAGCGCCCCAGCGCCCGGTTGGTTCGGGCGCAGGCGAGTTTGACGAAACCGTAGGCGTGCACCAGTTCCGGATGGGGCAGGCGGCCGCTGATCGGGAAGTTCACCAGCGCCCGCGCCGTATGCACGCCGTAGAGGGCGTCCGCCGGGACCTCCACTTCACCAAGCATGTCCTTCTCAGTGCGGCGACTCTCTGTCATGGCTCACGCCCCTTGCAGAATAGTGACCAGCCGATTGTAGCCCTTGCTTCCGCTCGCGGGTTACACGTACACGTCGCGCTTACCGGCTCGGACCTTCTCGATCATCCTGGTCGCTCTCGCCCGATTGTCGGGGTCAAGCTCGGCCAGGTGTTGCGCCATCGCCTTGTCGCCGGCTGCGCGCGTTTCCGGCGAGGCGTAGTCCTCCAGGTACTCCATGAAGGTGCTCAGCGCGTTGCAGCCGCAATGCGACTTGATCAGCCCCGGCTTGGCCAGGTCCATGAAGTCCTCACCGGTCCGCCCCAGGCGGTAGCATGCCGTGCAGAAGCTGGGGATAAACCCCAGCTCGGCCACGTCCCGAATCACTTCGTCCAGCGGGCGGTGGTCCCCGAGGCTGAACTGTCCGGTGTCTTCCTCGTGCACCGGCTCCCCCTCGGCATAGCCCCCCGGGTTGGTGCGGCTGCCCGCGCTGATCTGGCTGACGCCCAGCGCGAACGTCTCGGCGCGGATGTCCCGGCTCTCGCGCGTACTCATGATGATGCCCGTATAGGGAATTGTGATTCGCAGCAGCGCGACGATCTTGCGAAAGTCGATGTCGCTGACCGCCTGGGGCGGGTGAGTGGCGATGTCTGAACCTGTGGCGGGCTCCAGCCGCGGCACGCTGATGGTGTGGGGCCCCACGCCCCAGCGCTGCTCCAGATGGGCGATGTGCTGCATCAGCGCCAGCAGCTCGTAGCGCCAGTCGAACAAGCCAAACAGCACCCCGATCCCCACGTCGTCGATGCCGGCCTCCTGCGCGCGGTCCATCGCCGTGATCCGCCAGTCGAAGTCGGTCTTCGGCCCGGCGACGTGCACGCTGTGATAGGTCTCGCGGTGATAGGTTTCCTGGAACAGCTGGTAGGTGCCGATCTGGGCAGCCTTCAGCTGGCGGAACTCCTCAACCTGCAGCGGAGCAATGTTGACGTTCAGCCGCCGGATTTCACCGTTGCCGGACTTCGTCTTGTAGATGGTGTCAATTGCATCCAGCACATACTGGAAGCCCTGCTTCGGATAGGCCTCGCCCGCCACCAGCAGAATCCGCTTGTGGCCCTGCTCCACAAGGATGCGCGTCTCGTTGGCAATCTCTTCCATCGACAGCGCCCGGCGGACCACCTCCTTGTTGCGGACCCGGAAGGCGCAGTACAGGCATTCGTTGCAGCACAGATTGCTCACGTACAGCGGTGCGAACAGCACCAGGCGCGGGCCGTAGATCTCGTCCTTGATGTACCGCGCCGTCGCGAACATCTCGCCCAGCAGGTCGGGGTCGCTGACCTGCATCAGCACCGCCATCTCTGCGGCAGTAATCCCCTTCAACTCGCGAGCCTTAGCCAGAATCTCCTTGACTCGTGCGGCATCGTGCCGCTGCGACTGCTCAAGTACATTCCACACCGCGGCTTCGTCAATCCACGCTACTGCATTCGCGACACTCATTGTTCCTGCTCCTTCGCGCGCGCACTCCTTCACGCGTCAACCTGGTGGCGCAACCTGGGTGGCGCAGCGAAACGCCATCCCTCCCCGGCTCGCGGCGGCCCGTTGTCGCCGCCTGGACCTATGTGGGGCAGGCCAGGGGCTGCGGGATCTCAAAGCCGAATTCCGCCCAGGCTCCCTCTTCCGAGTCCGCCCAGACGCTGCCGCCATGCAGCCGCACGACCTGCCAGACCGTGTACAGCCCCACTCCAGTGCCCTTGCGCTTCATCAGTTCCGGCGTCTGGATGCGTGAGAATTTCCGGAACAACCTTGACCGGGCGGACAGCGGGAATCCGGGCCCCTCATTCCATACCACGACCTTGAGTCCCTCCTCGTACTGCTCGATCGTCAGCCGCAGCTCACCACCGTCCCGCCCGTACTTGGCGGCGTTGCCCAGCAAGTTCACCATCACGATCAGCATCAACTCCGGATCGACGGTGATCGGCCGCAAATCGTCCGGCAGCACGCGCACCAGCCGCATCTCCCGCTCTTCGATCTGCGCTCCCACCATCTCCAGCGCCGGCGCTATCACATGTTCCACCAGCTCCACGTCCGGATGCGGATGAGCCGTCAGTTCACCGCTCTCGATCCGTGACAGATCCAGGTACTCCCGGATCAGACTCAGCAGGTACTGGCCCTTGGCCACTACCTTGCCAACCCGCCGCTCCTGGGCCTCGCTGAGTTCGCCGACGTATCCCTGGGCCAACAGCTTGCCATCCATCACGATGGCGGCCAGTGGGTTCTTCAGTTCGTGGCTGACGAAGCCCAGCATCTCCAGATACGCGCGATTGGTAGCCTGCAGTTCATCGATCATGAAGGCTGTCAGCAGCGCCTGGCTCACTCGCTCGCGTACCACCTCCAGCATCTGGCGCTCGTGATAGCCGAAGCTGTACGGCTGGTGCGACATCACGACCAGCACGCCGAACGCCCGCTCATTGACGTGCAGCGGACACAGAATCCCGGAGCGCTGACCTTCGTGGGCCAGTTCGTTGAGCCAGTGACCGCCCGGGATTGAGACCCCCGGCTTCTCGATATTGCCGATCAGCAGCACCTGTCCGCTCGCCAGCGGCTGCTCCAGCACTTCGTCCGGCAATGCGACGGAGTATCCTGGCCGCAACCGGAGGCACTCACCACCCGCGCAGCGGGTCCACTGGATCGCTGCGCTCTGCTCTTCCTCGTCGATGATCAGCAGGCTGATCCGATCCCGCGAGCACATTTCGCCGATCGACTCATACAGGAAGTCCATCGCCTCGTCGAGTGAGGTCGCCGCGGCCACCTGCTGGTTGATGTTGAACAGCGCCCGGCGCTCAAATGCGGTGAATTCCTGCGTACGCCGGTCCGGGGGGACGTCCCGGCCAGCCGTGGGCGGATTCACGAAGTCCTGGCGCAAACCTCTCGCCTCTCCTGCTGCCGCGGTTGATTGCGGGAACGAGCGACCGATAGGCCATCGACGAGCCCGAGCACGTCCCCACTACATCCTAATCCTAACTGATGAACTTGCCTCGTGCGGTGTAGTGCGTGTGCAAGAGCTTGTGGCTGATGTGGCCGCAAGGCCCGTCCGTCAAGAACTCCTCGTACAGCTTCAGCAGAGCGGGATTCTCATGGGACTTACGCACGTCGTAAGCGGAGTCTTCCGCATAAATCGCTTTGGCCCGTGCCTTACGAATCTCCGTCGTTGTCGGAATCGGCTGGCCACCGCCGCCCAGACAGCCGCCCGGGCAGGCCATGAACTCGATGAAGTGGCATTGGCTGAACTTGCCGCCAGCCTTGATGTCCTCCATCACGCGCTTGGCGTTGGCCGTGCCGTGGCATACCGCAACGCGCAGCGTAGCATCCTTCAGCCAGTCCCAGTTCGGTACCAGGTGAGCGATCAGCTCGGGCACCGGGCCGGTCTTGGGCACCTTGATCTCAGCGTACTTGACTCCTTCGAAACCACGTACCGGGATGATGTCGGCGTGCTCGTAGAACTTCTCCACCTTCTCGCCGGTGACCAATTCAATCACACAGCGCAGCGCCGACTCCATCACCCCGCCGGTGGCACCGAAAATCACTCCCGAGCCGGTGGCGGTGCCGAACGGGTCGTCGAAATCGCTCTTGGGCATCGCCGGCAGGTCGATGCCGGCTTCCTTGAACATCTGTCCCATCTCGCGCGTGGTCAGACCGTAATCGATGTCCTTGAAGCCACTGTCGTTCATCTCAGGCCGGTTGCACTCGTACTTCTTGGCGGAGCACGGCATCAGCGCGACCGTGACGATGTCCTTGGGGTCGATGCCCTTCACCTGCGCGTAGTACGTCTTGATCACGGCGCCGAACATCTGCTGCGGGCTCTTGCAGGACGAAACGTGTGCCAGGTACTCGGGATAGAAGTGCTCGATGTACTTGACCCAGCCCGGCGAGCAGCTGGTGAACTGCGGCAGGGCCACGTCCTTGTCCTTCGCCACGAGCGCCTTGTACAGCCGGGTGATCAGCTCCGTGCCTTCCTCGATGATCGTCAGGTCCGCAGAAAAGTTCGTGTCGAACACGGCATCGAACCCACACAGCCGGATCGCCGTGTTCATCTGGAACGTCAACGGCACGCCCGGCTCAAGACCGAAGACCTCACCGATTCCGGCTCGCGGACTGGGCGCCGTCTGGATCACCACGTGCTTGCTGGGATCGTCGATTGCCTGCCAGATCTCAGCTGTCGGGTCGTTGGCCGTCAACGCCCCGGTCGGGCAGCGGTTGATGCACTGCCCGCAGTTGATGCAGACCACGTCGTTGATCGGCTTTCCTAGGAACGTCTCGATCTTGGTGTCGGCTCCGCGGCCCACCGCTTCGAGCACTCCCACCTCCTGCAGATCGATGCAGGTGCGCACGCAGCGCCGGCAGAGTACACACTTGTTCATGTCGCGGAACACCGCGTGGCTGGAGTGATCCGGCTCGAACTGCGGGCGCTCAACGTGACCGAAGTGCAGCGTCTCAACGCCGTACTCCTCGGCCAACGATTGCAGTTCGCAGTTGCCGTTGCGCTTGCAGGTGTAGCACTCACCGTAGTGGTTGCGAAGCAGCAGCTGCAGGATGTTGCGCCGTGCCTGGCGCACCTTGCGTGAGTGAGTCAGCACCGTGATCGGCTGGGTGATCGGGTATGCGCAGGCGGCCTGCAGCGTCCGTTGGCCCTCAACCTCCACGACGCAGACCCGACACACACCGGCGATGCACAGGTCATCGTGGGCGCACAGCGTGGGAATCCGGATGCCGGCTTGGCGTGCCGCCTCCAGGATCGTCGTCCCCATTGGCACCCGCACGTCTTTACCGTCGATTGTGACGCGCACGTTTGCGCCGATCGCAAACTCGTAGAGCGCGGTCTCCGAATCCGCCCAGCCACTGATATCAGCCTTCCCTCGCTGACTGCTTGGAGCACGAGATGTGTCTTTCGTATCTGCCATTGCTTGTGTTAGCCCTCCACTCCATTCGTAGGCGCCCGGCCGAGCAGCTCGCTGTCGAAGTGCTCGGTGATCGACAGGAATGCGTTCGGCGCCGACTGCCCGAGCCCGCACTTACTGGCCAACTGCATCGTCTCTCCGAGACTCCGCAGCTCGCGAAGGTACGTCGCTGAGCAAACGCCACGCTCCATCTTCTCCAGGCCCTCGAGCAGTACCGGGCAACCGCCGCGACAGGGCGTGCACTGCCCGCAGGACTCCTCGCAGAAGAACTCCATGAAGTTCTTGGCCACCGCCAGCATGTCGCGGCTCTGATCGAAGACGATCACTGACCCGCCCGTCGACACGTCCTCAAACGCAATGTGACGGTCGAACTGCTTGGCAGGTACGCAGTGTCCGCTGGCGCCGCCGATCTGGACCGCCTTGGCGCCCTCGCCGCCAACTTCCTTGAGCAGCTCGGCAATGCTGATACCAAGCGGGAACTCATAGACCCCCGGACGCTCGCAATCCCCGGATACGCTGAACAGTTTCAGCCCGCTCGACTTCGCCGTCCCGAATTCCTTGAACCACTCGGCGCCCTTGGCCATGATGCAGGCGCCCCAGGCCAGGGTCTCAACGTTGTTGACGATCGTCGGACGGCCGTGGAACCCCGTGTCAACCGGGAACGGCGGACGGTTGCGCGGCTCGCCGCGGTGGCCTTCCAGCGACTCTATCAGCGCCGTCTCTTCACCGCAGACATATGCGCCGGCACCCATCCGGATTTCGATGTCGTAGCTGAAATCGTCCTTGCCGAGAATCTTCTCTCCCAGCAGGTTGCTCTCCCGCCGGCGCTTGAGCGTCTCCTCCAGATGGGGGCGCAGATAGGTGTACTCCGCGCGGAGGTAGATGATGCCCGTCCTGGCGCCGATCGCGTAGCCTGCGATGGTCATCCCCTCAAACACAAGATCCGCGAAGTCCGTCAGGATCACGCGGTCCTTGAATGTTCCCGGCTCACCCTCGTCGGCGTTGCAGACCACGAACTTCTCGTCGGCTTTGGCCGCCGCGGCGAGGTTCCATTTCACGCCGGTCGGAAATCCTGCGCCGCCCCGCCCCTTCAGGCCCGAGTCACTGATCTGCCTGATGACGACCGCGCGCGACTCCTTCAGCGCCGCCTTGAGGCCGTCGTCCGCCTTGACTTCGGCGAATGTCAGCGGTCCTTCATGCATCGCTTTCATCTAGTGCACCTCCTTGGCCTGGGGTGCGAAGATGCCGAACGACTTCCGGCACTCCTCCAGGATTTCGTGGACTCGTTGCGGCGTCACCTGCGTGTAGATCACGTCGTTGACCAGCAGTGCCGGTCCCCGATCGCACATCCCCAGGCATGAGCACCACTCCAGGCTGAATCGCCCGTCGTCCGTGGTTTTACCGAACTTGATGCCGAGCTCCGCCTCTAGCTGCCGTGCAACACGGTCCTTGCCCGCCATCTCGCACGAGATGGTCCGACACAGCCGGATCACAAACTTGCCCTCCGGCTCGTGGTGCAGGAAGGAGTAGAACGTCACGACGCTGTACACCTCTACCGGGTGGATACCCAGCTGATCAGCGATCACCTGCATCGCGTAGTCCGAGATGTGGGCGTGTTTGCGCTGCACGTCCTGCAGCATCGGCATCAGGGAGCTGCGCTCGCGCCCATAGCGCTCCGCCAGCGCGATGATGTCGTCACGAAGTCGGTCCAGATCACTTTGCAGCATCTATCCCTCCTCCTTTGATGCCAGCAGCTCGCTGACCTTCGCCACCAGCGTGGCCGGGTCGATCGGCTTCTCCTGAAACTCATCGACCGGTACCAACTCATCGTCGGGCCCGTACTTCATTCCGGTAACCCGCGCGACACTGGTCAACATCAGGATCAGCTTGCTGAACCCCTGGCGGCGCAGATCCTGCGCCATCGCAATGCCGTCGTCGGGTTCGTCCATCATCACGTCAAGGACGATCAGGTCGGGCCCGAACTCCTCGACCTGGCGCATACCCTCGCGACGGTTGTAGGCCGGGGTTGTCTCGTGGCCTTCACGCTCCAGCACAAGCTGGATTGCTTCCACGATATCCTCGTCGTCGTCAACGATAAGAATCTTCGCCATCGGGAATCAAGACCTCCTGGGGATGGAACACTTCCAGCACTTCTATTATATCAGTTGGTTCACGATTATGCAACCCATTTATGCGTATGTCCGAACATTCGGGATGCCGCATATGGCCGCACCCGCGGCTCAGTTCACATCAGGCCCGAATGACGCAGCCAGACGTATAGCAGCACGCATAGTGGCCTTACTAATCGTGGGGTGCGAGCCAGGCAATGGCTGCCGGTACCCGGCCACCTGACGGCCGCGGAGCACTCGGATGGCACGATACACCTACGGAACAAACATCTTGTCGTGCATCCGCGCACGAAACAGCACAGACTTAGTACTACTCGCATATATAGTGAAACCCACCACTCCACCACGGTCTCCTACATGCAACATGAAGGAATCGTGCACAGACGGGAAGTCGCGCCGGGACTTCATCGCCACGATGAGCCGCCTCATTGGCGCGGGTTGCGTGGTGGCAACGGGAGGCGGATTCTTGCTGAAGCCCGGTCGCGTTCTGGGCCAGACGCCAAATGTCGATGCGTGCTTTGATGGTCAATGCGGTCGGCGCGTTTTCGGTGAGACCCTGCCCCACGTCCGGATAGCCCGCTACTGGGAGCCGCTGCCCGACGACCGTGTCCACTGCTCGCTGTGCCCCTACAACTGCGTGCTGGCGGATGGCGAACGCTGCCGATGCCAGGCCAAGGAGAACAGCGGCGGTGTCCTCTACGACATGGTCTACGGCCACGTGGCCACGATGCATCTCGACAGCATCGAGAAACTGCCGCTCTACCATCGCTACCCGGGCATGACCACCCTGGCACTGGGCACGGCCGGCTGCGGCCTGCACTGCCAGTACTGCCAGAACTGGCAGCTCAGCCAGCTGCCGCCGGAGAAGACCGAGAACTTCCAGCTCACGCCGGTGGAGATCATCGATCTGGCCAGGCGGCATGGTGCCGATGCAATCGCCCTGGCATACACCGAGCCTCTGACATCCTACGAATTCAGCTGCGATATCGCCCTGGCAGCCCGCCAGGCGGGCCTGAAGGTGTTCATGGGCACCGGCGGTTTCGCCGCTCCGGAGCCCGTACGTGAGCTGGCCGCGCTGGTGAACGGCGTAGCGTTCGGGCTCAAGGGTTTCAGCGACAGCTTCTACGACAGCGTCATCGGACCGGGGGTCAAGCTCGATCACATCCTGGCCAGCTTGGAGGCCTTCAAGGCCGCAGGCACTCACATCGAGATCGCCAACCTCGTGGTGCCGACCAAGAACGATCAGCCCGAGGACATCAGACCGTTGGCGAAGTACGTTAGGACTACCCTGGGTGCGGACACCCCTCTGCACTTCCTCAAGTTCTTCCCCCACTTCCAGCTCAAACAGCTGCCGCCCACCAGCCAGCGCATCATGGAGCAGGCCGCCGAGCTGGCGCGTCTGGAGGGCCTGCAGCACGTCTATATCGGCAACCTGCCAGGGCACAGCGGCAACAACACCTACTGCCCCCATTGCGGGGCGCTGGCAATCCAGCGGATCGGTTTTCGCGTGCTGGCAGTGAACATCGACAGCGCCGGGCGCTGCGCTGAGTGCGGCCAGCCCCTGACAGGTGAATTCCACCCGTCTCAGCTGACCGGCTGAGGCTCAGGAGAACCCAGATGATACGCACAACCATGCTCGGCGTCACGATTGTAACGTTGCTCGGCGCCGCCGTGATTGCCATGGCGGCCAAACCGAATCCGGGCACCGCTGGACACGGACTCGCTTCACGCCTCCCAGGTGCGCCGCCTGCCTTCGCGTCCTCACCACCAACCAGCAACAGGACCCTACACGACCAGGTTTCGCTGTGCAACCTGATTGACGCCCTGTGGCTGGAGGATGCCCAGCTGCAGGCGCTGATTGCCGCTCTCGAGCCGTCCATGCCCGAGATCGAGAGGCTTGCGGATGAGCTT
>Ga0180432_10002976_pt1 | contig 24808 bp, 21 predicted proteins | sample SS_ome_10_FD_132414 | JGI IMG/M metagenome (GOLD analysis project Ga0180432, IMG submission 132414) | Hypersaline lake sediment archaeal communities from the Salton Sea, California, USA - SS_1_MS_2 metaG | ecosystem: Environmental > Aquatic > Non-marine Saline and Alkaline > Hypersaline >... | reverse complement strand
TGCATCCGTGGTCGGGTGACTTTAGCCAACTGCGCGCCCGGGTCGACCGGACGCTGGCCTCGGCCAACAATGACCCCCGAGCGTTGCTGCGCTACACGGGCACAGGACACTCCAAGTTATATGTCTCATGACCATAAGTCGGCAGCCGGACGCCTCCCGAGAGTTCGGGGACGCCTGGCGCGGTTGCCAAACAGATATCCACGTGCCGCCTAGGCGGAGAAGCTGAGTGGCCCCAAAGACCACATCCCCCATCGTTCTCTTCGACGGCGTCTGCAACCTGTGCACGCGCGCCGTCGCCATCATCATCAAGCGGGACCGACCCAAACAATTTCGGTTTGCCTCGATGCAGTCGGCCGCCGGCCGCGCCCTCCTCGACACGTTCCACCTCCCCGCCGACCGCCCCGACTACCTCGTCCTGATCGAGGGCGACCGCTGCTGCACCAGGTCCGACGCCGTCATCCGCATCGCCGCCCGCCTCACCCCCTTCTGGCGATGCTGGGCGGCGCTGGCGCGACTCATCCCCCGCCCGCTCCGCGACCTCAAGTACGACCTCATCGCCCGCACCCGCTACCGCCTCTTCGGCAAGCGCCCCGCCTGCCCCTTCCCCACCCCCGACACCGCCGACCGCTTCTTCTGAATGTCCCCCTTTGGCAAGCGAGGCGTAGCCGCTACAATAGCACCAGACGTATCCCGGATTCGTGAGGAAGGGCGATGTCTACCGGGCACAGCAATGCTGAGTGGGTTATCCTGGTTGGAGGGTTGTTGGTCGCCGTGATGCTCGGCCTGAGCCTGGGGAACCTGATCCCGGTAACCACGGAACAATGGCGCGCGTTCGGCTTCGCCGTGGCTGCCACCGCGGCTCTGGCCTTGGTGGTCTTCGCCCTGCGCAGGTCCCTCTGGGGCGACCGGCAGCGAGCATTCGTGGCATTCGCACGGCGCCGGGGGTTGTCTCTCGACGCGCAACGTCACACGTGGCACGAGCCGTGGCACACCGACTTCGAACTGTTCACAAGACACAAGCCCGTCGAGCGCTGGAATATTTTGGCCGGCACGTGGCAGGGCCTCGCCATGGAAGTATTCAACTGCGAGCAGAACGACTCCCCCACCGACGAGACAGCCGCACCGCTCCGGCGCACCATTGCACTTGTGCAGCTCGCCCAGGACTTGCCGGGAATCATCATCGAACCGAACAAGACGAACAGCCCGCGACGGGAGGGCAGCTTCATCACCTGGTACGGGGCCGTGGACGGCGAAGTGGAGCTATCCGACTTCCAGCGCCGCTACGTTATCATGACCGAGGACGACGTCGCGGCCGGTCAACTCCTCCACCCCGAGATGGAGACTTTCCTCCTCAAGAACTGGAACATCGGCGTGCAGATTGTCGGGCGGCGGGCCCTGTTCTACGCAGATCGGTTGCTGCGCCCGCACGAGATCGCACCGCTCCTCGACTTCGCCGCCGCCTTCTGCCAACTCATCCCCCAAAACATCACCCGCGACGGGGAGACAGCACTTGACCGGCAGAGCTGACACGCGACCCCCCGGCCCGCAGGTCGACGCCGACCACTACGCCGGCGGATACGACTCGCTCTACCGCTGGGTCAGCTACTGGTACCAGCTCCGCGAGCTCCGCCGCCTGCGGCCCGCGCGCGTCCTCGAGATCGGCGTCGGCAACGGCACCGTGAGCGCCGCGCTCGCCCGCGCCGGCGCCGCCGTCACCACCGTCACCACCCTCGACTTCGACGCCCGCCTCCGGCCCGACGTCTGCGGCGACGTCCGACGCCTGCCGTTCGCCCCAGGAGAATTCGACGCCGTCCTGTGTGCCCAGGTCCTCGAGCACCTCCCCTTCGACGAGCTGCCGGCCCTGTTGCACGAGATCCGCCGGGTGAGCCGCCGCCACGCCGTCATCTCGCTGCCGTGCTCGCGCGCCGGCCTCTTCATCGTCCCGACAATACTCGGCGCCGCCACCGCGCCGCGGCTCGCCTTCCGCCTCCCGCTCCCGAACGCCCTCTGCCGCCTGCTGTTCCGGCAGCACAAGTGGGAGATCGGTCGGCTGGGCTTCCCGTTACGGAAGGTGCGCCGCGCCATCCGGGCCGCCGGCTGGCGCATCGCGCGAGAGGTCGAGCCCGTGCTCAACACCTACCACCGCTTCTTCGTCTTGGAGAAAACGGCCACAGATTGACGCAGCTCTGCGGTGCTGATCTGTGGAAATCGGCGGTTAATCCCCCTCTTCTTCCGCCGGCAGCAGCTCGCCGAGCCGCACCTTCGCCCGCTGCAGCCGCTGCCTCAGCTCGAGGTACTCCACGTCGTCGGCCGCCACGAGCCCCTCGATCCCGTAGTGCGCCTTCAGATACGCCGCCCCCTCGCGCGTCTCCGAGAACTCGATCAGCGCCGCCGCAAGCTGCTCGCGCACCACGTCGGGCACCCGCGCCCGCACCGCCACCGCGTCGTACGGCACCGCGCGCGTCACCGCCAGCGGCACGACGTCCTCAAAGATGCCGGGCACGTCGTAAAACAGCGCCGCGCGCGCATCGTCGGGGTTGCCCTCGGCGTTGACCCGCCACGTCACGAACCCGACGTCCGCCTCGCCCTCGTAGACCGCGCGCACCACCGCCGCCTCGTCGTGGAGGTACGTCACCCGCGACGGCGTCGCCTTCTCCTCGGTCACCAGCACGCGCTGCAGCAAGCAGCCCGCCGTGGACGCCGGCTCGACCGCCGCCACCACCAGCCCCTTCGCGTCCGCCACCGTCACCAGCCCGTGGTCGGCCCGCACCAGGATCAGCCCCCGCGTCTCGAGCGTCCCCGCCCGCTGCGCCTTGAGCACCGCCAGCAGGTTGTACGGCTCCGACGCCAGCGCATACACCGGCGCCGGCAGCACCAGCACGTCCACCGCGCCCTCGTCGAGCAGGTCGAGTACCTCCCCAAGCGACCCCGCCGCGACCTCCTCGCACACAAGCCCCGTCCGCTTGCGCACAAAGTCGCCCAGGGGCGCCGCCTTGCGCTCCGCCACCGGCACCGCCAGCTCCAGCGGCCGCTCCTTCGTGCCGATCGCGCCTTCCTCCTTCGGCCCCCCACAGCCGGCAAGCGCCACCGCAACGCACAGGACCGCCCCCATGCACACGGCAGCGTTGTAGGGCGGGTGCCCCCAAGCTCGTCGAAGACCAGCCGCCCGCCGTCCCTGTCTCATTCGCCAAAGGGTCATCTCATCCTGTCCGGCTCGCATCCATACCCTGCGACGCCCCGGCCGCCGGATTGTTCACACCCCCGCGCCGAGCGCCCCATCCTACTTGCTCTCGAACACCCGCACCTCGACGAGATGGATGCCCGGGTTCGCCGAATTATGCAGGATCGTCACACGGACGTATCGCGCCGTCACCGCCTTGAACGTGTGAAGAAAGCCCAGACTCGTGGCCCGCCTTTCGTTCTTGCTCATGTCCGCGACCGTCGTCCAGGTCTCGCCGTCAGCCGAAACCTCCACGGTATACTGATATACTTCGTGCGCCCATCGGTTGAACACCTGAACGCGATCTATCTTCGCCGGCTTCTCGAGATCGATACGAATCCACTGCGGCACCGGCGCCGCGTGCCACGCCGAATCGGTATTCCAGGAATCGCCGTCCACGGCACGCTCAGGCTGATGGTTATGAACCGTCCCGCCCGAGATCGTCACCGGCTTCCCAACCGCGATCCCCATCGCCGGCGAGTACGGCCCCCATTCCTCGGGCCAGTCCCTGTACCGACGGAACAGCTCCTTCGCCACGTCCAGCCCATCGCCGGAAGCACGCGCCTTCGGCAACCCCGTCTTGCTGCACCAGTCAAGCTCCCACTGGGCGATTGACTTGCTCCATTCGTCCTGGGAAAACGCGTCCGGGTCCGTCTTTGCCAGCACATCGAAATACCGCTCGAACCGCGGCGCATAGAAGTTCGAGATCAGACCGCTCCACTCCTTCCGCGCGTAGTCGAACAGCACCGTACTGCCCCACACGGTGAGCTGGAGCCGCGCGTTCTTCTCGTAGAAGTCCGCCTCAGTCGAATCCGTCCCCCAGCGCCGCGCATCATTGATCCACTTCGACAACCGATACTCCGGCCGCGTCCCGACGAGCCGGTCAAGGTCATCGAGCAGCTCGAGGTAGTCCCGGCGACACGTCTTGAATTCGGCCCGGTCACCATTCTGCCACGCGTTGACGACCCGCTGCAGCGAGAAGAAGGTCGCATCGCCCAGGTAGTGCTTCATCAGGTCAACGAGGTCGCGCGTGTACAGGTCGTTCGCGCCGAACTCGTCGCTGCACTCCAGAAACAGCTCGACCGTCTCCCTCATCTTCTTGGGCTCGGGATAGGCACTTCGGTCCCCGAACGTCGGGCGTCGCAGGTATACGGGCGTGGGGAAGCCCGAATTCCTGTAAATCGTGTCCGTAATAGCATCCCATGCCTTTCCCATCTTCGGCGGATAGCCGCCGTAGCGGCTCATGCAGTATTCTTTGACCCATTTCTTGTAGTCGAGCGGCTTTTCGTCCCACATCGCGTCCGTCAGCAGCTCGTAGAACGCAGTGTTGTTCTCGATGCCCTCGGGCACGAGCCCATAACCCACCATCTGCCTGCACGCGTCGCTTTCGAAATGACCCGCCAGGCCGGCGAAATGAGGCATGTTGCCGTAGAGCGTGGTTATATGGCCGTAGTTGCTCATGAGGCAGTGTATGTATTGTCGGTTATACCGGCTCCACATGTTGCCGCCGAACCCGGCAAGATCGAGAATGATCATCCGTTCCGTCGGGACCTTGCTGAACAGCGCGTTGATTTCTTTCTCGCGCCAAAAGCTCCCGTCGAGAAACACCCAGCCCATCATCAGCCACGTCCCGTCAGGATCACCGGCGAGGATGGATTGCAGCACCGATTCGCCAAACGCGGCAAGCTGCTCGAGCTTCTCCTCGTCTTTCACATCGGGCCGCATCTCGTTGAAGGTGTCGGCAAGATAGAAATGGTCTGAGCCGAACTCCTTTCGGTATTCCTCAATAAACCTCTTGCCGATTGTTTGGAACATCGGGTCGGTCGGATTCAGAATGAACGTTGGCCCGAACCCGTACCAGCCGGTGGTCTTCATCACCTTGGCCTCGGGAAATCTCCTGGCAAACGCGGGGGGAATAAAACCCGAGAAGGCCGGTACGATGGGCGTCATCCCGAGCTCCCGCTCCCGCTTGAGGATCTTCTTCTGCAGCTCGCTCTGCGCATCCAGCCAGCCCTGCGGAAGTCCGCCTCCATGACCAATGATATTCCCCATTCTGTACCACGGCAGAAACGCCGGACCGGCGAAAAACTCCTTCAAGTCCTCGTCGGTGAAGCCGTACTCCTTCCAAACCTTCTGCCAGACCGCCTCCTGCGCGTTCATCGCCAGCGGCAGGTTGATCCCGTGCAGCGCCATCCAGTCGATCTCGCGCTCCCACCGCGCCCAGTCCCACCACACCAGCGTGTAGCCGAACGTGCACACGTTGAAGTAATGACGGTACTTGTTCCAGCAGACAACCCGGGTCCTCGGATAATCCGGAAATCGCTCCGGCAAGGGCAGGCGATTGCCCTCCCACGAGACGTGGCACCCGCACGCCTTGCGAAGATACTCGTACGCGCCCCTGGAAATCGCGACACCGCTCGACCCGGATACGGTGACCTTCCCATCACTGGCCTCGACCTCGAACACGTCAACGCCGTCTTCTTTCGGCATTTCCTTCAGCACAAACTCGTTCGCCCTTTCGCCAATAAGTCGCTCGAGAACGCCTCTCGCCGACGATTCCGCTCCTTTTTCGGCAAGCGCTGCTTGCATAAACGACGCAAAACAAATCGCCGCAACAAAACAGACCGCACCTTTTGTAAAGAACCTCGAGTGTTTCATCCTGACGTCTCCCTATTCGTTCGGAAAGCCGTATGGCTTTTCTATTTCGCCCTGAATACCCTTACCTCGACGAGATGTATCCCCGGCAAAGTGCCGCTCGGCAGAGCTGTCAGGCGGACATATCTTGCCTTGAGCGGTTTGAACTTCTGAGCCATGCCGAAGCTTGTCGCTGGAACCTCGTTCTCGCTCTTATCGTCAATCATCGTCCACGTTTCGCCGTCCGCCGACGCCTCGACGGTGTACTTGTAGATTTCGTTCGTCCATCTCGTATAGACCCGAACGCTGTCTATCTTCTCCTCCTTCTCGAGGTCAATGCGAATCCACTGGGGTAGATTGATCGCACGCCAGCATGAGTCAGGATCAGATGAATTTCCATCCACCGCGCGTTCCGGCCCGTGGCCTTCGTTCGTTCCGCCCGAAATCGTGACGGGTTTGCCGACGGCAATCCCGACCACCTCGGGCGAAGCGGGCCCGTACTGGTCCGGCCAGTCGCGGTAGCGGCGGAACAACGTCTTGGCAACGCCAACGCTGTCGGTGGAGAATGTCTGCTTCGGCAGGTTGGTTTTCCTGCACCACGCGAGTTCCCATTCGGCAAGCGCTTTCATCCATGTCGGGTCGAGCGGTGTGTCCGGAGGCGATCTCCTGAGGAGAGCGAAGAACCGCTCGTAACGGGGTATATAGAAACTAGAGATCAGGCCGCCCCATTCTCGTGCCGAGTAGTCGAAAAGCTGGGTGCTTCCCCAGACGGTGAGAAGCATCCGAGCGTTCCATTCGTAGAAATCGGCCTCGCGAGAGTTCTTCCCCATCTTCCGCGCGTCGCGTATCCAGCTCGAGAGCCGGTATTCCGGCCTCGTGCCGACGAGCCTTTCGATATCCTTAAGGAGGTTTATATAATCCCTACTATACTTCTCGAAATTGCTTTTGTCTCCTTCCTGCCACGCGACGATCGCTCGATCGAAAAAGAAATACGCGGCATCGTCGAGATAGTGTTTTGTGAGGTCAACGACGTCCCGTCCGTAGGCGGTGTTCTTTTCCAGTGTGTCGCTGTCCGCCAAGAAGAGATCGAGAATGTGTCGCATTTCTTTCGGGTCCGGAAAAGGTCCTCGGACGCCGAGCGTCGGACGCCGTAGATAGACGGGCACGGGAAACCCACCGGTCGAGTAAATAGTTGAGGTGATCATCTCCCATGCCTTTTCGACCTTCGGCGGGCAAGCGCCGTATCGGCACCGAGCGTATTCTCTTGCCCATGCCTTAAGATCAATCGGATTCGCATCCCACATCACGTCGGTAAGAAGTTCAAAGAACACCGCGTTATTCTCGGTCCCTTCCGGCGTCATTCCAATACCGACCATGTCCCTGCAGTTCGGGTCATCATAGAACCCCTGAAAAGAGATCAACCAGGGCAGGTGTCCGAACAGCGTCGTCAATTGCCCGTAATTGTGGAGCACGCAGAACATAAACTGGATGCCGAACTTGCTCCAGTGGCCGCCCCCGAAACCGGCGAGGTCGAGAATGATCACCTTGTCTTTTGGAACCTTGCTGAAAAGGGCCTTGACCTCATTCTCTCCCCAGAATGTGTCGAGAAACGCCCAGCCCGACATCAGCCAGATCCCCTCCGGATCTGAAGAGGTGATGGATGTGTAGATCGTGTCCCCCAGCGCCGAGAGCTCGTCGAGCTTTGTGTCGTCGCTCGTGAAGTGCGGTGTCATCTCCATAAACGTATCCGCGAGGTAGAAGTGATCTGCCCCGAATTCCTTTTTGTATTCCGCGGCGAATCTTTTCCCGATTTCCAGAAATAAGGGGTCCTGCGGATCGAGCCTGTACGTGGGATCAAACCCGTACCATCCCGAACCCTTTATGACATTAGCTTTCGGGAATTTCTTCGCGAACGCACGCGGAACAAAACCGGCGAATGCGGGTGTGACCGGCATCATGCCGAGTTCACGTTCGCGGGCGAGGATTCTTTTCTGAAGCTCACGCTGCGAATCCATCCAGCCCTGCGGCAATGGACCGGCGTGGCCGTTGAGATTCCCCATCCTGAACCACGGCAGATAAGCGGGCCCCGAAAAGAATTCGTTTAATTCCTCGTCGGTAAAGCCGTATCCTTTCCAGACTTTCCACCAGACGGCTTCCTGGCCGTTGAGCGCAAGGGGCATGTTGTAGCCGTGAAGCGCCATCCAGTCGATCTCGCGCTCCCACCGCGCCCAGTCCCACCAGAGCATCGTGTAGGAGAACGTGACGACGCTGAGGCAATGACGGTACTTGTTCGGGCACACAACCCGCGTCTTCGGGAAGTCCGGCATCCGTTTAGGCAGCGGCAGCGTGTCACCGTCCCACGAGACGTGGCACCCGCACGCCTTGCGTAGATACTCGTACGCGCCGCGCGCGATCGCGACGCTGCCTGAACCCGACACCGTTACCGTCCCGCCGTGCGCCTCGATCTCGAACACATCGTGCCCATCCTCTTGCGGGATGACGCGCAGGACGAACTCGTCCGCCCGCTTGCCGATCAGACGCTCCAGCACCCCCCGCGCCGCCGTCTCCGCCGCCCCACCGGGCCCATCAGCCCACGCCACAGTCGCCATGCAACCAAGCACCCCCACGCATACCATCATCCGCTTGATGAACTTCATCGGACACGTCCTCGCCATAGGTCCCTTATCTCAGTTTCACGAGCCGTCCCGCTTTCAGTAGCCGCTCGCCTGCAGATCAACAAGTGAGGACGGCTCCCCCGGTACCATTCAGATCAAGAACGGGAATCGGGAAACGGCGCTCTATCCGTCGGCCGGCTCACCCGCTGCGCACCTCCGGCACCCGGGCAAGCCGCTCGGCGAGGCGCATCAGCAGCCGTTCGTCGTCGCCGCTGAACGCCGCCGGCCGGTGGCTGTCCACGTCGATCTGCCCGAGGATCCGCCCGTCCTGGGCGTCACGAATCAGCACCACCAGCTCCGACTTCACCTTCGGGCTGCACGACAGGTAGTTGTCCAGCGTCGTCACGTCCGGCACGTTGATGTTCTGCCCTTCGGCCGCCGCCGTGCCGCACACGCCCCGGCCCACGGGAATCCGCGTATGCTCGGTCGGCGCCCCCACGAACGGACCAAGCTGGAGCTCCTTGCCCCGCAACAGGTACAACCCCGCCCAGTGATAGGCACGCCGCACCCGCCGCAGCGCGCGCAGCGCCGCCACCACCGCCTTCTCCCAGTCCGCGACGGCCTCCAGCACGCTCTCGAACTCGCCGACCACCTGCCTGGCCAGCCCATCCGCGTCAAGTGCCATGCCGTGCCTCACCCCTTCTCACCGCACCCACGCTACCAGACCCACCCCCACCGGCGCAAGACCCCTCCGTGCCCGTAGCGCCGGTATCCCCTGACCTGACCAGAGGCAGGTCAAAAGTTGCCAACTGCCTCGGCGGCGTCCTTTCCCCGACCACCGCAACACTGTAGCGCCGGCATCTTGCCGGCTGTCTCGGGGGCGTCCCGCCCCCGGTCCATGCAATAAGGGAGACGATCACCGACCGCCCGTCGATCCGGTCCTCACTATTCCCGCACCACCGGATTGCTCAGGCTCCCGATCCCCTCGACCTCGACCGTCACCCGGTCGCCCTCGCGCAGAAACACCGGCGGCTCCCGCGTGAACCCCACCCCCGGCGGCGTGCCCGTAAAAATCACGCTCCCCGGCCAGAGCGTCATGCACCGCGACAGGTAGCTCACCAGCTCCCGGCACGAAAACACCATGTCCGACGTCCGCGACTCCTGCATCACCTCGCCGTTGAGCACGCACCTGACGGCCACGTCAGCGGGGTCGAGGTCCGTCTCGATCCACGGCCCGATCGGCGCAAACGTGTCGAACGACTTCGCCCGCGCCCACTGCTTGTCCAGCTTGAACTGGCAGTCGCGCGCGCTCACGTCGTTGCCGCACGTGTAGCCCAGCACGTAGTCGAGCGCCTCGTCGGCCGGCACGTTCTTCGCCTCGCGCCCGATCACGATCACCAGCTCCGCCTCGTAGTCCACCTCCTCGGGCGCCATTTTGGGCAACACGATCGCCTCGTCGGGCCCAACGACCGCGTTCGGCGTCTTCGCGAGCACCACGGGCGCCTCGGGCGGCGCCATGCCCGTCTCGGCCGCATGCGCCGCGTAGTTCAGCCCGATCAAGATCACCTGCCGCGGCTCGACCGGCGCCAGCAGCCGGGCCGCCGACCGCGCCACCGTCTCGCCCGTCGGGCCCTCATCGCCAAGCACCCGAAACACGTCCCCCTCGACCACCGCCGCAACCACACGGCCGCCCACCTCGATCCTGCCGATCCTCATGCCGCTGCTCCTTACATTGGGTGAAGCACGCCGACGCCCCCAAAGGGCATACTACCCTACTTCGCCCCGCCACCCATCTCAAGCCGCAGTTCTCAACAGAAGTCTCCTCTCCAGGCCCTCGGCGGGCGGCCACCTTCGGTGGCTTAGGGGACCCGCCCCACATCCCCTCGTCAGGCGCCGCGCGAGCGCTTGCCCGCCGTAGCCTCCGCGAAGGTGGTTGTAGAACGGGTGCCCCTGCGCCCGCCGACTTGTCCGCGAGCTTGCCCGCCGTAGCCTCCGCGAAGGTGGTTGTAGAACGGGTGCCCCTGCGCCCGCCGAAGCCGCGGAGACTTCGGCGAGCTCCGTCGAGCCGCGGCGCCTGAACGTCGCGCGCAGGAAGGGGCCTCAACGCAGCGCAGAGATCAGGAAGGTGCGGCTGGAGGCGGCACCCGGATTCGAACCGGGGATCTGGGATTTGCAGTCCCGTGCCTTAGCCACTTGGCTATGCCGCCCCCGAAGGCGTGCATCCCCTTTGTACGCCCGCCCCACCGGCCTTGTCAATACGCCTCGCGTTCCCCTCTGCGCCCTCTGCGCCTCTGCGAGAGGCCCCTCTGCTGCTTCTCGCAGAGCCGCAGGGACTGCAGGAGCCCGGATGTTCGGCCACGCCCGACCGACTGTGTGCTATAGTGCGGCTGCAAGACTCAACACCGGCGGGAACACCCGATGGCTTTCCGAGGCATCCTCGACAAGCTCAAGACCGGTCTGAAGAAGACGCACGACCGGCTCGCCGACCCCCTTGTGCGCCTCGTCCGGGGCCGGCGCGCCGACCAGGACACCCTCGACGAGCTCGAGGCCACCTTCCTGCAGGCCGACATGGGCGTCGAGACCACGGAACGCCTCCTCGACGTCATCCGCGACACCTACAAGGACGAGGGCCGCGTCGAGCTGCCCCGCCTCCTCGAGCGCCTCGAGGCCGAGCTCGTCGGCGAGCTCGCCGAGGACGCCGCAGGCCGGGACGCCGCCCCCTTGAACCTGGCGCCCACGCCGCCGACCGTCATCCTCGTCGTCGGCGTCAACGGCACCGGCAAGACCACCACCATCGCCAAGCTCGCGAAGATCCTTGGCGCCGACGGCACAAAGACCCTCTTCGCCGCGTGCGACACTTTTCGCGCGGCCGCCATCGAGCAGCTCGCCATCTGGGCCGACCGCGTCGGCGCCGGCCTCGTCAAGCACCAGCACGGCGCCGACCCCGCCGCCGTCGCCTTCGACGCCGCCGAGGCCGCCCTCGCCCGCGGCGCCCACTACCTCATCATCGACACCGCCGGGCGGCTGCACACCAAGGTCAACCTCATGGAGGAGATCAAGAAGATCCAGCGCACCGTCGCCAAAAAACTTCCCGGCGCCCCGCACGAGACCCTCCTCGTCCTCGACGCCACCACCGGCCAGAACGCCCTCCAGCAGGCCCGGCTCTTCAACGAGGCGCTGGGCCTCACCGGCCTCGTGCTCACCAAGCTTGACGGCACCGCCAAAGGCGGTATTGTCATAGCCATCCAGCGCGAGTTCCACGTCCCCGTGAAATTCATCGGGGTGGGCGAGGGCCTCGACGATCTCCAGCCCTTCGTCCCCGCCGAGTTCGCGCGCGCCCTGCTCGAGTAACAACGGAGGTCCACGGCATGTGTGGCCGGACCGACAACCCCCAGGAAACCTTCATGCGCCGCGCCCTCGAGCTCGGCGCCCAGGGCAAAGGCACCACCAGCCCCAACCCCCGCGTCGGCGCCGTCGTCGTCAAGGACGGCGCCATCGTCGGCGAGGGCTACCACGCCCGCCCCGGCGAAGGCCACGCCGAGGCCGTCGCGCTGCGCGCCGCGGGCGAGCGGGCCCTCGACGCCACTCTCGTCGTGACCCTCGAGCCGTGCTCGACCCCCGGCCGCACCCCGCCGTGCACCGCCGCCATCATCGAGGCCGGCATCCGCGAAGTCGTCTACGGCACCGTGGACGTCAATCCCGCGCACGAAGGCCGCGGCCTCGAGCTGCTGCGCACGAGCGGCGTCCGCGTCACCGGCCCCGTGCTGCCCGACGAATGTCAGGCCCTCAACGAGGGCTGGCCCAAGTTCATCACCCAGGGCCTGCCCTTCGTCACCGTCAAGGCCGCCATGAGCCTCGACGGCAAGCTCGCCACCGCCACCGGCAAGTCGCAGTGGATCACCAGCGACGCCTCCCGCCGCCACGTCCACCGCATGCGCTACGAGACCGACGCCGTCCTCGTCGGTCTCGGCACCGTCGTCGCCGACGATCCCCAGCTCACCCCACGCGGCGACTTCCCCGATCAGGCGCGGTGCCCCTGGCGCATCATCGTGGACGGCGCCGCCGGCATCCCCCTCGAAGCCACCGTGCTCACCGACGAGTGGCGCGCGCGCACCATCGTGGTGACCACCAAGGACGCCCCCGTCGCCACGCGCGAGCTCATCGAGGCCGCCGGCGCCCAGGTCCTCACCCTCCACGGCGACCTCGACAACGTGGACCTCCACGAGCTCATGGCCGCGCTCGCCGAGCGCGGCATCATCTACGTCATGATCGAGGGCGGCGCCACCGTCATCACCAGCGCCTTCGAGCACGGCATCGTGGACAAGGTCGCGCTCTTCTACGCCCCCATGCTCATCGGCGGCCGCGACGCCCCCTCGCTCATCGGCGGCACCGGCGTCTCCACACTCGACGACGCCATCGCCCTCACCGACCTCCAAACCACCCGCCTCGGCGACGACCTCCTCGTCGAAGCCCGCCTCCGCCTCCCCTGACCCTGCCGAAGGGAGCCTCCCGAAGGAAGCCCGTCGAACGGAGCCTCCCGAAGGAGGCCTGCCGAAGAAAGCGTGTCGAAAGAAGCCCGTCGAAATCGGCTTGCCGAACCCCCCGCTGCCAACGGGAGCGTGCCGAAGGGCCTGCCGAAGCACCCCTCGGAAGAGCGTGTCGAGAAACCCTTGCCAACGGGCCCTCCCACAAGCGCCGTAGGCGCGCCTGCAAGTAGCCTCGGGCGAAAGGGCCTGCTGAAGAACCTCCGCCCGCAACGCCCCGTAGGGGCGCCACGTGAGTAGCCGTAGGCGTAAGCCTACGGACCGCGAGCGAGGAACAACCAACCTTTCTCGACGGGCGACCGGCCTGGAGGGGCCGGTCGCCCGTCGAGAAAGAAAACCTTCATCTGTCGCCTCCTACCCGTAGGCTTACGCCTACGGCTACTCACGTTCCGCCCCTTTGGGGCATGGGACGACGTGCGTCGCGCCGTGGAACACGTGCTGGTGGCGGTTTCTTCAACAGGCCCGCAAGCCCGTGGAAAACCCGCCCACATACCACGAGAGCCCCGCCAGGGGCGACTGTGACGAGACCCCCCGCCGAACCCCCTTCACGCCCGGCCCCCGCCGTGGTATATATACGCAGGTGCAGCTCCTCACTTGGCAAGGGTGTCCGAAATGTTCACCGGCCTCATCGAAACAACCGGCACCTTTGAAAGTCTGGCCAGAACCTCAGGCGCGGCCGCGGGCCCCTCAGGCGCCGCCGCTCGCCTCGCCCTGCGCGTCCCCAACGACTTCGCTCCCGGCCGCCCCGGCGAGAGCATCTGCGTCAACGGCGTCTGCCTCACCGCCGTCGAGATCAGCCCGGGCGCCCTCGAGATGGATGTCTTGGAAGAAACCCTCTCACGCACCAACCTCGGCGCCCTGGCCCGGGGCCAGCGCGTCAACCTCGAACGCGCCCTCACCCCGTCGAGCCGTCTCGGCGGCCACCTCGTCACCGGCCACGTGGACGACACCGCCACCGTGCTCCGCCGCCGCAAGCAGGGCGCCGACTGGGTCTTCGACATCGGCCTCGACGCCAAGTGGATGCCGTTTGTCGCGCCCAAGGGCTCCATCGCCGTGGACGGCATCAGCCTCACCGTCGTCGACACCGCCGAGGCGTCCTTCACGGTCCACGTCATCCCGCACACCTTCGAGCACACCACCCTCGGCGACCGCGCCGAGGGCGGCCGCGTCAACATCGAGGTGGACCTCCTTGCCCGTTACATCGCCAACTTCCTCCGGCGAACCGGCCCCGAGGCTGCCGAAGGCGCGCGCGACTCGTCCCTCACCAAGGACTTCCTCACCGAGCACGGGTTTGCCTGATGGACGCGACCACCGCAGCCATAGTCGGCCTCTGCCTCGTCGGCGGCGTCACCTGGACCGTCCTGCTCTGGTCCAGCCAGCGGCCGTTTCGCATCTTCCTCGGCGTGTCCGTCGCGCTCCACGCCGTGCTCTTCATCATCCCGTTCGCCACGACCCGGAGCACCCCCGGCGAGACCCCCGGCCTGCTCGTTGTGCCGTTCACCATCATCCAGGGTACCGACGAGCCCGCCCCCGATGAGCCCGTCGTCGAGCCGCCCGACGAGGAACCCAGCGACGACACCATCCGCATCGAGAGGAAGCAGGCAACCGAGCCCGCTGAGGAGTCCCTCCCCGTTGACCCGGGCCTCCCCGAGATCGGCAACCTCACCTGGTTCAAGTTCGACAACCACCCCCAGGCCGCCAGCTACCGCAAGGAGCTCCAGCGCGTCATCCAGCGCCACTTCGAGGTGCCCCCCGAGCTCGACGAACGCGGCTACGAGGGTCGCCTTAAGGTCTGGCTCAACCTCTCACGCGACGGCCGGCTCAACTACTTCTTCCTCGACCCCAGGATGCGCAGCCGGGAGTGGGAAATCAACCGCCTCACCGAGGAGAACATCAAGAAGATCACCGACAAGTTCCCGCCCTTCCCCGAGGGCGTCAAGGACTACGACGTCAGCTTCTACGTCATCATAGACTACCGCAACCTCCGGAACCGCTAGCCGATGGCCACGGCGGCCCGATCCTCATTCTTCGCACGCGTGCTCTACTTCCTGCTCGGCGTGCTCCTGCTGCCCGCGTGCGCCGCGCTTACGGTCACCTGCGTGCGCGCCATCGCGCTCGCCGACGACCTCACCTCCAACATCCTCTTCTTCGGCCTCGGCTTCGTCTCGCACCTCGCCTTCTTCCTGCTCTTCAACAAGCCGATCCGCACCTACGTCATCGGCCACGAGCTCACCCACGCGCTCTGGGTCGTCTTGATGCGCGGCCGAGTCAAGCGCGTCAAGGTCGGCAAGAAGGGCGGCTACGTGCGCGCCACCAAGGTCAACCCCCTCATCGCGCTCGCCCCCTACTTCTTCCCCATCTACATGCTCGCCGTCATCGGCCTCTACGTCCTGGCCCGGCAATTCTGGCCCGCCGAGCGCTACTTCAACTACGTGCTCTTCGCCGTCGGCTTCACCTGGTCCTTCCACCTGCTGCTCAACACCTGGATGCTCGCCCGCTCCCAGGACGACGTCCGCGTCGCCGGCGTCGCCTTCTCCATCGTCATCATCTACCTGCTCAACATCATCGTCCTCGCCCTGCTGCTCTGCTTCGTCTCCCAGACCATCACCCTCCACACCATCTCCGACGACGCCTGGCTCGACCTCCAATACGCCTACACCCTCGTCGTCCGGCCACTGGTCAGGCAACGATGAGGCGGTTAGGCACTCGGTTTGCTGCGGTTTGGTGGGATGGGATTAGGCCGTCAGCACGAGGGTCTCCGAAGCAGCGGCCACACGCTAGCAGGATGGCTCGCTGACCTCCTTGACGAGATGATGGCGCATAAGAAAGTCAACGGCCTTCTCCTTTTCGGACTCGTCAACGTCCCAGCCGAGCCCTGCAGCACGAGCGATCAACTCATCTCTCCGCACAGGACCCCTCGACACGATGTGGTGGATCTTCGAGGCAACAGCGAGGATGTCTATGCCCTGAGACGCCAGCTCTAGCTCTCGGTACACGTTGGTGAGGCGTTCAGCTTCATGGGGCATGCGAGATTGCCACGCCGCAACAAGAGCCTGCCCGTCACACTCGAGCGTATACGTGTAGAGAATGCGTTCGAAGGGCCCCTCTCTCGAACTAGGCCCGCTCGCTTCGTTCACAAGGCCTTCGGCAACCAGCGACTGAACGGCCCCTGCGACCTCGGCACTGTACGGGCCGTAGTAGTGGGGCTGGTAGATCACCTGTACGCCCATCGGCTTGCGGAGGAAATAGACCAGCTTTTGGAGCCGCGTCCTGCCTCGGCAGCCTCCTGAGCCGTGCTCGCCGATGACTGCCAGAATGAGATCAGTCAGCAACATGGGACCACCCCCCGAACCATTCCCTGATCGCGTCCAATACCTTGGCTCTCACATCCTCGTACGGTTGCCGCTCGTGCTGCGGTGCAACGCTATCCATAGGTGCGTATACATGCAGGCTCGCCTCCGACTCCACCTTGACGGTGTTGCAGAGGCTTTCCGGACAGTCTCCCAGTTTCTCATCAGATCCATCGCTGCGTATGACCTTGATTTCCTTCTCCAAAGGAACATCCGGTGATCGATATAGCGGATTCTCCCTCGAGCGAATGTCTAGGAACGTTAAATGCGGTTCGGTTCCGAGCAAGTCCGCCAACCTCTGCTCTAGGTCCTTTTGCTGCTCCCGTTCTCTCTGTAAACGTTGACGGGCCTCAGCTCCAACACCAAGCTCTCTAAGCTTACACCCGAACACCTCCTTGGGCAAGCGCCGTGCCCTCAAGCGCTCTACAATCTTCCTGGGAGCGCTGGTCGCAGGCTGACCCAAGAATCTGTGAAGGAGCCATGCATCGTCAGTGGCAAGGAAGGCTTGACGCCACTTCCTACTCCTAGCCCGGAAAACGAACGCTTCTTTCAGGGCCCTGTCAAGACAACCACAGGACCCAGCCTCTATCGCCGCCCTTTGTACCATCACGTCTGTGATTCGCCTCGTCTTGTGTCGATAGACCTGCTCCGTCATATGGTAGCGGGCCACGACTACTTGATCTACCGCCGGAATCCCGTGATGCGTAATCGCGAGCTGCTTCTCTCGCCCTGGCCACGTCGTGCAGCAGTCAACAACCCTCTCGACATCGATTATCCCGTATCGCACACCTGCCATCAGGCTATCGCGCATAAGATAATCGAGCTTGTCAGCATCTATGGCCCCCGACACAATCTGTCGCCCGATTAACAAAGGTGGATGTTCATTTCTGGTGTCAAGTGTCTGGGCGATCCACTCACGGTCAGCTCGGGCCGGGATTGCCTGTCTTAGCTCCGAGTCGCGCAGCACTAGCTCAACTGTCACTTGCTCGTGCAGGTTCTTCGTGGTCATTCCGTCAGGCAGAAGGCCCGCCGTTTCCGTGAGAATAGCCATGGGCACTTCCGAGACATGGGAAAACGGACCGTGCCCCGCGTCGTGAAGCAGCGCGGCCAACCTAATTCTTCTTCTCTCCTTTTTCGGCAGCTTCACTTTTCGTGCAATCATCCCCGCCAAATGCATCGTTCCCAGAGCGTGCTCGAATCTGCTGTGTGTCGCTCCTGGGTATGCCAAGCTCGTGAAGGCGAGCTGAGATATCCCCCGTAGACGTTGTATAGGCCAAGTGGCAATGACATCGCGTTCCTGCTGTCCGAACGGTATGAAACCGTGGACTGGATCCCTGACCCGGAAGTTCATATCGGGGTCATTCGGCATGAAGAGCGCGTCCTCCCAGCAGACACCCATGTGACTCTCTTGCAGGTCCGAACGCTAGCCTTTCGGACCAAGCGTTGTCAAGCACTTATTTCACTTTATTTTCGCCAGAGAACTTCTGGTCATTGCCTTTCGAGAGCGAGTCGGAGGCTGGAGCCAAAGAGCAGCGATCGACCACTGCCGCCCTCGCACCACGTTGATCACACGCGAGCTGGCACAGCTGCAAGACGGGATCTGTGCGCGGGCTGCGCTTTGTCTGGAACCTAGGAGTTGCCGGGGTGGTCCAAAGGGACGCACTCGAGCCGATGGCCCTTGCCCGGCGCGCACGCCGGTGCTAGACTGTTACCCGGCAACGGACCCGACCGACGAGGAACTGCGCCATGCGCCCGCTTACAGCTTTACTTACTGCCGCCGCGATACTTGTCGTGATAACGCCTTTGCTCGCCGCCGAGGACGCGACCGCCGAGGCCACGACCGACGAGGCCCCCGAGCCCCAGGCCCGCGTCCTCATCCGTTCCGACGACCTGCTCCGAGGCACCGGCCTCGCCATCACCCCCGAGCACGTGCGCATCGAGACACCCTACAGCGGCACGGTGACCATTGACCGCAGCGCCCTCGCCGGCATCGCCTTCACCACCGGCCACGACCGGGAGATCCTCGAGGCGAGTGCCGAAGAGCTCCGGGCACCTGGCGAGCGCGATGCCCTGCACCTCATGACGGGCGACAAGATCTCCGGCGAGATCGTCGAGACCGACGGCCAGGACCTCCTCATCAAGACCGTCTACGGGGGCGGCAAGGCAACACGCATCCCGCTCAAGGGAATCGAGTACATCAGCGTCAGTGCGGGCGCCGGTTTCGACGAGCGCGACCCCGTCCGCGTCGTCTTCGTCAACGGCGACGTGGTCGGCGGCACGCTCGTCGGCTTCAAGGACGGCACCTTCCGCCTCGACACCCAGTACGCCGGCACGCTGCGCTTCACCACCGACGACATGCAGTCGCTCCACAACGTCGCCAAGAGCCGCCAGTTCTTCCCCGGCGGCCTGGCCGAGGCGTTCATGCGCCTCTTCGAGCAGTCGAGCGAGATGCGCCGCCAGTACATGAACATCCTGCCCACCCTCGTGCGCGGCTTCCTCAGCCAGGGCGACGTCGAGAGCGCGCTCTATATCTTCCACCGCATGTCCGGCTACAACCTCGACTGGTACAACCTCGCCCGCGCCTTCGAGGAAGCCAAGCAGCCCGACGCCGCGCTCCAGTGCTACGAGCGCATGTACGCCCAACGCCGCCACAGCCCCTACGTCTTCCGGCAGCTCTTCCAGGCCTACGTCAAGTACGGCCGCCACGCCAAGGCCGCCGAGGTCTACGAGGAACTGCTCAAGCAACCCCCCGGGGACCTCGCCAACTCCGGCATCACCGAGTCCCAGGTGCGTATGGCGCTCGCCGGCGTCTACGCCAAGCTCGACGAGCACGACAAGGCCGTCGTCCACCTGCGCAAGGTGCTCGACGATCCCGCCGCCGAGGCCGATACCCGACACGACGCCCGCACCGCGCTCGTCGAAAGCTTCAAGAAGATCGGCCAGCTCGACGACCTGGTCACCAAGTACATCACCGAAATGGCCGCCCTCGACGAGCAGCTCGGCGCCGACTACGTCGCCCTCGTCGAGAAATACATCGAGCGCGGCAAGCTCACTAAGGCCCGCAAGGAACTCACGCGTCTCGAGTACCTCGGCCTCGACACCTACGCCGCCAGGGCCCGCACCCTCCTCGATGAGGCCGGAGGCGATCAACCCGACGACGACGACGAACCCGACACCGATGACGATGACGGACCCTCGGACACGTCCGACGACGCGCCCGACACCGACGATGCGCCCGAAAGCGAGGACTAGCACCATGCCCGACGAAAACAACCCGACCGCCGAAACCACCCGCACCGCCGCCGAGCCCGCACCCCAGCCCGTGCCGGAACTCGCCGGCGACGATCTCGCCGCCGTCGAAAAGCTCAAGGAAGGCTACCGCGTCATCGCCGAGGAGATGGGCCGCATCATCGTCGGCCAGCAGCAGGTCATCGAGGAGCTCCTGATCTCGCTCTTCTCCCGCGGCCACTGCCTGCTCGTCGGCGTGCCCGGCCTCGCCAAGACCCTCATGATCCGCACGCTCGCCAAGGTGCTCTCGCTCACCTTCAAGCGCATCCAGTTCACCCCCGACCTGATGCCCTCGGACATCACCGGCACCGACATCATCCAGGAAGACCCCGAGACACGCGACCGCAAGTTCGTCTTCCTCAAGGGCCCCGTGTTCGCCAACATCGTGCTCGCCGACGAGATCAACCGCACGCCGCCCAAAACCCAGGCCGCCTTGCTCGAGGCCATGCAGGAGCACCAGGTCACCGCCTCCGGACGCCTCTACCGCCTCGACGAGCCCTTCTTCGTCCTCGCCACCCAGAACCCCATCGAGCAGGAAGGCACCTACCCCCTGCCCGAAGCCCAGCTCGACCGCTTCATGTTCCACGTCAAGGTAGACTACCCCTCCGAGGACGAAGAACTCGAGATCATCCGCACCACCACCAGCACCGTGCTGCCCGACCTCGCCACCGTCCTCAACGCCGCCGACATCCTCGCCCTCCAGGACATCGTCCTGCGCACCCCCGTGCCCGACCACGTCTATCGCTACGCCCTGCGCCTCGCGCGCACCACCCGCCCTTTGACCGACGCCGCCCCCGAATGGATCCGCGACTGGGTCAGTTGGGGCGCCGGGCCCCGCGCCTCGCAGTACCTCATCCTCGGCGGCAAGGCACGCGCCATCCTGCGCGGCCGCTACGCCGCCCTGATCGAGGACATCCAGGCCGTCGCCCCCGCCGTCCTGCGCCACCGCATCGTCACCAACTTCAACGCCGAGAGCGAGGGCGTGACCCAGGACGACATCGTCGCCCGCCTCATCGCCGAGCTGCCCAAAACCGACGAGGACTACAAGGTCCGCATCTGAGCCCATCTGAGACGGCGAACGACGCACAGCTACCGCACTGCACCCGAAGCACATACGTACGCCACCGCGCCGCCGGACTCGCCGCCCCCATCCCCGGCCCAGGCGACGTGGACCACAACGGCGTCGTCAACGGCCTCGACCTCACCGAAGCCATCTCCAACTGGACGACCACTACCACCACCCCCATCCCCGAACCCACCTCCCTCACCCTCCTCGCCGCCCTCGCCCTGGTTCCGCTCACCACGATTCGCAAGGGCCGCCCGTAAGCCCATCGTCTGCAAGTCCAAGGAACGCTGGAGGCTACAGACAAAGCGATCCCCCTTCCCTGCCAGCAAGAACGCCTCATGAACCAGAGACAACCCCAAGAAAGCTGTCTTTTTGTGGTTGACAAACCGATATAAATATGGCAGATTGTCAACTGACCGTCGAAAGGAGAGCCCATGATGATAGGAGACCGGATCAAGCTCGCGAGGGCCCGCAAAGGTTATAGCCTTGAACGGCTCGCTCACGAGATAGGGGTAACGAAGCAGGGGATCTCCAAGTACGAGCTTGCCAGGAGCATGCCAAGCTCGGGAGTCTTGGTGCGCCTGGCACACGCACTCGGAGTCAAGCCCGAGTTCTTTCTGCGCCCGGACAGCGTGGCGATCAACAAGGTCGAGTTTCGCAAGCGATCCGCGCTTAAGGCCAAGGAGAAGAAAGCTCTTGAAGCGCAGCTCAAGGAGTGGATCGAACGTTACCTGGAAGTTGAGAGATTGCTTGGACTGGAGCAGTCTGCCCGTTTCAAGCTTCCGCCCCAGCAGAAACGCCGCGTCAGCGAGCCGATGGACGTGGAGCAGGCTGCTGTCGAGATGCGGCGTTTCTGGAAGCTGGGCCTCGACCCCATCGAGAGCATGACGGCACTGCTCGATGAGAAGGGCGTCAAGATTCTCTCCGTCGAGGGGTACAAGGCCTTCGACGCTCTGACGCTCTACGCTGACAGCAACCCGGTCGTCGCCGTAAAGAAGGACATCCCGGGTGACCGCCAGCGCTTCAGCCTCGCGCATGAACTTGGCCATCTGGCTCTCGCTGTTTCCCCAGATGTGGATGAGGAGAAGGCCGCGCATCGCTTCGCCGCCGCTTTCCTTGTGCCGGAGGAGGTAGCCCGGCGAGAGCTTGGCCGCAGTCGCAGAAGCCGCCTTGACCTTGCGGAACTCCACGTGCTCAAGCACAAGTACGGACTGAGCATGCAGGCGTGGGTCTGCCGCGCGAGGGACCTGGGGATCATCACGAAGGCACAGGCTGGTCGCATGTTCCGGGTGTTTCGAGCCCGTGCGTGGCATCTATGCGAGCCGGGGTCTGAGGTCGCAGCGGAAGAACCCTCCAAGCGCATGGAGCTCCTCGTGATGCGGGCGCTTGCCGAAGACCTGATCACCCAGTCCCGTGCCGCAGAACTCCTCGGCGAATCCGTGAACGACATCCGCCGAAAGTCAGGTCTTGCGGCATGAATGGGCCCGTGCGGATTGTGACTGATGCCAGTGTGTGGATCGATCTGCACGATGGCGGGCTCGTCGCGCAGATGTTCGGCATGGACTTCGAGTTGATTGCGCCTGACGTAGTGATCGCCGAGATCGAAGAACCGAGCGGCAGTGAACTCGTTGCACGGGGATTGGCCAGTAAGGAGCTTTCAGCTGTGCAGATTGTGGAAGCGCAGCAGCTGAGAAGCCAGAACACGTCTCTTTCTATGCCAGATGCCTTCGCATGCGTCCTGGCTCGGGCCTCAGGTACCATCCTGCTTACGGGAGACCGTCGTCTGCGCGCCGTTGCTGAGCATTTGGGTATTCGCGTTCACGGCACCTTGTGGCTCGTGCATCGGATGGTCCGCGCGAGAGTCCTCTCCCCCCAGTGGGCCGTCAAGGCACTCGAGCTCATGCGTGCCGCCGGCAGTCGCTTCCCGCAAGACGCGTATCAGCGGCTGCTGAGGCGATTGAGCGGGGACTAGTCGCCGGCAAACCGATCCGAAGGGGAGCGATAGTCACCTATTCTTCAACCGAGTCGCCCCGAACCCAGCTCTCGTGCTTACGGAGGCAACTGCCTGTCCGTGTGTTTCGGCCGACTTCAGCCGGCTTCTCGACAACCGCCTTCAGGTAGAGAGCCGGGTGCTGCAGCTCCAGGTACACCCATTCTAAGAGGTGCATCTTGATCGGCGTCCGCGTACAATGCGGCGGGCGCACTGAGCTTCTAGGGAGCAAGATCATGACGCTTGGCACTGCGGTCGATTTCGGCCTCAAACTCGTTGCAGGAGGGGAGGAGGCATCTGGCCTCTCTGGGGTGCAAGTCCTGCTTGCGGTCATTGGCTTCATGGTGGCCTTCGCTGCGGGCATTATCTGTGAGCCAATAAGGCACTGCCTGTTTCGTCCGAAGCTTGCGCTGGAGTATGACAAGAACAACGGCTCAAAGCTGATTGTGAAAGGAACTGCAGGCGGGCACGACACCGAGTTCTGCTTTCTCAGAGTCCGAGTAACCAACAAGAACTTGACACGGCAGATAGCGAGAAGCTGCGTCGCGTATCTGACCAACGTCGGGCTGGAGAGAACGGACACCGCAGAGCATTTCGTCGAAAGTCTCCCAATGGCATGGTCCTACAGAACCAAGGGCATCCCGAGCAGAGCCGTTAAGATGGGAGTTGAAGAGCCGCCGCCACCCGAAGAGCGCATCGACGTTCCGTGCGGGCTCACCCCGTTCTTCGACATCCTGCGGACACACAAAGGAGACAGCCAGTTCTCCTGGTGCTTCGCATGCGGGGAGCCGAACGTTTATAGAGCGCTGACCAATCAGCACGGCGTCTTCACCCTCACGCTCATGGTTTCAGCAGAGAACACAGCCCCAGCGAAGATCAGGCTGAGGTTCACCTGGCCCGGTGACTGGCGCAAGTTCGGCGTGGAGGTGGTCTAATCGCACCTGATGCGTCCGCGGCCCCTAGAACTTATCGAACGCCACGTCCGCCTCCGGCACCCCGTGGTCGCTGAGCATCTTCGTGCACGCGTCCACCATCAGGGGTGGGCCGCACAGGTAGTACTCGTTCTCGAAGCCGAACGTCTCCATCGCCTTCTCGACGGTAAGGTGGACAAACCCCGTCGGGCCGTCCCAGGCGTCCTCGGGCGCCGGCTCGCTCAGCGCCACCACGTACTCGAAGTTGTCGTGCTCGGCTGAAATCTTCTCAAAGATTTCAGCATAGAAGATGTCCTTCTTCGCGCGTGCGCCGTAGAAGAACTTCACCGTGCACGAGGTCTTCCACACCTCGAACAGCTCGAGGATCATGGCCTTCATCGGCGCCATGCCCGCGCCGCCCCCGACGAAGATCTTGGGCCGGTCGGTGTCCTTGAGCAGGAAGTCGCCGTAAGGCCCTGTGAGCCACACCTCCTCGCCCTCGGTGAGCGACCAGATGTAGCTCGACGCGAACCCCGGCGGCGCGTCGGGCGCCTCGCGCGGCGGCGGCGCGATCCGCACGTCGAGCTCGACGATATCGCTGCGGCCCGGGCTGTTCGACATCGAATACGCCCGGTTGATGAACTTCTCTTTCGGCACCTTCTCGAGATCGATCTTTTTTGCGTTGAACTTCGTGAAGTCGTACTTCCCGAAAACGCCCCGCATCCGAGCGATCCCCTCGTCGCGCGCGATGCGCATCTGCACGTACTTGCCCGCCTGGAACTTCATCCGGTCCGGCTCGAGCAGCTTGAACTGGATCTCAACGATGTCGTCGGTCACCTGCGTGTTGCTGAGGACCTGCGTGCGGAACTCCTGGATCGCGAAGTACTCCTCGGGCACCTCGATCTCGAGGTCGCTCTTGACCTTGATCTGGCACGCGAGCCGCACGTTCTGCTTCTTCTCGAGCCGCGTGAGCTGCCCCTCCTCGGTCGGCAGGATCGGCCCGATATCGCTCAACACCTTCACCTTGCAGTAGGCGCACGTGCCCTGCCCGCCGCACGCCGACGGGATGAACAGCTTCTGCTCGGCGAGCGCATTGAGCACCGTCTGCCCGCCCTGCACCGTGTAGGTCCGCTCGCCGTGGTTCACGTCGATTGTGCACTCGCCGTAGCTCGCGAAAAAGTAGTCGCTCA
>Ga0180432_10002975_pt1 | contig 24818 bp, 21 predicted proteins | sample SS_ome_10_FD_132414 | JGI IMG/M metagenome (GOLD analysis project Ga0180432, IMG submission 132414) | Hypersaline lake sediment archaeal communities from the Salton Sea, California, USA - SS_1_MS_2 metaG | ecosystem: Environmental > Aquatic > Non-marine Saline and Alkaline > Hypersaline >... | reverse complement strand
CGACGATTCCGGCCCTCACGTGGCGCTTTGGCCACGCTCCGGACCGGAATCGTCTTGCTCCTCGCATCTCAGGCACTTGCGGCAACCTCGCTACGTCTTCATGAATAATCCGGGCTAGCGGGACTTCATCGGCATCCCGAGCTTGGCCAGCTGCATCCTGGTCAGGGGCTTCGCGTAGGCCGCGTACTGCTCCAGCAGCTCGCTCTCCCCCTCCAGGGGAACCCACCCCTTCTCGCTCTTGTCGAAGAACGTGAAGTGGAGGCCGCCCTCCACCAGCGGCACCACGCCCTTCCACGTCTTCACCTTCCCGTCCTCGAAGGACGTCACGGGAACCTTCTCCCCCTTCTTGATCATCTGGACCGCCTCGATCCCGTGACAGTCCTCGCACTTCCTCCCCTCGCGCATGACCGAATGCGTGAAGTAGGGCGCATACGCGACGAAACGCTCCCCCTTGCCCGTGATCGTCATGGCGATGCCCGACGTCACCTTCCCCTCGTAGTTCAGCAGGAGCATGGCGTTCTTGTCCTTGATGAACGTGCCCTTGCGGCTTCCCGTCTCCAGGAACATGTCGAAGTGGCAGTTGTAGCAGGACATGGTGTTCTCGACATGGCAGGCGTTGCACGCGAGATCGTCCCGGTGCTTCTTGTGGGACCGGGTCGTATCGTCGAAGGGCGGACCCATTTCCCCGTTCTCGTGACATTCAAGGCAGCTCGTCCTGACCACCCCGGGCTTCCGCATGGAAACGTGCTTCTCGCCGTCCCCGTGAACCTCCACTTCCTTGTGGCAGTCCATGCAGTTGAATCCCGCGGAGAAATGCACGCCTAGGCAATCCCTCGACTCGTCCACCGCGATCGTGCACTTCGCCCGCGTGTGGCAGCGCAGGCAGACCTCGCGCTTGCTCGCCTGCTCCGCCGAAGGCCCCCCTGCGCCCTTGTGGCAGGCCTTGCAGTTTCCGGCGTGGCACGTCTTGCAGTCCAGGTCCTCGTAGGGCATCCCCGTGACGCGCATGAAGCCGTCGTCCCGCTCGTACCAGTACTTCATGCCCGCGCCCGTGTGATGCAGGCTCTTCATGAAACGCGCCCCGATCCCCCCGGCTCCCGGCTTCTCCCCGCCTCCGGCCTCCTCGCCGCCCCCCGCTTCCTCGCCCCCCTTCTCCATCGTCGCCTCGCCGCTTCCGGCTTCCTCGCCCGCCTTCTTCTCTCCCGCGCCTCCCCCGGCGCCGCTTTTCCCTCCGTCGCTCTTCTCTCCGCCGCTCTCCCCTTGGTCTCCACCCTGCTCCGAGGTGGCGCACGTCACCAGAAACACGGCCGCCGCGACGAACAGGAAGGCCCCCAGGCTTTTCAGCATCGAGCGTCCCATGGATTCCTCCTTGCATGCGAGGGGAAACGATACGAACGGCCGACCGGCGATCCACGCGTCATGCACGGATCGAAGGTCCGCCCGCTTTCCTTTTTTCCTTGGGCTCCTCAACCATAGGTCGACGGCGGGCCGGTTGTCCAGTCCCTTTTCCCCGAGGGCCCGCCCCTGTATCCTAGGGTTTTCCTGGCGTTTGGCCCCTCTCAAAAAGGGGGCGAACGAAGCCGGAAAGGCGCCGGTCCCGGGCATACGAAAGACATGGGTTGTGCCACGGGGTTATGGTATCATTCTTTCTCGCGCGCCGATGCAAGGCCCGCGCCGCGGAAGGCGACATCGAATGACTTCCGGGTCATTCGTCGATGTCCGCCTGGGACCCTCCTCTTGTTGCATGGACACGGAGTGCTCGAGCGGAGGGACGCCGCAACGGGGACGAAGTCCGGGAGAAGCCGAACCATGCTCGGAGAGAGCAAACAGCCCGATCGTCCGGATTCGCTGTTCGCCCGGGAAGCCCTCCGCAAAGAGGTCCTGAAGCAGGACGACCTCGAAAGGGCCCTGGCCATGCAAAAACAGCTCGAGTCCCGCGGCGAGAAGCGGCGCCTTCACTCCCTCCTCATCGAGACCGGCGGCATGTCCGCCGGGCAGGTCCGCGAGGTCCTGGCCCATCTGGAACAGAACTTCATCCCCTGCCCCGGATGCGGGGCGACCTTCCCGGTGGGGGACCTGCCGCCCGGCAAGAAATTCCTCTGCAAGCGCTGCAAGACGGTGGTGGTCGTTCCCGGGGGATCGGACGCGGGCTCGACGCCGGCTCCGCACGAGCTGGTGCGGACCGTGGCCGTGCCGTCCCAGACGCCGTCCGGGAAGGGGGACGACCTGAGCGGGCGGGTGGTGGGTGGATGCCGGGTGGACCACCTGATCGGGGAAGGGGGGATGGGCGCGGTCTACATGGCCATCCAGGAGTCGCTGGGGCGGCCGGTGGCCCTCAAGATCCTGTCCCAGTCGCTCTCGTCCAACGAGGAGTACATCACGCGCTTCGAGCGGGAAGCCCGGGCCGTGGCGGTGCTGAACCACCCCAACATCGTGCAGGTCCATGACATGGGCCGGGACCCGGAAGGGTTCTATTTCATCGTGATGGAATACGTGGAGGGCACCACGCTTTCCGAGCTGGTCAAGACCAAGGGGTTGCTCGACGAGAAGTTCTCGTTGCGCGCCATCCGCCAGGCGTGCCTGGGGCTTCACGCGGCGCACGAGGCGGGCATCCTCCACCGGGACGTCAAGCCGGAGAACCTGATGGTCTCGAAGGAAGGCCGTGTCAAGGTGGCGGATTTCGGCCTGGCCAAGGAGACCGCCGGCGACTCGCAGCTCACGGGCACGGGCACGGCGCTGGGAACGCCGGCCTACATGGCTCCGGAGCAGGGGATGGGCGAATCGCCGGACCGCCGGTCCGACATCTACTCGCTGGGCGGCACGCTCTTCACGCTCCTCACCGGGCACCTGCCCTACGAGGCCAAGAGCCCGCTTTCCATGATGATGAAGCACGCCACGGATCCCGTCCCCGAGGTCCGCAAGGAGAACGCGGCGGTCAGCGAGGTGACGGAAGCGCTGATCGGCCGGGCCATGGCGAAGGAGCCCGGCGACCGCTTCCAGGACCTGTCCGAGATGAAGGGGGCCGTCCAGCAAAGCCTGGACGCGCTGTCGGCCTCGAAGAGCAAGCCGGCGCCGGCGAAAGCCGGGGGGCCGAGCGTCCCGAAACGCGCCTCGGCGCCCGGGCGGTCCCTGACCCCGAAGACGCCGGTGGAGAGGAAGCCCTCGTCCCGCCGCGGGGCGCGGGCGCCCGACGCGCCCGCGAAGACGCCCACGCCGGCGAAAAGGCGCGCACCGGAGACGCCGGCGAAGAAACGGGGGCCGGAAACCCCGCGAAGCGGGGCGCCGGCTTCCCGCCGGGCGCACCCGGGAGGGAAATCCGGACGGACGCCGGCGGTCCGGAAGAAGGGGGGAGGCGGGAAGGCGGTGGGGATCGTCGCGGCGATGGCCTTGGTCCTGCTGCTCGGAGCGGGAGGCGCCTGGGTGATCCTCTCCGGCGGCTCCTCGGGCGGGACGGCCGGCGACGGCGGCAAGGAGGGGACGTCGGAAACGGGGCCGGAAAAGGGGGGCGGGACGGCGGAGGATCCGTCGGAAGACGGAAACGGCGGGGGCGGGGAAACCGATCCTGCGCCTTCCGACGAGCCCGAGGGTCCGGCCGAGCCGCCCGCGCTGCCGTCAGGAATCCGCGCGGGCGAGAGGCCCGGGGAGTACGTGAACGAGAAGGACGGGCAGGTCCTCGTCTACGTGCCGGCGGGGCGCGTGATGCTGGGGCTGAGCGAGAAGGACCTCGACTGGATCCGCCGCTGGTTCCCGGCCCTCGATCTGGAAAGACACCGGATGACCATGCCCGCCCGTTCGGTCTACCTGGACGGCTTCTTCATCGGCAAGCACGAGGTGACCAACGAGCAGTATGAGATCTTCCTCGACTGGTACAAGGGGCATCCCGCCGAGCGCGAGCGATACGCCCATCCGGCCTCGCCGGCCGGGAACAGCCCCCAGTCGGAGGTCTGGAACGTGCCCGGCTTCACGGACCTGGACGCGCCGGTCGTCGGGATCGACTGGTTCGACGCCTGGGCCTACGCCCACTGGGCGGGGCTGGATCTTCCCACACAAGCCCAGTGGGAGAAGGCGGCCGTCTGGGACCCGGAGGCCAGGCAACGGAGGCGGTTTCCCTGGGGCGACGAGGCGACCCCCCGGGCGGCGCTCTGCGCCGACCGCCTGGCGGGCAAGCTCTTCGGCTCCGCGGGAGAGGCCGGCCGCTGGCGGCGCGGCCTCTCGGAGGACGCGAAGCGGCGGGTCCATCCGGGGCCCGTCAGCGCCGAGAGGCGGGACGTCTCCGCCGTCGGCGCGGTCGGCCTCGGCGGCAACGTCTCCGAGTGGTGCCGCGACTATTACCACCACTCCTATTACCGCGACCCCGACAGCGACCGGCGGAACGCCTACGACGCCGCCTTCTATCCGGGGCGCGTGGTCCGGGGAACGAACTTCCGCGAGCCCCTCGAGCATTTCTTCCCCCGCATCGGCTACTTCGCCGAAGAAGGCCTGGGGCTGGACTTCATCGGCTTCCGTTGCGCGAAACCCCTGGTCATGCCCCTCGAGGACGTCCTCGGATCGGTGGACGAGGCCGTCCTGCAGTCGTTGGACGATCCCGTGAAGAAGAGGACCGTCATGGGCCTTCTGGAGGCCATGAAGCGAAACGACAACTGGCACGGGGTGATCCGCCGGGCGCGGTGGGCGCTGGACCGCTTTCCCGGCGAGACCGATTTCCACCTCCGCCTGGCGAGCGCCTTCCTGCAGACCCAAAAGGTCAACGACGCCCTGTTCCGCCTCGAGGAAGCGCTGTCCGTGGAAAAACTCGACAGCCGACGGGCCACCCTCCATTACACCATGGGCCGGGCCTTCTGGCAGGAAGGCAATCCCGAGGGCGCATCCGGGGCCTTCTCGCGAAGCATCGAGATCAATCCGCACCAGTTCGACGCCTTCTACTGGCGGGGAAAGATCCGGCTCGAGAAACTGCGCCGCTACGAGGATGCGGTCTCCGATTTCCTCGACGCCCTCGCGTACGCGCGCTCCGACGCGGGGGTGGCCCTCCACGGCATCGCGCTGTGCAAGAAGAAGCTCGGCGACCGAACGGCCGCCCTCCGCTACTTCGACGAGGCGGTGAAGGCCTCGCCCAGGAACCGCTTCTTCCTGTTCGACCGGGGCACCTTCCTCCTCGAGACGGGCGACCCCGACAAGGCCCGGGAGGACTTCGAGACGCTGATCGCCCTGAAGGATTTCACCCGCGGCTACCTCGGCATGGCCCGCTACTTCGACAAGCGGGACCAGCAGGAAAAAGCCCTCCGGGCCGTGGAACGCGGATTGAACGCGCGGAATCCCACGTCCTCCTCGGCGCTCGAGGATCTCCGCGAGCTCAAGGAGAAGCTCTCCCGGTGACCCGCGCATCACGGTGAAGCGTCCGGCGTTTCGCCGGCCTCCGGCGTCTCCAGCTCCAGGACCTTGACCGCCCCCTCCAGCCTCGCGCGGACCGTCGGATAGGACATGCCGAGCTCGCGCTCCACTTCGCGGATGTTGCCGCGCCGTTTCAGAAACACGGTGATCAGTTTCTCCTGCGCTTCGTCCAGCCGGCAGAAGGGGCAGGGCTCGAAATCGCCCGCAATCTCCGTCGAACAGGACGGGCAACGCAACCGCGTGACCTTCAGGTTCTGCCGGCAGACAGGACATTTGCCCAGAAGCTTGTGCGACATCTTTCTCTCCCCTCGTCCGCGTCGTTTCGGGTCCAGGCCGACGTCCAGCGCGGAACCCGGAAATCGGAGTTCAAAACAGAATCCCGGAAAATCAAGGTGAAGGCCTGAAATATTCAAAAAACCGGAATCACACCTGAACCCATCGAAGTCCCGGTTCGACATTCTTTCACGACGGGGAGCTTCTGCCAAGAAAAACCCCCCGGGCCGGCTGGAACGTTCGACGACCGGAAAACGAGACCGAAACGTCCGCTTTTTCCTCGTTCGCTATCTTTTTGCTTAATTATCCATTTTCAGCTTGACTTTTGTCGTTTGTACGGCTAATATATCCTTATATTCAATGTCGTATTCCAGTCAGGCGAGTTTTTTCGCGTTTGGAAAGAAAGATGCCGTACACGAAGAAGCAACGGGACCTTCTCCAGTTCATCTCCGATTTCCAGAAGGACTACGGCTATTCCCCCACGCTGGACGAGATGGCGGGGTATTTCAAGATCTCGAGGGTCACGGCCTTCGGCCACGTGAAGGCGCTTGAGAAGAAGGGTGCGCTGAAGAGGCGTCCCCACGAATCACGTTCCATCCAGATCCTGGATCCCGAGTTCTCCCCGTCCGGGTATGCATTGCCTCTTCTGGGTTCGATCCAGGCGGGGGCTCCGCTGGAGGCGCTCGAGGTCCCCGAGGTGTTCGATCTTTCCGAGATGGTCCCGCTCGACGAGAACCATTACGTTCTTCGCGTGAAGGGCTCGTCCATGATCGACGAGGGTGTTCGTCCGGGGGATTACGTGATCGTGCGGTCCACGCCAGTGGCTCGAAACGGCCAGATGGTGGTGGCGGTGCTGGAGGAGGGGGAGGCGACGCTGAAGCGTTTCTACCACGAGGGGGACCGGATCCGTCTTCAGCCTTCGAACCAGGCCATGCCGCCGATCTACGTGGGCGCATGCGAGATCCGGGGTGTGGCGGTGGGCATATTCCGAAGATTCTGAGGCCTCGGGTTGCATCGTCGCGAGAGGATGATGCATCATGAGGCGCATTTCCGGCTCGAGACCGATCGAGGAGGAGTCATGGCAGGCAATCAGAAGAAGGGTGAAAACAACGTCTCGAAGGAGCTGGCATCCCGTCGGAAGGCTCTTTCGTACACCATCGACCAGATCGACAAGAAATACGGCCGGGGTTCGATCATCCGTCTGGGCAGCAAGAGGGTGGAGCCGGTCGACACGATTTCGACGGGGTCCCTCTCGCTCGACCTCGCGCTGGGGGTGGGCGGGGTTCCGCGAGGACGCGTGGTCGAGATTTTCGGCCCCGAGTCCTCCGGCAAAACCACGCTGGCGCTCCACATCATGGCCAACTGCCAGAAGAACCGTGGAGTGGCCGCCATGATCGACGCCGAGCACGCGCTCGACCCGGCCTACGCTTCCAAGCTGGGCGTGAACCTCGACGACCTTCTGGTGTCCCAGCCGGACAGCGGCGAGCAGGCTCTCGAGATCGCGGAGCTGCTCGTGCGGTCCAGCGCGGTGGACGTGGTCGTGATCGATTCGGTCGCGGCGCTGGTTCCCCGGGCCGAGCTGGAAGGGGAGATGGGGGACACGCACGTGGGCCTGCAGGCGCGGCTGATGTCGCAGGCTCTTCGCAAGCTCACCGCCGTGATCCACAAGTCCAAGACCTGCGTCATCTTCATCAATCAGATCCGGATGAAGATCGGCGTGATGTTCGGAAGCCCGGAGACCACGCCGGGGGGGCGCGCCCTCAAGTTCTACTCCTCGGTGCGGATCGACATCCGGCGGATCTCCTCGATCAAGTCCGGCGACGGCGTGATCGGGAACCGGACGCGCGCCAAGGTGGTGAAGAACAAGGTCGCGGCTCCCTTCCAGTTCGCGGAGTTCGACATCATCTACAACAAGGGGATCTCCTGGATCGGCGACATCCTCGACCTGGCCATCAGCGAGCAGATCCTGCAGAAGTCCGGCTCCTGGGTCTCGTTCGACGACACGCGGCTCGGGCAGGGTCGGGAGAACGTCATCCGTTTCCTGGAGGAGAACCCCGATCTTTTGGTGGAGGTCGAAAACGGGCTCTTCGCCAAGCTGATGCCGGATCGGGCGCGGCCCTCACCGGCCAAGGAGAAAAACGAGGAAGCCTGACCGGAATCCACGGTTCGCCATCGACATCGCGCCCTTCCACGCGGGGGGCGGGGGCGGCTTGCGCGGACGCGCCGGGAAGGTCCCGGCGGAAGATCGTGCGTCCCGTCCCCCGCCGGAAGGCTTCTTCCAGTCCATAGAAAGAGGTCAAGGGCCACATACGCAGAGATCCCGTTCCCCATTCCCATTCACGGTTTCCCCGGATCGCCGCCCGCCTTCTGCTTCGAGATCCCTAGAAGTTCCTCTCCCATCTCGAGGTCCATCGTCACCCGCGGCACCTTGTGCTGCCCTCCCAGCTTGCCCTTGCGCTTCATCCATTCCCAGAACGTGCCCCGGGCCACCGGGATCAGCGTGGGCGGCGACATGCCGTAGTCGTCCAAGCGGTGCGTGTCGTAATCCTCGTTCTCACTCCGGATGCTCTCATCCACGTGCGCCAGGAAAGCCTCGCCGTCGGCCGGAGGCCGGTCGAATTCCATGATCCATCGATGCGCCGGCTTGGGATGGTCGGGGGAGGGGTATCGCGGCCAGACGGTGTAGTCCGACACCACGGCTCCGGTCTGCCTGCAGGCGGAGGAGACGGCCTTTTCGATCATCTCCAGCGTCACGTGCTCCCCGAACGCGCTCAAGAAGATCTGGGTGCGTCCGGAAAAACGGATCCGGGGCGGGGCGAGGGACTCGAACCGGATCACGTCCCCCAGCGGGTAGGCCCAGATCCCGCCGTTGGAACTGATGACCACCGCGTAGTCCTTCCCCGTTTCCACCTCCCCCATGTGAAGCCGCTCGGGGTTCTCCTCGCCGGCCTTCCCGGCGGGCACGAACTCGAAGAAGACGCCGTTGTCCGTGATGAGGCGCATGGGGCCCCCGTCCTCCTCCTGGATGGCCGTCATGCCCGCCTCGGAGGAGGAGTAGGTGTCCACGTACTGGATGGGCTTGCCCACGTAGGCCTCGAAGGCGGGCCGGTAGGGCTCGAAGGCCATGCCGTAGGAGACGAAGAAGGAGAGAGGTTTCCAGAGGTCCGTGATGCGCGGCTCCCGTGCCCCCCCGGCCTTCGCCGTCTCGCACATCGTCTTGAAGAGCATGGCCGCCCAGGAGGGGCACGCCGAGAGGGCGCAGACGTCGGCGCGCAGGTACTTCTCGACGACGGCGGCGATCTTGGTCTCCCAGCTGGCGATGGCTCCGGTTTCCCGGTCGGGAAGGTAGCGGCTCCTGGCGTAGAAGGGGATGTGGCGTCCCATGATCCCCGAGGCGTCTCCGTAGAGGCTTTCCCCCCGTTCCCGGAGCTGCGTGGTCCCGCCGAGGTAGAAGAACTTGCCCCCGGCCACGGCCTTGGCGCCGCCGCGGCGGACGAGGAAGGAGACGAGGTCCGTGCCGGCCCGCCGGTTGGAGCGGATGGCGTCGCGGGTGACGGGGAGGAGCTTGTCGCCCGAGGTGGTGCCGGAGGAAAGCGCGAAGAAGCGGACGTGGCCGGGCCAGGTCACGTCCCGATCGCCGTCGAAGGCCCGGCCCCAGACCGGGGCCATGGCCTCGTAGTCCGTGAGGGGCACGCGCTTTCGAAACGCTTCGGGGGACGCGAGTTCGGAAAAGGCGTACTTGCGCCCCCACGCGGTGTCTTCCGCCCGGCGGAGCAGATCGTGGAAAACGGCCATCTGGGATTTCACGGGATCCGCCGTCGCCTTCTCGAAGTCCTTGAGGCGTCGGGAGGCCACCAGCGACAAGGTCGTGGATACGATTCCCACCGGCATTCTCCCTTCAACGATGGTTTGGTGTCCGGCGCGCCGCAGGCCGTGAGTCGATTTCCGGCATCGCAAGATTCTCCAGGGTACCGCCCGAATCCCAAAGAATTTTCCCGATTTTCTGGGAGAAAGGAAGGCGACTATGGTACATTCCGTGTTTCAGTTCGAGATCGTGATGTTCGATACTGGGGTTTTTCTACACTGAGAGGTCGCTGTGGCGGATCTCTTCCAGAAGTGCTTCGAATTCAAGACGACGACGAAGATCATCGCCGACGAGTACAAGTCGGTGGCCGAGAAGATCCTGTTCGACACCTCTCCGGTGGACAATTTCGGTCCCCGGATGATCAAGGATGGGCGGGAATACCTCCAGTTCTCCACGAACGACTACCTGGGCTTGACGCAGCACCCCGACGTGAAGAAGGCGGCGGTGGAGGCCGCCCAGAAGTGGGGGATCAGCGCCCCCATGGGTGCCCGGCCTCTCACGGGAAACACGGAGCTCCACCTGGAGCTGGAGCGGGATGTCGCGGATTTCAAGCGCACGGAAGCCGCCCTGGTGTTCTCCACCGGAGCCAACGCCATGATCGGGACGATCGCCAGCCTCTTCGGTCCCGACGATCTGGTGGTGATGGACCAGTACGCCCACGCGAGCCTCATCTGCGGGGCGCGGATCGCGCGGGCGGACATCAAGATCTTCCGCCATAACGATCCCGATGCCCTGGAGAAGATTCTCGCCCGCACCGACGACAAGCGGAACGTCGGGGTCGTGATCGACGGCGTGTACAGTATGCAGGGCGACATCGCCCCCATCCCCGAGATCGCGGAGGTGAAGAACCGCTACGGGGCGCGACTGATCGTGGACGACGCCCACGGGAACGGCGTCAACGGCGAGAACGGCCGGGGGACGGCCGAACGACTGGGCGCGGAGGACGGCGTGGACCTCCACCTGGGCACGTTCAGCAAGGCCTTCGCGGTGAGCGGGGGGTTTGCGGCGGGACCGGCCTCCGTCCTGGAATACATCCGGTACATGGCCCCCACCATGCTGTTCACGAAGTCCTCCTCCGCGATCGTCCTGAAAGCAACCCAGGCCTCCCTGCGGGCGTGCCGGGCGGAGCCCGAACGACGGAAGCGGATGTGGGAAAACGCGCGCTATCTCCAGGAGGGGTTGCGCGAACTGGAATTGACCATCGGCCAGACCCAGTCGCCCATCACCCCCATGCGCATGAGCGGCACGGGGGCCGTGGTCATGGCGGCGGCGTTGCGCGAGAAGTACGGCATCTGGGCCGCCGCGGTCACCTACCCCGCCATCCGCTACGGGACGTCCATCTTGAGGGTGATTCCCACGGCCAACCACACGAAAGAGCAGATTTCGTATTTCCTCGAGGCCCTGGGGGAAATCAAGAAGAACCATCCCGAGTTCGTCGTCCCCGCCTCATCCCCCGCCCCATGAACGACACCGCGCAGACACGACTCGTCGAGGACGCAGCCTCCCGCCGCCGCTTCCTGGATCTTCCCCGCACCCTCTATGCCGGCGACCCCAACTGGGTACCGCCCCTGAGAAGCGCCCACAAGAAGCTCTTCGCAGGCCGCACCGCCTTCAACCGCTTCGCGGACCTGGGCCTGTTTCTGGTCGAGCGCGGGGGGCACCCCGTCGGCCGCGTGGCCGCCATCCGGAACCACAACCACAACGAGCACTACGGCGACCGCACCGGCTTCTTCGGCTTTTTCGAGTGCCGGCCCGACGACCCCGAGGCGGCGACGGCGCTGATCCGGGCGGCCGAGGCGTGGCTCGCGGACCAGGGCCTCGACACCCTCCGCGGCCCCGTGAATCCCTCCATGAACGCCGAGTGCGGCCTGCTCGTCGAGGGATTCGATTCGCCCCCCGTGGCGCTCATGCCCTACAACCATCCAACCTACGGCGCCCTGCTCGAGGGCGCCGGCCTCTCCAAACTGAAGGACCTGTACGCCTACCTCATCCGGCGGGAGAAGACGAAACCGGGGACCCCGGCGTTCGAACGCCTGGTCCGCACCTCCGAGCTGCTTCACCGCCGCCACCCCGAGGTGAAGGTCCGCACGATCGACCTCGCCCACTACAAGGAGGACCTCATGCGCTTCATGGGCGTGTTCGAGGAGGCGCGCCGCAACAACTGGGGATACGTTCCCGTCACGAAGGACGAGGTGCTCGAATCCGCCAAGGATCTGAAGATGGTGGCCGACCCCGACATCATCGTCCTGGCGGAAGTGGACGGAAAGCCCGCCGGCGCATCCCTGGCCATCCCCGACATCAACCAGATCCTCGCCAGGATCGGCGGCCGCCTGTTTCCCTTCGGGTTCATCACCTTCCTGCGCGCCCGGCGGAAGATCGACACTATGCGCATCTTCGGGATCGGCGCCATCGAGAAATACCGCCACCTCGGCGTCACGGCCCTCCTCCTCGTGGAAACCATCCAGCGCGGCCTCAAGAAGCAGTACCAGACCTGCGAGGCCTCCTGGGTCCTCGAAGACAACGTCATGTCCAACCGGACCATCGAGCGCGTGCTCCACCCCGAACGCTACAAGACCTACCGCCTCTACGAGAAAAAAATCCACGTCTGAATGCCTGATTGCGGATTGCGGATACGTGGGCGGGATCTTGTAGATCGGGTTTTTCAACGGGCTGTTCGCCGAGCCATTCGCGCTGTCGGCAAGTCGTACGCTTCCCCTTCTTTCCGTAGCTCACTACGAACGTCAGCCCGCGCCACAGCGGGAGGACTCTCACCGCCGAGGACGCAGGGGACGCACAGGGATTCTTTCAAAGCCTCTCAGGCAAATCTTTCACGGGTACAACCCTGGTCGAACCGCTGGAATCTGAAATCTCTTCCCGGGAAGCCTAGCCCCGCTCCCGGGCCAGCGTCTCGCAGAACGGGCAGGCCAGCGTCTCCTCCTTGACGCGGTCCCCGCACTGGGGGCACGTCCAGAAGCCCACCCAGTCCCGGGGACCCGGGCCGCGGGAGGCGCAACGAGCGCAAAGCGGGATCGTGAGGTAGGGAGCGGGGCGGGAGGGCTGCACGGGGTCCTTCCCGCAGGCGGGGCAGAGGTAGGCGCCGGGAAACCCCAGAACGCCTTCGGGAAGGCGGAACATCTCCTGCAGAAACGCATCCTTCTCGCCGTCGAAACGAAGACCGCGGCGCCGGACCTTCGGCTTGCCGGCGCTCCAGCGCGCCGCCTGCCCCCAGCGGTCGTACACGACGATCCGGCCCGCGCCCCCCACCGCCCCGTACACGGCGTGGAAGGGCGTTCTTCCCCGGAACGTCCCCTCCGTGGCCAGGAAGACGCCGCGGAAGGGCACGGACCTCGGCGCGGCCGCCTCCTCGGCGGTCAGGGGACGCCCGGTTCCCGTCGAGGCGAAGGCGATCAGCGGGGCTCCGCCTCCCGTCCGCTCGAGGGCGACCGGTCTCGCCGCGCCCAGTTTCGTCTTCAGCAACGCAAGATCCATCTCGCCTCGAACGCCCCCGGGAGGGGGCGACAAAAAAGGCCATGCCTCGCGGCATGGCCCTTGACCGAAAACCCTTCTTCTGCTTCAGAGATCGGTTCCACGGACGGTGGAACGCTTGTTGGCCTCGGTGCGCTTCATCGCGTCGTCAAGCATCGCGTGAACCTTCGCGTTCAGCGCGTCGATGACGTCGGACGAAGACATGAAGCCGCTTCCCTTGACGTAGTTCTTGACCTTCGAGGCCACGACCAGGACTTCCTTCGGAGCTTTTTTCTTTTTCCGCTTCGCCATTGCAAGACCTCCTTCTTCGATGGTTGGGTTCGGGAAATTTGTCTGAATTATAGGTGGCGTCGGATTCGTGTCAACCGGCAGGAATGGAAAATATGCAAAGAATTCCGGGAAAGGGAGGGCCTTCTTCGCCCCCGGCGCCCTCGAAACGAACCGCTCAGATCCGCTCCTGCACGTACGCCGCCACCCCTTCCGCCGGGATGCGGATCTGGTCCATGGTGTCCCGGTCCCGCACCGTGACCGTCCCGTCCTCCAACGTCGTCCCGTCCACCGTGAAGCAGAACGGCGTCCCCGCCTCGTCCTGGCGGCGGTAGCGGCGGCCGATGGCCCCCCGCTCGTCGTAAAAGGCCGAGAAACGGGATTTCACGTCGGCGTGGATCTTGCGGGCGATCTCGGGCATCCCCTCCTTCTTGATCAGCGGGAAGATCGCCGCCTTGACCGGGGCGAGACGCGGATGGAACTTCAGGACCGTGCGGCGATCGCCGCGGACCTCCTCCTCGTGATAGGCGTCGCAGAAGAACGCCAGCGTGGCCCGGTCCGCCCCCGCCGAGGGCTCGATGACGTAGGGAACGTACCGGGATTTCGACGCGTCGTCGAAGTAGGAAAGGGGGCCCTCCGACCAGTCCGCGCCCTCCGCGGCCAGATCCACCTTCGAGGTGTCCCCGTCCGCCTCGACCCACCGCGGGAGGCTCCGCATGCCGATCTGGTGACGTCTCAGGTCGTAGTCCGTACGGTTGGCGACGCCCTCCAGCTCCGCCCAGCCGAAGGGGAACCGGTACTCCACGTCCACGCAGGCCTTGGCGTAGTGCGCCAGCTCCTCGGGATCGTGGTCGCGGAGCCGGAGGTTCTCTTCCCGGATGCCCAGATCCAGGTACCAGCGAAAGCGATCGTCCCGCCACCGCTCGTACCAGGCATCGTCCTCCCCCGGACGCACGAAAAACTCGATCTCCATCTGCTCGAACTCGCGCGTGCGGAACGTGAAATTGCGCGGCGTGATCTCGTTGCGGAAACTCTTCCCCGTCTGGGCGATGCCGAAGGGGATGCGGACCCGCGAGGCGTTCACCACGTTGGCGAAGTTCACGAAGATCCCCTGCGCCGTCTCCGGGCGGAGATAGGTCGTGGCCGCGTCTTCCTCCACCGGCCCCACCTGCGTCTTGAACATGAGGTTGAACCGCCGCGGAGGCGTCAGTTCCCCCCCGCACACCGGGCACGCGCCCTCCACGTCCTCCGCGCGGAACCGGCGCTTGCACTGCCGGCAGTCCACCATGGGATCCGAGAACTCGTCCACGTGGCCCGAGGCCTTCCAGACCATGGGATGCATCAGGATGGTGCAGTCGAGCCCCACCATGTCGTCGCGGTTCCGGACCACCGCCGACCACCACGCCTCCTTGACGTTGCGCTTCAGCTCCACTCCCAGCGGGCCGTAATCCCAGCACCCCCCCAGGCCCTCGTAGATCTCGCTGCCCTGGAACACGAATCCCCGCCGCTTGGCCAGGGAAATGATCTTGTCCATCTCGGCCATCTCCGCCATCAAGCCCCTCCATGAAACGGGATCCTTCGGCCCCGAAGAAAGAAAAAGTCCCCTGACGGGGGAGGCGTCTCGCCGCCGCGTCGCCAGGGGATTCTCGGATTGCCCCGCGAGGACTCGAACCTCGACTAGCTGATCCAGAGTCAGCCGTCCTGCCGATTAGACGACGGGGCAGCACCGACGGAACTATACGGGCCCACCCGCATCCTGTCAAGAAGGGCTACGCGCGGCCCTTCTTGCGGAGCCGCTCCAGAAGATCCGTCGTGCTGTGACGCTTGGGATCGCCCGTGATGGCGATCTCCCCCCCGAAGGAAAGCACCGTCTCGCGCTCCGGCACCGTCTCGGGGGTGTAGTCCGTGCCCTTGGCGTGAACGTGAGGCTTCAAGAGAAGAAGCAGCTCGCGCACGTCCGGGCCCGAGAAAACCGTCACCAGGTCGGGGCTCCTCAGCGCCGCCACGATCTCCGCGCGCTCCCCCTCCGGCGTCACGGGTTGCCCCTCCCCCTTCAACGCGCGAACGGACGCGTCGCTGTTCAGCGCCACCACCAAAACGTCCCCCAGCGCCTTCGCCCCTTCCAGGTAGCGGACATGCCCCGCGTGAAGGAGGTCGAAACATCCGTTGGCGAACACGATGCGCCTCCCCTGCGCCTTCAGCGCCTCGACCGCCTCCTTCAACCGCACAGGATCCAGAATGATCTCGGCCACGTTCGACCTTCATCTTTCCACGTCTGGCTTTTCACCCGGCGCCCTCGAACCTCGCGCCTCCCTTCGGAGAAGCGCGTCCCTGAGCTCCTCCGGAGAACACGTCGCCGTCCCACGCTTCATCACCACCACGCCCGCCGCCACGTTCGCAAGCCGAGCCGCCTCCGCCGCCGAAGCCCCCACCGAACGCGCCGCCGCCAGCACCGCCACCACCGTGTCCCCCGCCCCGCTCACGTCCGTGATCTCCTCGCTCCCCGCGATCGGAATCTCCACCTCCCCCGCCTCCGAAACGAGAAGCATCCCCTGGTTGCCCCGTGTCAGCAAAAGATGCTGCGCACCCAGACGCGACCGGAGCGCGCGCCCCGCGGACAGCGCATCCTTCCCCGTACGGATCGAACGACCCAACGCACGCTCCGCCTCCCCCTCGTTCGGCGTGACCATCCACGCCCCCGGAAACGCCTCCAGACGGTCGTGCGAATCCACGATCAACGCCCGCTCCCCCGCGAGCGATCGGATCGCCTCCACCGCCCCCTCCGTCACCGTCCGGTACCCGTAGTCCGACACCACCACCACACCGCAGGACGACGGCAACGAACGAAGCGCGGTACAAAGCGCCTCCTGCGAGGAAGCCTCCGGGGAAAAGTCCCGGTCCCGGTCGATCCGGATGACCTGCTGCTTCGCCGTATGGATGTCCCCCGCGAGAATGCGCGTCTTCTCGATCGTGTCGCACGAGGCCCGCGCCATCCCCGAGACGTCCGCCCCCGCCTCCCCTAACAGGTCGACCAGCCGCTCCCCCAGCGCATCCTGCCCCACGATCCCGAGCGCCCGCGCCGAGGCTCCGAGCCGGCAGAGGTTGTTCACCGTGTTCGCCGCCGAACCCGGCACCAGACGCTCCTGCTCGTAACGAAGGACGATCACCGGCGCCTCCCGCGACAGCTTCGTCGGACGCCCGTACACGTAGCGGTCCGCGATCATGTCCCCCACCACGGCGACGTCCGCCCCCGCGAGCTGCGATGCGATGTCCAGAAGACGGCTCATGCTCTCCCCTCGCGATCCTCACGAAGCCGCATTGTCCGCCACCGGCCCCTCCATGGCAAGCGTCCGCCCTGCGAGCCGTTCGCGCTGTGGCCGTTTTCCGGTTGCCGGCGGACAGGGATTGTAGATTCCAGATTTCAGATTGGAGATCTCAGCGGCGGCACCCTCGTACCCACCCACAAAACCCTCTGCTGACGTTCGTAGTGAGCCACGGAACGAAGTGGAGTGGCGCAGCAACGCGGGCCGAGGTGCTGCGGACAGGATGTCCGCGATCCGACATGAGGTGCTGATAGCCCGCAGCATGGAAACGAGTGCCGGGGGCAGAAAGGATAGAGAGGCGCTCGTGGTACAGCTTGCGGTGAAATGCCTCGAATCCGCATCAACGTTGCCAAGGCCCCGCCGCATGTTGCATCATGGAAAGACCGTGCTGCCTCCCGAAGTCAAACGCCGCATCGAACGCTTCCAGGGCGCCCTCGCCGGCCTCGCCCTCGGCGACGCCGTGGGCGCGCCGGTGGACGGCTGGACCCGCTCCGTCCTCCGGGGACGACTGGGGCGCGTCGATGGCCCCGGCTCGCGCGACGAGAGGGGCTTTCTCCTCGGCCGCGTGGCCCGCGGCGAGAACCCCCGCAAGGTCGCCAAGTCCGCCGGCATGGTTTCCCCCCCCGGCCTCTACACCCACGGCGCCCAGCAGGCGCTTCTCGTGGCCGAGTGCTTCCTCCTCGAGGGCGACGTCGGCGGCCGGCGCTTCGCCGACGCTTCCGCCCGCTTCGCCAAGCCCTCCAAACGGGGCAAGTTCGGACGACACCGGAAACCCTCGCCCCTCTTCCGGGCCAGCATCGGCCGCGTCCTCCACGGAGAGCCCTGGGACACCGCCGGAGAGGAGGCCGCCTTCGGCGACGTCCTCCCCAGGGCGCTTCCCCTCGGACTCGTCTTTCGCGATCACCCCGCCGCCCTGGCCGCCCGCGCCGCCGAACTCGCCCTCGTCACCAACCGAACCGCTTCCGCGGTCATGCCGGCCGTCGCCACGGCCCAGCTCATCGCCCGCCTCTCCCGCAAGGAGCCTCCCCTCGAGGCCCGGGACGTCCTCGATTCCCTCGCCAAGGACCTGCAGCAGGCGGAGAAGGACGTCGTCGAGGCCGTGGGCGAAAAACTCCTCTCCCCCCCCGAGGATCTCGCCCGTTTCCGAAATGTCGTGCCGATCCTCTCCAAGCACGTGGAACTCGCCTCCGCTTCCGACGCGGACCGGACCACCCTCGACCTCCTGCAGAAGGACCTGGCCCGCGCCCTGCCGTTCGCCGACCGGCGGATCACCGCCGGATACGCCTTCGGCCTGTTCGCCGCGGCGGCCTACATCGTCCTCACGGAATCGCGCGGCCCGAAAGAGGCGATCCTGCGCGCGGTCAACCTGGGGCGGAAAACCTCCCTCGCCGGCGGACTCGCCGGCGGACTCGCCGGCTCGTTGTGGGGGGTTCACGCCCTGCCTGGATCGTGGCTCGAAACGCTCTGGAACCGCAGGACCCTCCTGGCCCTGGGGGAGTCGCTGGCCCGCCACGGCGACGGGAAGCGGTGGACCCGATCGCTGTTCGAGGCGGAAGCCGACGCGAACCGCCGATGCAGGGAAGCGCGGGAATCCCTCCGCCGGGAAATCCTCGCCGCGCGCCGCTGAGCCGGGGAGGCCTACCGGAAGCGGCTCCTGAGAAGCGAGACGAGAACGCCCCGCACCTTGAACTTCCGGGCCTCGGGTTTCCCCTCGCGCAGGAGATCCGGGGCGAGACGGGGATTCTCGAAGCGGAGAAAGACGAGTTTCCGCTTCCGGTCGCGGAAATAGCGCGCCACCTTCATCTTCCCTCCCGCGGAGGCCAGGACGATGTCGCCGGAGGCGGGCCTTCCCGCGGTGTCGAAGACGAGAAGGTCGCCGTCGAACACGGCGGGATGCATGGCCGTCCCCCGGGCGAACAGGGCCAGCCGGTTGCCGCCTTTCAGGAAGTCGTCCCCCTTGCCGAACGCCTCGGCGGTGACGTGAACCTCGATCCTCTCCTTCAGATCCTTCTTTTCGGAGAATCCGTCCAGTTTCACGCGTCCCCGGGCGCGAAGCACGTAGTCGGGGGGGGGCGTGCGCGACTGCAAAAGGTCGTCTTCCGTCATCTCCCGGCCGGCCATGATGGACGAGGCCTTCTCGCCCGTGGCCCGGGAAATGGCTCGCGCCGCCTCGAAAGGGACGCGGTTCCGCCCCAGCTCGTAGTTCCGGTAGGTCGTATAGGGAATCCCGCACAGTTTCGAGAAACGCTTCATGCCGCGGGGGCCGGAGACGCGCTTGCGCAACGCGACGAGGAACGCGTTGGGAACGGGCTTGTCGGATGTCCCCGTTTTCGCGCGGGTCGTGCGCCGCTTTCCGGATCGGGATCGGGCCATGTCTCGATTCAGCGCCTCAAGATCGCACGGGACCAGCGGTCCGCATCATTCCAGGTGGCCTTCCCGCCGTCAAGGTTCAAGATCCTGCATGCCGGCTGGAACAGAAGGGGTGCAAAAACGGGATTTTTTTTGCATCATTGAAGTAGAAAAACCTGATTTCATGGAGAGCACCAAGGTGGGCATCGATTCCGACATTCCTGGATCCTCCGATCGCGGTTCCCTGTCCGCTTCACGCTTCGAGAAGAGGCTTTCTGAGCAGGAAGAGAACCGCACGCGACTGGAAACGACGCTCGCTCTCTCGGACCTCGGATCCAGGATGACGCACAAGCTGAAGAACCCCCTGGCCGCCTTGATGCTTTCCGCGACGCGATTGAAACGAAGCCTCAAGGAGGCGGGCGTGGGGGACCAGGAACTGGCCGTCGCCGGAGAGATCGCCGGCGCGATCACCGAGTTCTCGAAGTCCCTCGATCGGGTCTTCCAGAAGCTACCGCCGGTTCCCGTGTCTTTCTCCACCTTCTCCCTGGGCGAGGCGCTGGCCTTCTGCCTCGAGCGGGTGCGGGAAGAGAAAGACAAGCCGATCGAAATCGTCCCGCGCATCCCGGACGACCTCCCGCCTCTCACGGGAGACCCGCTGCTCGTCCGCCACGCGCTCTCGAATCTGCTGGGGCTGATCGTCGACGGCCTGCCGGAAGGCGGAACGCTCCGGGCGGAGCTCGAGAACGAGGGCGGGGAGGGAATCCGCGTCCGCCTGAAAGCCCCGGCGTCCGGCGAGACCCTCGAGGGCTACGACCGGGTGCGGTGGGGGACGGCGGCGCACGTGTTCAAACTTCACGGAGGATCACTGGAGCGAAGCGAGCCCCCGGAAGACGCGCTCGAAGCCTCGGGCTTTATCCCCTTCCGGCCCGCCGGGAAAAGGGCCCGGCACACGTCGAACAGGACGCCATGAGAAAGCGACATCGCGTCCTTCTGATCGAGGACGACACCGCAGTCCTGGAGCAGGTCGAGGCCCTTCTGGTGGAAGAGGGGTTCGAGGTGGCCTCCACGAACACGGCGGAGGAGGGTCTCGAAAGGCTGGAGAACGAGGGCGCCCATCTGGTGCTGACCGATCTCTGTCTCCCCGGCGCAGACGGTCTGGAAGTCGTGGAACGGGCCCGTTCCCTCTCCCCGTACACACCCGTGGTCGTCATGACGGCCCACGCCTCCATCGACACGGCCGTCGACGCCATGCGGCGCGGCGCCTTTCATTACCTCGAAAAACCCTTCTCCGCCGATTCCCTCCTCGAGCACGTGAAAAAGGCCGTGGAACACGGCGACCTGGCCCGGGAGCGGGAAGTGCTCAGGAAACGCCTGTCCGCCGATTTCGGCGTGGGGCGCATCCTGGGCGAAAGCCCCGCCATCTCGACCATGCGCGAGACGATCCTCGAGGTGGCGGATACCGACTCCAACGTGCTCGTCTCCGGCGAGACCGGCACGGGCAAGGAACTCGTCGTCAACGCGCTCCACTACGAAAGCCGGCGGGCGGGCGGGCCCCTGGTGAAGGTGAACTGCGCGGCCCTGTCCGAGACGCTCCTCGAAAGCGAACTCTTCGGCCACGAAAAGGGCGCCTTCACCGGCGCGGAGCGGAAACGGGCCGGCAAGTTCGAGCGGGCGGACGGAGGAACCCTCTTTCTCGACGAAATCACCGAGATGAGCGGGGGACTCCAGGCCAAGCTCCTCCGCGTCCTCCAGGGCGCCGAATTCGAGCGGGTGGGCGGCGATACCCCGCTCCACGTCGACGTGCGCGTGGTCGCGGCCACCAACCGGGACCCCGAGGAGGCCGTGAAAAAGAAACAGCTTCGCGAAGACCTCTACTTCCGCCTCAACGTCATCCGGATCGACGTCCCCCCTCTCCGGGATCGGCCCGAGGACATCCCGTTGCTCGCCGAGTCCTTCCTGACCCTCTATGCCGCCAAGCACCGCAAGAAGGACCGGGCCTTCTCACCCGACGCCAAGGAGGCGCTTCGCGACGCCTTCTGGCCCGGCAACGTGCGGGAGCTGGAAAACGTCGTCGAGAGGGCCGTCATCCTCTCCCGAAACGAGACCGTCCACACCGCCGACATCCGTGACCGGAAAGGTGCCGTCATGAACGGCGATCCCCCCTCGGCCGCTCCCACCACGCTGAACCTCGGCGAACTGGAACGAAAGACCATCCTCCGGGCCCTGAAGGAAACCGGATGGGTCAAGGCCCAGGCCGCGAAGAAACTCGGCGTTTTCCCCTCCTCGCTCTACAAGAAAATGAAGCGTCTCGACATCCCCCTCCAGCGGGAAGAATAGCCTTTCGCAACGCCTCCCCCCCTTCCGCCCACCTCTGCCCGACCCCGCCCCCCCGGTGCCGGATTTTTAATTCATTGTCTGGAAAGAAGTTATCGCTTCCAGGGCCAGGCGACCCCTCATCGTCCGCCTGGAAGGTATGCGTTTTGCTGATAAAAAACACGGGAAGTGCAATGACGGATGGTGCCATGAAGGAGATCGGGTCGGGAAAATCGCGGGCTCTCCAGGGCGCGTTCAACAGGAGGTCGATGATGTCCCGCATTCTCGTGATCGACGACGAGGAGAACTGGCTGGATCTGTCCCGCGAATTCCTCGGAGAGGCCGGACACGACGTCGTCGCCATCAGCGACGGCTTGAAGGCGTTCGAGATGCTGGAAGCGGAGCCTCTGGACCTGGTCGTCCTCGACATCAAGATGCCGTTGAACGGCAGGTCCCTGCTCTGGTACGCCTCTCGCTACCGCCCGGATCTCCCCGTGGTGATCCACAGCGCTTTCGCCAGCTGCCGCGGGGATCCCGATTTCGAGGACGCCGACGCGTTCGTCGTGAAGTCTCCGGATTTCCAGGAACTGCTCCAGACCATCGACAAGATCGTGGAAACGGGAGCGTGAGCCTTCAAGGAGGTACCATGCGTTGCCAGGAATGCGGAGGAACCGGCGTGTGCCGGTCCTGCAACGGAACAGGGATCGGCGGGTACAGCGAATCGCCCTCCCCCGCGCCGAGGGTCCGGGACAACTGCCTCGCGTGCGGCGGTTCGGGCGTCTGCCCGACCTGTCACGGCATGGGCGACACGGGCCAGCCCCGTTTCGAAAATTCGTCCCTCTACGGGTTTCGTTGAGCCAGACGCTTCGCAAAAGGAATAGACATGTTTCCATTCAAGACCATCCTCTGCCCCACCGACTTCAGCGAACCTTCCCGAGAGGCGCTGCAGATCGCGGAGAAATTTGCCCGACACTTCTCGGCCAAGATCCACCTGGTCCATGTCATCACCCCCGTCCCTCTCGCCGTCCCCACCACCGGCGCCGTGGCCATCGACTTTCCCGCCTACCAGAAGGAGATGGAAAAGAGCGCCCGGGAATCACTCGAGAAAACCGTCGTGGAGGCCTTCGGCGAAGATGCGGACGTGGAGACCTCCGTCTTGGTCGGAGAAGCGGCCGACGAAATCGTGCGCTTCGCCGATGAGAAGGGCCTCGATCTCATCCTCCTCGCCACGCACGGCTACACGGGCTGGCGGCACCTCGTCTTCGGGTCCGTGGCGGAAAAGGTCATCCGGCTCTCCAAGAAGCCCGTCCTGACCATACGCGAACCGGAAGATGATACCGCCGGGTAACACGGGTTACGGCGCCGTTACCTTTTCCCCCGTCCAGGAACAAGTGTGTCCCCACCGGCGAAAGAAGACGCGTGTCTTCCGGACACGGCTCCAAACAGCGGGCCCCCTGAGCTGAAAATCCCCAATCCCCTCTCAAACAACAACTTGGACGAACCTCAAAAAACCGTCCCCGGAGCCTTTTCCACCGGATTCAAGCCTTTCTTCCCCGGCATTGCCCACCTAGGTTCCTTTTGGAACGAGGATTGCTCTTGGCCTCTGTTGACTTCTTCTGGAGGCCATCATGAAAGCAACCACCTTCCTCCCCTTGCTCACCGGGGCCCTGATTCTGGTCTTCCTTCCCCTCGCCGGATGCGACGAGGAAGAGGCGTCCGATGCGCCCCCCCCGACCGTGGATTTCATCGCGGATCCCCTCCAGGGTGCCGCCCCCCTGATCGTGACCTTCACCGATCTCAGCGAGGGGGACTACTCGAAAGCGGTGTGGAACTTCGGGGACGGCACCGAGAGCACCCATCCGCAACCCCTTCATCTCTATGAAGACGAGGGAACGTACACCGTGGAGTTGACCCTCTACCGGGGAGACGAGATCGTCGCCACGTTGGCCCGGGACGCCTACATCTCCGTGGGCCCTCCGGACCCGACGCCCCGGGCGGATTTCACCGCCTCGCCCCGGTCCCCCAGCACCGGCGAAGTGGTCCAGTTCATGGACGCCTCCTCCGGAGAGGTCGACGCCTGGTCGTGGAATTTCGGGGACGGCGCGACGAGCCAGCTCACCAACCCCACTCACACCTACAACACGGCGGGGATGTACACCGTCACCCTGACCGTGAGCGGAAGCCTGGGATCGGATACGGAAGAGAAGGTGAACTACATCTCCGTCACCGAACCCACCTCCCCGACCGCGTACTTCACCGCCTCCCCCCTGTCGGGACCTTCCCCGCTCACCGTCCAGTTCACGGACGGATCGACGGGTTCCATCGACACCTGGAGCTGGACCTTCGGGGACGGATCGACCGGCACGGACCAGAACCCGGGCCACACGTACACGGGGAACGCCGGGGACCTCTTCACCGTCTCCCTCACCGTCAGCGGTCCCGGAGGTTCGGACACCTACACCCGGGTGAACGCCATCCAGATCACCAACGGCACGGCGCCCATCGCCGATTTCTCGGCGACGCCCACCTCGGGGCCGTCACTTCTTCCCGTGAACTTCACTGACCTCTCCTCGGGAAACATCACCTCCTGGTCCTGGTCGTTCGGGGACGGGTCGACCGGCTCCGCCCGGAACCCGAGCCACACGTATTCCGGCGCCGTGGGGACCTCGTTCACCGTGTCCCTCACCGTATCGGGTCCCGGGGGAAGCGACACCGAGACCAAGAGCGGCTACATCGCGATCATGGGTCCGACGCCGGTCCCCTGCGTGCCGGTGATCTACCTCTATCCCGAGACGCCGAGGGAAGAGGACGTCCGCGTGCGGTTCAAGGGCGAGGCGACGGTGACGATTCCCGAGGTCCCCCTGGGGCGCGAGATCGTCTGGGAGGACTGCTGGGCCGACGGGATGGGGGTGGTCTGGGAGGGGACCCGCTACGATTACCTTTTCTACGAGTGCACGCTCGACGACCCCGTCACCTCGCACCGCGGATGGATCCTGAGCCGGGATGCGGAAGGACAGCTGGCGTTGAACGGGCTCCCGATCACCTACGAGGGCTTGCGGACGCACTTCGAGAACGAGCTTTTCGAGGCGGGCCTCTATGCCCACGAAGTCCGTGATTTCCTCGACTGCTGGCTCGGTCCCGACGCCGCCCTCTTTTTCGGCCGGGAGACCTTCACCTACGCCGTGAAGTACTTCCCCATCGACCAGGTGGACGACACGATGCAGATCGTCACCTCCTGGAAGTACGACAACGCGGTCCGGATCCAGTTCTACGTCGAGCCGGCGCCGGCCGGTCTCCAGCTGCTGGAGCCGGTCTACCCCGCCGCGCCCGACGGCGGAAGCGTCCTGCATGAGTGGGGCGTGGTGCCCGTCTCGACGTTGCTCGAACGGTAGGCGCCGGCCGTGCTGCACGGCCGGGGGCTTTCTGCCCGCCATGGGCTAGCCCGGATTATTCATGAAAACTACTGCGGTCGCCGCAAGCACATGATCTGCTTCGTCGCTGCGACGATTCCGGCCCTCACGTGGCGCTTTGGCCACGCTCCGGACCGGAATCGT